>Ga0065165_1001380_pt1 | contig 26689 bp, 41 predicted proteins | sample AraplaMF_Cvi_mMF_FD_63813 | JGI IMG/M metagenome (GOLD analysis project Ga0065165, IMG submission 63813) | Arabidopsis root microbial communities from the University of North Carolina, USA - plate scrape MF_Cvi_mMF (version 2) (version 3) | ecosystem: Host-associated > Plants > Roots >... | reverse complement strand
CCGCAGCTCCGCGTGCTGCACGATGTTGTCGCGCGGCACGAAGTAGATCAGCTGGGTGCCGAGCTTCTTGGCCATGGCTTCCGCCAGCTCCAGCTCCTTGTCGGTCTGCCGTTCGTTGCAAACCAGGCCGCCGAGCCGCACGCCGCCGGAATTGGCGTATTTCAGAATGCCCTTGGAGATGTTGTTGGCGGCATACATCGCCATCATCTCCCCGGACATCACGATGTAGATCTCCTGCGCCTTGTTCTCGCGGATCGGCATCGCGAAGCCCCCGCATACGACGTCGCCGAGCACGTCGTAGGATACGTAGTCGATGTCCTCATAGGCACCGTTCTCTTCCAGGAAGTTGATCGAGGTGATGACACCGCGGCCGGCGCAGCCGACGCCAGGCTCCGGACCACCGGACTCGACGCAGCGGATGTCGCGGTAGCCGACCTTCATCACGTCCTCGAGTTCGAGGTCCTCGACACTGCCGGCGTTCGCCGCCAGGCTCAGAATTGTATCCTGCGCCTTGGCGTGCAGGATCAGGCGGGTCGAGTCCGCCTTGGGGTCGCAGCCGACGATCAGGATCCTGTGGCCCATCTCGGCCAGCGCCGCCAGCGTGTTCTGCGACGTCGTCGACTTGCCGATGCCACCCTTGCCGTAAAACGCGATTTGTCTCAGTGAAGACATGTTGCTCTCCATCAACCGATTGCCAATGATTTCGCGCGAGGCTCGCGCGAGATTGTTTCTCTCGCAGAAACGTGGGCACACGGGGTTCGGGAAGGAGAACATCGCTCGCCATCGGCGTCGGCGTGCTCTCAGCCCTCACTCGTTGTTGCTGCATCCAAATAGCAACTGGCGTGCCATTCGCGGTGATCGCCTTAAGCGTCTGATCGTGCTCGAATAATAATTCGCCACCGGGAGACGACGGAAGCTGTGTCGAACCCTACAGCGGTAGTGTCGCTGTCGGAAACCAGACAAGAACCGGCGCCGCAAACGCCGATATTCCCAGCGATTTCCGTTACGAAGGCGCGGAACGGAAATTGCTCCTCTCCTCATGTGAGCGATGAGAGGAGAAAGACAGATGCAGATCGGCGTCGAAACAGCCAAGGCCGTGGACCAGCGGCGCGTCTTCGTGATCGACGAGGACGAGATCACCCGCGCCGCGTTGCAGTTCATGCTGCACGATGAGATCGAGACCCACGAACTGGCGAGCCCGGAAGAGGCTTATGCCAAGGGCGTGGACTGGCCCAAGCCGGACGTCGTGCTGCTCGGCGTCTGCTTCCTGAAACAGCGCGGGCCCGGCCTGATTGGCGAGCTCACCACAAAATTCCCGGGCGTTCGTGTTCTCGTCGTCACCGACAAGACGGAGGAAACAACCGCCGTCGAGGCCATGAAAGCCGGCGCGCATGGCGCCGTGGTCAAGCCGCTGACGCTGGAGGGCGTCCGCAAGAAGGTCGATACCATCCTCGGCCGCGGTGGAGCGGCGCCCCTGATCCAGCTCAGCATGATGAAATAGGAGCAAGGTCCTTGGCGACGGTTCTGTTCTATCAGAAGCCGGGCTGCGGTACGAATGCCCGGCAGATCCGCGCGCTCGAAGCCGCTGGCCACCAGGTCATCGCGAAGAGCCTGCTCACCGAACCCTGGACCGCGCCGGATCTGCTGACCTTCTTCGGCGATACGCCTGTGGCGTCCTGGTTCAATCCCGCCGCTCCGCGCGTAAAATCCGGAGAACTCGATCCCGCCGCGATCGATGCCGCCGGCGCGCTGGCCTTGATGCGCGATGATCCGCTTCTGATCCGGCGGCCGCTGATCGACGCGGATGGCGCAAGATGTGCGGGCTTCGACCGAGAACCGGTTCTCTCGCTGCTCGGCAGCGATTCGCGGGACGATCTCCAGGGCTGCACGCGGCATGAGGCCGTGCCGCGTTGCCCGGAGCCGCGATCTCCTCGTCCCCTAGCTTCGCGTGAGTACCATCACGAGGCGATCAACGCGCTTGTCCTGCTTGAGATGAGACTCGACGATCTCGTCGACGTCTGCCGGTGTGGTCGGGCGGTACCAGACGCCATCGGGATACACCACCATCAGGGGCCCTGCGCCGCAAAACCCGAGACAGCCGGACGCGGAGAAGCCGACATCGGTCAGCCCCTGCGCCTCGATGGCCTTGCCGAGCCGCTCCCACAATGGCGTCCCACCGGCCGCGCCGCAACTGCCGCGAGGATGTCCCGGCGGGCGCTGGGTGTGGCAGGCAAAGACATGGTGCCGGTAGAGTTGCGGGAGCTCGAACTCCTCGTTGCTGCCGTCGCTCATGCCACCGCCACCGCGATGCCCTTGTTATTGAGGAGCGCGGCGAGCTCACCGGCCTGGAACATCTCGCGCACGATGTCGCAGCCGCCGAGAAACTCGCCCTTGACATAGAGCTGCGGGATCGTCGGCCAGTTCGAGAAGGCCTTGATGCCGTCGCGTATCTCGGGGTCGGCCAGCACATTGACGGCGGCAAACGGCACGCCGAGACCACTGAGGATCTGCACGACCGCGCCGGAAAAGCCGCATTGCGGGGCGGCCGGCACACCCTTCATGAACAGCACGATGTCGTTGCCGGCGAGGATGTCCTTGATGCGTTGTTCGGTTGGATTACTCATGAACCTATCTCTCTCAATTGACCTGGATGGTTTGCAGACAAACGTGCGGCGGTCATTTCGGCACGGCCGTTTCAAGCGCCAGCGCATGCAGCGCCTCGCCCATTTGCCCCTTCAACGCGGCGTAGACCATCTGGTGCTGCTGGATGCGGCTCTTGCCGGCGAAGGCCTGCGAGACGACGCGCGCACCGTAATGATCGCCGTCGCCGGCGAGATCGGTCACAATGACCTGCGCCTCCGGAAACGCTTCGCGGATCAATTGCTCGATGTCTGGTCCTGCCATTGCCATGTCGTACGCTCCTGCTCCCGGGCTCCTATGCAAGCTCCAAACCAATTCGGAAAGGCGTCTCTCGACGAGTCTTGCACGTTGCTGCTGCCCGCTTCATGTCCGACTTCCGACAATCCCGTGCGTTCGCCTGTCGCGGACGTGACGGCCACGGTGCGTCTCGGATCCAAGCGGATCGTTGGCGACCCCAGTGGTTCGAATTCGTGCCGCATTCGGCGACTCTTCCGCGGCCCGGCTCTTGCTTTACAGGGAGCAGAACTTGCAGATCGATGCCAGCAAAGGAGCCGACGTTGCTGCACAGGGGCAACAGATCCTGTCGTCTCACGCCGACATCCGCGGACGGTCGAGGCCGCCATGCTCGTTGACAGCGACGCCATCAATTTCGGCGAGCTACCGCCGGAGATCGACGCGTTGCTCCAGCAGGGCGTCATCAGCTACAGGAGCGATCCGGTCGAGGCCGATCGCATCTTCCGCCAAGCGCTCGACGCCGCGCCGACGGAGCTTGCGGTCTATTTCTGCCTCTACAAGATCCACACCTATCGGGGTTATCTCGACGAGGCCCAGGAAATGGCTGAACGCGGCCTGCACGAGGCCGCGCTCCAGGCCGGCTGGACTCCCGATTGGCGAAACTGGCGTCCGCAAGCGGAGCTACCGGAGGGAGCCGGGCGCTTCGCGCTCTACACGCTGAAGGCGCTCGCATTCATCCACCTGAGGAAGGACAACCGGCGGCTGGCGCACGAACTGCTCACGGCGCTGCGCCGGCTCGATCCCGCGGGCGCCGTCGGCTGGCCGGTCGTGGCCGCACTCGCCGATGGACTGCAATGAGGCCATGATCATGACGTCCGCTCTCGCCAACAACGATGCACTGGTGGCCGACATCGTCGCCGCGTTGCGGACCGTGCACGATCCCGAGATTCCCGTGAACATCTACGATCTCGGCCTGATCTACCGGATCGAGCCGAAGGACGACGGCCTGGTCGAGATCGACATGACCTTGACCGCGCCGGGCTGCCCGGTCGCCGGCGAGATGCTGAACTGGGTGGAGCAAGCGGTGCGTGACGTCGACCGCGTCGGCAAGGTCGAAGTGCGGCTGGTTTTCGATCCGCCCTGGGACTCTTCGCGAATGTCCGATGACGTCAAGCTCGAGCTCGGCCTGCTCTAGCGACCCACAAGATAGAACGACGAGGAGAGGACGCACATGATCGAACTGACAGCAGGCGACGGAAGTCATTTTTCGGCCTATCGTGCCGATCCAACCGAAGCACCGAAGGGCGCGGTGGTCATTCTTCAGGATGTGTTCGGCATCACGCCTGACATCCGGAAGGTGGCCGATGCCTTTGCCGCCACGGGCTATGTTGCGATCGCACCGTCCCTGTTCGACCGGGTGAAGCCGGGCGTGAGCCTCGGCCATGACGAGGCCGGCAGGGCGGATGGCGCCGCCATCGCCCAGCAGATCGGCAGGGACCAGGCAATCTCCGACATTCAGACCACGGTGGATGCGGTGAAGGACGCTGGCAAGGTCGCGATCGTCGGTTATTGCTGGGGTGGCGACCTCGCCTACACCGCCGCCAACAAGGTCAGCGGCATCGCCTGCGTGATCGGTTACGCTGGCAGCGAAACCGTCGCCGACTATCGCGAAAAGCGCAAGATACCGACGCTGTTGCATTTCCGTGAGAACCATCCGGACATTCCGCCGGAGCGGATCGCGCAGTTCCGTGCCCATCGGCCGGATGTCAGCGCCTTCACTTATGCCGGCGCCACCCGGGACCTTGGCTACGGCGATGACGAGGGCGATACGCAGAAGGCGCTGGAGCGAACCGCGGTCTGGATCTCGCAATATGTCGAGGGCCAGCCGCCGATCCTTCTCAAGAATGCCGGCGCCTATGCGCAGGCAAAGACCGAGAAGAAGAAAAAGAAGAAGGACGACGATCTCGGACCGCCGATGGATTGAAGATTGGCGCATCTTCGATCCGGAGGGACCACCGCATGCTTCCGACGACGATTCTCATCGACGATGCGCCGCGCTGCGTGGTGCGACCGACCGACGCCAAGGACCTCAACCGCTTCATCCGCAACGGCAAGACCTTCCTGCTGGCCGAAAGGCCTGACGGCAAGATCACGCACCGGCTCGCCAATGAATCCGAGCTCGGGCAATGGCAAGACAGCTTCGCCCTGCACAAGGCCTGGGGCGGGTCGGATGAGGAGTTTTTTGGACTGCCGTTGTCGGGGTGACGGAACTCAGCGTCATGCAGGACGGACACCCGCATCATGCGGATTACCGGCCTTATTGCGCATCCAGTCGGCCAGTCGTGACAGCGCCACGTCGATCTCCTGACGTGCGGCATCGTCGGCCACAATCTCTTCCAGCGCACCGCGCATGCAGAGCAGCCAAGCATCACGCTCGGAACTGCCGATTGCAAATCCGATATGGCGCTGGCGCAGCCGTGGATGGCCCTTCTCCGGCGAATACAGCTTGGGGCCGCCGGTCCATTCGGAGAGATAGCGCTTGAGGATCTGCTTGGTAGACGCGAGGTCCGCTGGGTGCATGGCGCGAATGCCCGCGGCCTCCGGCAGCGTGTCCATCCGCCGATAGAAGCTCTCGACCAGCCGATCAATGGCGACCGTGCCGCCGATCCGCTCGAACATTGAAACCACAACGGCCGTATCGCTCATCTCGGATCCTGATCTTTCCTTACCGCCTTCATCCGAACAGGCATCACTCGTCCATGCTGGGTGACAGGATAACCTCCGGGGCGCCGGGGCCTTGACTTGCGACAAACTCCAGCGCCGCGACACGAGACAGTCCACTGCCATTGTCCATCAGCACGACGGCGTCGTCCGGCAGTCTGTTCAATTCCTCACGCAGTTGAGCGGCGGTCATTGTCATTCCGGATGGATCATGATTTCCATGGTTTCGTCGTTGTCGTCGAACGGATCACGCGGGCGGTCGTCCTCGACCAGGCGCTCGCCGCACAGGCAGATCTCGCCGTCGACCACCGCAAGCGCGACCGGCTGCAGGCTCTTGCCTTTGCATGGACCGTCGATGCCGAGGCCGCTGTCGATCTCGAAGGTCGCGCCGTGGCGGCCGCATTTGAGGAACGCGCGGTCCGGCGTGAAGAAATCGCCACTGCCGATATTGAGCCACACCCCGTCATGCGGGCAAGCGTTGACGTAGCCGATATAGTCGTTGTCATGCGTCCTGATCACGACGATCGGGAACGGCCGGCTCTCGCCTGACGCGTCGATGCGCGACAGGCTGAAGGCCTTGGCGTCGCCGCGCTCGATCTCGTCGGTGGCGCAGATGACGTAGACCTCGATCTCCCCGGCGTCCATACGCCCTCCTTTTCAAGTCCTAGGCCGCCACCGGCGCGGCGGCTTCTTTCAGCGCATCGAGCTCGGCCCGCGTCAGCCGGAACACGCCCCTGCCACCGGCCAGTGTCTGGTAGACGTCGCCGGCCTTGTCACTGAGGAAGTTGAACCAGTCCTGTGGCGCAACGCTTGCCGGCCGCTCACCGATCTCGACCACGGCGCCGTTCGGCGCAAAGCGCGCGTGCAGCACGATGTCCTTCGTGTCCATTTTCCCCTCCCCCTCGCTCACAGGCCCGAACCGAAGCCGAGCAGCTCGATCTTGACGTCTTCGGTGCCCAGCACGGTGGCCTGGCAGGCGAGCCGCGATTTCGAGCCAATGCCGACGATGCTGTCGAGCTTCTCGTTCTCCAGGCGCGCAATTTTCGACAAACCCTTGCGTCCTTCCTGCACGTAAATGTGGCAGGAGCCGCATTTAGCCTGGCCCTCGCATTTATGCGGGATCGCGATCTCGGCGCCCAGCAGCACCGCCAGCAGCGTCGTTCCTTCCGTAACCTCGATGGTCCTGCCTTCCGGCAGCACGGTCAGTGTCGTCATGGTCTTCATCCTCTTCGTTCTGTTTTCTCGCAGTTCAATAGATCGCGGCGCCCGCGCCGACGTTGATCGAGGCGTCCTTCATGGTTTCGACGATGAACTCGATCTGGGCGTCGGTCAGGTGGGTGTGGAACGGCAGGGCGACGGCGCGGTCGGCGATCTTTTCCGTGACCAGAAGATCGCCGCGCCGGTACCCGAGATCGAAATAGTGCCGCTGGAGATGCAGCGGGTGACTGTAGGCTGTCGCCTCAACCTGCTCGACGCGGAGGTCGTCCGCAATGGCCTCACGGCTTGAGCGGGAAAAGCGGGTCCCGAGATGCACGAGATAGAGCATCCAGTTCACCTCGGTCACGTCAGGCGCGATATAGGGCGGCTTGATGCCTTCGAAGGACTGCACATGCGTCGCGTAGAGCTGTTCGACCAGCCGGCGCCGCTCGAGGATCTCGTCGATGCGCTCGAGTTGCGCCAGCCCGAGCGCCGCCGCGAGGTCGCTGATCGAGGCCTGGTAGGGCGCGGCGGAGCTGACGACGACGGAGGAGCGCTCGTTCAGCCGATGCGCGCGGTGCCGGCGCAGCGTGACGGCGAGATCGATGTCGTCGGTGACGACCATGCCGCCCTCGCCGCAGGTCAGGAGCGAGGGCTGGGAAAAATCGAAAATGGCGGCATCGCCGAAGGTCCCCACCAGCTCGCCCTTGTACCGCGAGCCGATCGCCTCGGTGGAATCCTCCAGAAGCACCAGACCGTGCCGCGCGGCGATGTCGCGCAGCTCCGACCATGCAGCCGGATGGCCGTTGTTGTTGCAGGCGACGATGGCGCGGGTCTTCGGCGAGATGCGCTCTTCCACCTTCTGCGGCGCCAACGTCCCCGACCAGTAGTCGATGTCGGCAAACAGCGGCCGCGCACCGGCGAGGCTGATCGCGTGCGCGGTTTCGCGGAACGAATAGGCCGAGGCGATGACCTCGTCGCCTTCGCCGATGCCGCAGGCCTTCAACGCCAGCAGCAGCCCTATCGTGCCATTTGGTACCGCGATTGCGTATTTCCGGCCGAGATAACCGGCAAAGGCGGTCTCGAAGGCTTCCGCAACCGGCCCGCTCGAGAGCCGCGGCGAACGCAGCACCCTATCCACCGCCGCGATCTCGGCAAGCGTGACATCTGGATCGGACAGCGGAATGAAGGAGTCATTGCCGATCTCGACCGGCTGTGCGCCGCTCTCCTCGGCCTCGTAGGCAAGCGCGGGCTCGGTCATGATCCAGCCACCCGCTTTGCCAGCACGATACCGGTCGCCCGCGCCGGATCAGCGGTGATCTGCGCACAATGATCGGCGCTGTCGAGCAGATGCATGTCGACCTCGCGGAAGCTGCGGAACGGCGCCTCGGTCACGTCGGATGCGTCGCAGCGGATCCAGACGACATGCGGGTATTTCTGCCGCAGCTCCAGATAGAGCTGGGACCCCACATCCGACGATGCGAGCACCTGTTCGATCTCCGCCAAGTCGCTTGCCGTAAGGGCCATCGCGCAAAATCCTGCTATTGCCAGAACACGCGTTCCGGATCGGTATTCAGGACGTCGGTCACCGACGCCAGCCGCTGATGCGTCGAGTGCAGTTCCCAGACGCCTGTCTTGTGATCCTTGCGGAACAGCTGCCACGTCGTGCTGGCGGCGTCGTGGTGCAGCAGTGCGACGTCTATGACACCGCCCTCGGCGTCGATGTTCCGCGAGCAGCACGGGCTGTCGATCAGATAGCCGCCGATCACCCCGCTGACGTTCGGCGAGACATAGCGATAGCGCTGGCGCGACCTGATCGCGCGTTCGATACGCTTGCGATCGAGATCATTGGGATGCGCCGGTCGCCTGACATCCAGCTTCCTCGATACGGCGGCATTCATCGCGCTAGGTTCCCTGGAGCAAGCTGATTTCTTCCTCGAGACAACCGATTACCAGCCGCTCGCCGAACTCGACGAGGTAGATCGGCAGGTTTGCGTCCGTATGCCGGCCGACCTGAACGATTTCGCCGGTGTCGCCGACGGCGACGAGGCGTCCGTCGGCCGGCGCGTCCGGGAACGATCCGTCGTTCATCAGGTCGATCGCGGCCTTGACGCGCTGGCCCCACTGGTATTTCGGGAGTCTCGGTTCGGGCATCATGATACGGCTCCTGGCAGTGGCAGATCCTCGACCTCGTCGCGCGGCGTGACCGGATCGAGCTCCTTGCGTTTCATACCGACGCGGTTGCCGCTTTCGAGAAATTCGATGCCGTAGATATAGAATTGCTGGAGGAAGGTGCCGATCGAGACGACGTAGCCGACCTCGCCCTTTTTCGCGAGGATGTCGCCGATCTCCTTGCCGGCATAGGTGCCGTCGTTGCGGATGGTGCGCCTGGCGCGCACCTTCTCGCCGAAATTGAAGAAGGGCGGCGCCGATAATTCCACGACATCGCTGTCACGAACGATATTGCTCATGCCTGACTTCCCGTGCCTCGTTCCGGCCGTACCGATACCCGCGCAAGCGCGACCTCGCGCACCAGTGTGTCCTCGTCCTCGACGAGGCCGAACAATTCCGACACCGCGACGCGGCTTACGACCTCGTGCCGGATGCGCCAGTCGGGATCGCGGCGCAGCATCGTCAGCACCTCCGGCGACAGGCGCTGGGCCACTTCCAGCCGCACCGAGGCGTCGCGGTCGTTGATCATGCCGAGCAGCCACTCGTCCGGAATCCGGCGCGCCACGACGCGACGAACCTCGGCCTCTCCGTCGTCGATCATCCGCCCGAGCAGGAATGGAGCAATGCGGCGCGCGACGACGAGGCGGACGTAGTAATCCTGGTCAGACGCCATCGGCAACAGGTTGTCACCGTCCAGCAGCGTCGCGACCCGCATTCTCACCTCGCGATGCGGATCCCCCCGCAATCGCAGCGCATATCGCTTCGGCAGGCGACGCACCGCGTTCCAGCGCACGGTCTCGTCGGCATCGCCAAGCAGCGGCGGTAGCAGGAACATATTGGCGAATTTCGCGGCGATCGCCCGCACCTCGAAATGCGGATGGTGGAGGTAGGCGTCGGCGAGGCCGGGGTTCCAGTTGAAGAAGCGGTCGATACGTCGTGCGTAGCGGTCGTTGACGCAAGCATGCTTCAATCGGCAGCGGCCGGCCTCATTCATCGGAAGATGCGCGCACCCCGCACAATTGACCTGACGGCCTAGCCAGTCGCGGGCTTCGTCGATGTCGTCAGTCATCGTCGTGCCCCATGCGTTCGAGTACACCCAGGAGGACCTGGGCCCCGATCTTGTCGGAGGGATCGAGCTCCAGCAGCTTCATGACCGCCAGCCGCCCTTCCTCCATCCGTCCCAGCCGCATCTGGAGGTAGGCGTAGCCCTTCAGCGAAAACAGGAAGAACCTTGGCAGGATGCTTTCGTAACGGCTGAACGCGGCGTCCGCCGCACGCACCAGGCGCCAGTCGGCGCTGAGATCGTTTACCTCCGCAGCCTTCAGCAGGCAGCGTTCCGCGACGTCGAGCGCTTCGGCAAGGCGCCCCTTGTAGAAGTAGAAGCGATAGAGACCGATCAGCACCGCCGCATGACCTGGCGCGAGCGCCTCAGCATCCCGCAGATGTTTTTCGGCGATGTCGTCCAGATGATACGACAGCCCGGCCTGCCAGAGATGTTGCTCGGCCTCGCTGGGCAGCCCGCGGCCGAGCAACGCGCCGGCGAGCAGCGCGTCGTTGATCTCGGATTGTGGGCTGAACAGGGTGTCCGGCATCGGCTGTGACTCTTGCGCTCAATGATGTCCGCAGGAGACCTGCTTCGGATCGTGGAACACGAGCCCGGTCTGCGTCGGCGTATCGGCAAAGTCGATGGTCACGCCATCGAGCAGCAGCCGGCTCTCCGCGGGCAGGAACAGCCTAACGCCCTCGCGTTCGACGACCGCATCGCCCGCCATCGGCGTGGCAAGCACCTTGATGTCCGCGGCAAGGCCGGAGCAACCGCCCGGACTGACCGCAAGGCGGAAGCCGCTACCCGCGGTGCCATCGACGCGGATCATCATGCGCATGAATTTTTGCGCCGCTGGTGTGATCGTGAAGTTCATGTCCTTTTCTCCTAGGCGGGCGCCTGATAGCGCGGCAAAGACGTATCAATGACGCAGGTGTTGTCGACCGGGCAGACCGCCACGCATTGCGGCTCGTCGAAATGGCCGAGGCATTCGGTGCATTTCTTGGGATCGATCACGAACGTGCCGCCCTTCTCGCGGATCGCAACGTTCGGGCATTCCGGCTCGCAGGCCGAGCAGCTCGTGCACTGCGAGGCGATGATCTTGAATGGCATCACTTCCTCCGATGTCAGGCGGCCGAGATCAGGGCACCCTGGCGGATCTCGGCGTCGCCGCGCTCCACGTGCTCGATCTCACCGCTATTGACCTTGTCGAGATAGGCCTTGAACCAGGCGATCGCCGACTTCTCGATGAACTCGTGCGCATACTGATCGACGGGCTCGATGCCGGCCTTGGTCAGATCGCCCTTCGGGCAGCCGCCGATCTTGGCCACGAACACCGCATGGCAGTCGTTGATGGCGCGGATGACGGTCTCGAGGCTATCCTCGTCGCCATAGCCGCCTTGGCAGTAGAGGTCGACGCGGCGATGGCCGACGAACTTGGCACCTGCGGTGGACAATTCGTAGACCTGGAACTCCTTGGCATGACCGAAATGCTCGTTGATCAGGCCGGATCCCTTGGTCGCGACCGCGACCAGCACCTTGATGTCGCTCGAGGCCCCCGCGAGCTCCGCCAGTTCCTCCTGCTTGGCGGCGACTTTGGCGACACGCTCCTCCTCGACCTTGACCTGATAGGCCTTGCGGGTGTCGGCGTCGTATTTGACGTCCATGGCCATGATCTTTTCGGTCGTGAACTCGGCGCTGCGGTCCTCCCCGAGCAGACCGACCGCATCGGCGCGGCACTGGCGGCAATGCCGCATCATGTTCATCTCGCCTTCGCAAGAATCCTGCAGCGCCTTCAGCTCCTGAGCGCTGGGGCCGCGCTGCCCGTTCAAACCGAACACCGTGCCGTGCTCGGGGGACGAGATCAGCGGCATGATGTTGTGCAGGAAGGCACCGCGCGACTTCACGGCGCGGTTGACCTCGACCAGATGCTGATCGTTGATTCCCGGGATCATCACCGAATTGATCTTGCAGAGGATGCCCCGCTCGGTGAGCATCTCCAGGCCCTGGAGCTGACGGTCCGTCAGGATCTTCGCGCCCTCCACGCCGGTGTAGCGTTTGTGCTTGTAGAAGATCCAGGGATAGATCTTCGCACCTATCTCGGGATCGACCATGTTGATGGTGATGGTGACGTGATCGACGTTGAACCTCGCGATCATGTCGACGTGATCGGGCAGCGTCAGGCCGTTGGTCGAGAGACACAGCTTGATATCGGGCGCGGCCTTGTTGATGAGTTCGAACGTCTTGAATGTCTTTTCCGGATTGGCCAGGGGATCGCCGGGGCCGGCGATGCCGAGCACGGTCATCTGCGGGATGGTGGAGGCGACCGCCAGCACCTTCTTGGCGGCCTGCTCGGGGGTAAGCTTCTCGCTCACCACGCCGGGGCGCGATTCATTGGCGCAGTCATACTTGCGATTGCAATAATTGCACTGGATGTTGCAGGCCGGCGCGACCGCGACATGCATGCGCGCGTAGTGATGATGCGCTTCCTCGCTATAGCAGGGATGGTTCTTCACCTTCTCCCAGATCTCGGTCGGCAGATCGCCCTGCCCTGCGCCCGATCCGCAGCTCGCCTTGCCGCTGCCGCCGGTGGTGCCGCAGCCCTTGTGGTCGGCAATCGCCTGCATGATCTCGCCGACATCGGCGACGTTGCTGCTCGCTTCGTGTTGTACTGAAACATCCATCGCCCAGTTCTCCCTAAGGCCGAATAAGTTTCCCGGGACCCGATTTCCGAGAAGCGATCTAAGAGTGGTTCCAGAGAGGTATTAGCAACTCGCATGCCATGGCTCTCGCCGAATACATTCACCCCTCGCATCAATGAGTTAGCAACTGCCGCGACAAATGTCGGATTGCCAACATCAGCCCGCATCGCGACGACCCATGTTGGAAAGGTGACAGATGTCGCGACCGGCGCAGTGCGGAGTGACGATGGACGCGAAAACGCCGCGCGAGCGTTGCCCGCGCGGCCAAGCCGGATCGAGATGGATGCCGTCACTCCGCGAGCACGATCTCGATTGCGCGCGGGAGCGGGATCGCGAGCGGCGTCAGACCCTGATTGACGAGGAAGCGGAGCTCGTTCTTCGACAGCGTATCCGGCTCGACCACGGCATAGTGACTCTCGGCCGACCGTTTCGACACTTGTCGCGCATAGGTACGCAAGAGCTGGTCGTTGAAACGGCAGCCGAGGAACAGGAAGCTGCGGTCAGTGCGGCGCGCCTTCACCTCGTCGGGAATCGGCGTCTGGATGTCGATCTCGGTCAGAACCTCAACATAGTCGGCGTCGGTGATCAGGAAGTTCTTTGCCGGTGCGATACTGCCATGCGGCTTGTAGAGGATGGTCCCCCAGCCCTTGGCCAGCGCGCGATCGACTTCGTGCCCGGCGGAATCGTAGAACCGGTACCAACGATCTTCGCCGATGCCGGCGCGGGGGATCCCCTGGATTTCACCCCAACCGCTGCGGCCTGCGAACGCCGTCCGCATGGCCCCGTCGTACCAGCTGTCGACGATCAGCGGCAATTGCAGCTTCGCAAGGTGAAGATGCAACGGGGTCGGCTCAACCGGGGTGGCGAAGGCCTCGGACATCAGCGCCGTCACGGTGGCGCGATGCCTGGTGCTTTCGATATGCTGTGCGGCGGCCCAGGCATTGCCCTTGGCCCGCCGCGGCAGCGCGACCTTGCTGCCGAGGAAGGCCGCGAGCGCTTCCGGGTTCATCGGAACGGCCGGCTTGGCCAGCTCGGTGACGCCGGTCCCGAGATAGGGAATGACGCTGCCGGTGCGCAGGCGCAGCACGACCTCGCGAAGGATTGCTTCGGCGTCCGAAGGACTCGCAAAGTCGATGCGCGGTACGGGTGCGTTCATCGCTCCTCTCCATCGTCACCACGCTTCTTGGCATTGATCGTAATCGGCAGCGTGGTATCGCTCGCCATCTGCGGCAGGTCGAGCACCCAGCCATTGGCAATCTTGATCCAGCCACCCCACAGCGTCTCGTGCTCGAACGCCACGATCGGTTCCTCGAGATCCTTCTTCGGTACATAGATCGACAGGCCGGTGTCCGGCGAGCGGCGTATCATGACTTTCATGAGATCATCTCCGTGGGTCGAGAGGTTGCGCGCTCCTGCCACGAAGGGGACAAAGCTCTCAGTTTCGCAATGATATCCGGCAAGGCCTGGAGGACGTGATCGATCTCGTCGGCCGTGGTCTCCCGCGACAACGAGAACCGGATCGCCCCGCGCAGTGCCGACGGCGGCACATTCATCGCGCGCAGCACATGCGACGGCTCCATCGATCCGGACGCGCAGGCGGATCCCAGCGATGCGGCAATGCCGGCGCGGTTCAGATGATGAATGATCGCTTCGCCCTCAAGCTGCTCGAAGGCGATATTGGACGTGTTAGGCAGCCGGCTCCTGACATCGCCGAGCACCATGCAGTGGCCGAGCCTCAGGACGCCCTGCTCCAGCCGGTCTCGCAGCCCTGAGATCTGCATCCGGGCCTGCTCGGACTGTGCCGCTGCAAGTTCTGCTGCCGTACCCAGGCCGACGATGCCCGGCGTATTCTCCGTGCCGGCGCGCCGACGCCGTTCCTGCGGGCCGCCAACGACCAGCGGCTTGAATTTGGTGCCCTTGCGCACATAGAGCGCGCCGATTCCTTTCGGCCCATGCAGCTTGTGGCTGGAGAGCGACAGCATGTCGATCTCGGTATTTTTCAGGTCGATCGGAACCCGGCCGACGGCCTGCACCGCATCGGTATGAAACAACGCGCCGGCCGATCGCGCCATCTTGGCCAGAAACTCCACCGGGAAGATCGTGCCGGTCTCGTTGTTGGCCCACATCACCGATGCGACGGCAGTGCGCGGCGAAAGCGCGCGCCGGAACGCTTCGATGTCCAGGCGGCTACGCGTGTCGACGGGAACAAGATGACTCTTGATGCCGCGACGGGCTAGCTCCTCGACCAGCGACAGCACGGCCGGATGCTCCACCGCCGTGGTGACGATCTCGTCGCGCCCCTCCTGCACGGCGAGCGCCGACAGGATCGCGGTGTTATCGGATTCGGTACCGCCCGAAGTGAAGACGATCTCGTGGTCGAAGGCCGCGCCGATCAGCGCCTGCAGGCTCCTGCGGGCCTGCTTCAGGGCGGGAGCGACGTCGCTCCCGAACGCATGCGACGAGGACGCATTGCCGAACTGTTCGGAGAAGAACGGTAGCATCGCCGCGACGACGGACGGATCCGTGCGGGTCGTCGCATTGTTGTCGAGGTAGATCGGCCGCACGGAACGTCCCTCTCGATGTCGGCTCAGTGCCGGGCTTTTGCGGCTCCGGCAACCGGGATCAGGCGAACGAACTCGCCGAGACGCTCGACCAGGCGGGCCTGGATACCCTCCAGCGTCGCGCTGGCAAGCTTGCAGAACACGCAGGCACCGGTGAGCCTGACCATGATCTTGTTGCCGTCGATCTCGATCAACTCGCAGTCGCCGCCGTCGCGCTTGAGATTGGGCCGGATCTCGTCGAGCACGGCCCGGACGATCCGCTCGCGGTCCGTGGGTTCAGCGGCCGGCACTTGCTTGAGGGGTTCGGATTCAACGAGCATGCGTGTTCTTTCTCTGGCAGATCAATCGTTGGGATTTGCGTGATCAGCTGAACGACTTGCCGCAGGAGCAGCTCGACTTCGCGTTGGGATTGTCGAATGTGAAGCCGGAGCCTTCCAGCGCCACCACGAAATCAATCGTGGTACCGTCGAGGTGCTCGTGGCTCGCATTGTCGACGAACACCTTCACGCCGCCGCGTTCGATCACGGTGTCGTCGGGCTTCGCTTCCTCGGCGATACCCATCATGTATTTGAACCCGGCGCAGCCGCCGGTTTCGACCATGATCCGCAGGCCGCCTGCCGGCTGCGCCGCGGAGGAGATCGCGGTCTTCACCGCATTCACCGCACTATCCGTCAGATTAATCATCGCTCGCCCTCGCTGTGTGGGTCTGTTGGCAGTGAGGATCGCAAGTCCCGTGCCACGGGGCATTCGCTTGAAACTGCTGGGCTTTTCTCTCGTCCCGGCCTGTTACCTTTGCGACGCATGTCGGATTTCCGACACGCCTGTTGGCAGTGCCGCAACAAGCGCGCCGGCGATGCGGCGGCGTACCTTGCATATTTCCCGCGGAAATCGAGCGAGAGGCGGCATCTCTCGAACTTTCGGCGCATGCGCGGGTGGTCGGCAAACTCCTTGCATAACGGTGTTCGCACAAGGGCGCGCGAGACTGTCGCGCTTGCCCGACAAACGCTGTGACCGCACTGAACGAGGAGGCTTCCATGACGTCGATCGACAACACCGCGCTTGGCCGGCTGGACAAGGAGGGCCGGCTGTTGAATGCGGTTCTGAAGGGCGATACGACGAAACCCGGCCGCTTCGGCTTTCGCGGCGATATCGCGCTGAAGTTCCAGGCTCAGGTCGCCGACGAGAAGCGGCCGCCGGACTATTCGATCGAGCAGGTGCTGACCGTGGCGCAGGAAGGCGAGCAGACGATTCCGGTGCTGGCCGGCTACCTGCATTCGCTCGCCTATCTTGCCGACGCGGCAAAAGTGCTGGATGGCGCGCTGAGCCCCGAGGGCAGCTATTTCATGTTCTGCAACAATATCGACCTGCTCGCAAAGTACCGCACCAAGATCGGTGACATTACCTTCCACGTGCTGCCTTGCGATGAATCGACGGTGTGGAAGGAAATGATGGATTTCGCCGGCGTCGACAAGAATGACATCAAGAAGCTGAACACCGCCGGCAAACTCGATTACCTGCTCGACGCCGCAAGGGACGTCGATGCATCCTATGCCGTGATCAGCTACGAGGAAGGCCTCGCCAAGATGGAGCCGGTGAAGAACCGCAACGAGAACCGCCCGGTCTGACGCCCGCGTCAGACCTCCTCGTTGCAGGCACCCTCGTCGTCTTCGACGAGCGTCACGCCGGCGACGCAGATATCCCCGTCGAGCACGGTGAGCGCAATCGGGGTCAGGCTCTGTCCCTTGCACGGCCCATCCATGCCCAGGCCCGTGCCGAGCTCGAAGGTCGAACCGTGCTTGCCGCACAACAGGCGGGTACCGTTCGTATCCAGGAACTGGTTACGCTCCCAGTCCAGGTTCACGCCATTGTGGGGACATCTGTTGAGGTAGCCGAAGACCTGCTTGCCCCAACGGACGATCACGATCGGCCAAGGCTGGGGCGCGCCGTCGTCGCCGACAATCATGAGCTGGAATCCGATCGCTCTTTGGCTCGGAATGTCGTTGAAGCCGCAAATCACATAGGCGGTACCCTGTTCCATGCTGTCCTCGTTTGCTGCCAAAGCCAGATCGCCGCGGCGGTGCAAGAATCGCGCTAGACGGTCGCCAGCGCCATGTGCCGAACCTGCTGTGCGGAATCCGACATTCGCGTCGGCCGTGTCGCGAGGCCAGCGCCATGACGTAAGACTCGCAGGCTTTCCCGCTCGTCTTGACGCTTCTGGCCGTCGCGCCGCAGGTCCACAGCGTGGCATGGAATTTGATGTTGCTCAGTCAAAGCCCTTTGGCATGGAGAATGACATGAATGTCGCATCGGAATTTACCAGCTGTTCTGAAGACGAGCTGAAGGCCCTGCTTGCCGGCGGCACGCTGACCGTCTACTCGGTCGCGCGTCCCGTCACGGCGGATCGTGCGGTCGATCGCAGCGACGTGCTCGCCACGTTCAGTTTCGCCAGCCCCGCCTTCGATGCAGCGGCGGTCGCTGGCGAGACTCCGAAATTCGCGGCCAATCCCGTTCCCGCCGGCAGCGTCGGCACACCGGGCTTCGCCCGCGCCTGCAAGGCCGACGGCACCGTGGTCGCAGACTTCTCCGCAGGGCCAGGCCATCGCGAGGTCAAGTTCGCGGAAGTCTCCTGCTCGCAAGGCGCGCCGGTGAAGATCACGAGCTTCACATTCCTCGCCGAAGGCGGCTGGCCGGAGCGGCCTGACTATTACGACACCCATCCACGCCCCGGCTTTGCGATGCCGACGGTTCTCTGATCCCAATCGCGACGCGCGAGGCGAACACATGGCGACACTGGTGAAGACCACCCAGGACGGACGAAAGCTCGAAGTGACGGGGCTCGCGATCACGCTCGGCGGCAAGCTCGAGGCCAACGAGCTGGTCGAGATAAAGGATCACCCATACCGCCGCGCGATCTGGACCGCAGTGCCCGAGGCCACCCACATGGCGGGCCGCGTGCCACTGACGCGCGAGGAAGCGGAGATCGTCCTTGCGGCGTTCAAGAGGGCCGAAACCGACATGCTCGCCAGTCCGGTCGCCATCCACGAGCGGTTCCGCATCGCCGCGATGATGAAGGCGCGTGAACAGGGCATCGAGTAAGGTAGCCTGAGCGTACCTCCGCCTCTATCGGCGCGCCTAGTTCATCAATCGTTTGCGGCGGCGATAGCTGCCGCCCTCACCCATCTCGAGTGTTCCGCCGATCTCTGGATGGCTGACAGGCTCGCCCGATTCGTCAGGCAAGAGGTCCTGCTCGGCAATGCAAGCGACATAGGGGATCTGTTCGTCCACGGCGAACAGGCGATAGAACAGCCCCGTCGTCTCCGGGCCCGGCATCGGCCCGATATCGGCAGTCCCGGGCGACGCGTCGACGTCGAAGATAACGCCCCGCATTTCATAAAGGCGATGGCGGATCACCTGGCCGATATTGTATCTGGCGATCTGGGTCTTGTTCATTCGCTCACCGGCCATGCACCGCCCTCAAGCCGCGGCGTGGGTCTGACAATTGGTCGGGCAAACCCGGGCGCAGGCACCGCAACCGATGCAGGCGCCGTCGTCATTCATCACCATGACCTTCTTCTCGACCTCGTCGTCATCGTCGTCGAGATCGACCATCTCACCGTCCTCGTTGAGGCCCTTCAGCGTCATGACCTCGCGGCCGCAGACCTTGTAGCAGCGGCCGCAGCCGATGCACTTCTGGGGATCGATCGAAACCAGATAGTCCGGCTTCCAATCGCGGCCGTCGCGGGTTGCTGATGACATGGTTGCGGTCCGGTTACGCCTTTTCCAGCGTCTTGAGATCCTCGCGCTTGCGCTCGAGCTCGGCGAAGGCGTCGTGCGCCCGCTGCGCGACGCTCAGGATCGAGGTCCAGTTGATCGGAAGCTCTTCCGACAGATCATGAAGATCCATCTTGGCCGCCGTGGCCTTGGCCGAAAGCTTCTTGATCTCGGCCTTCAGGGTCTCAAGTTCGCTCATGCACCACCTCAGTAATTGGCCACTTCAGGGAACTTGCGGATCATCTCGATGCCGCCGTTGACGAATTTTTCGCCTTCCGCCGCCAGCTTGCCGAGATTGTCGAAGCCGTAGCGGTGCACGTCGCGCAGCTGCTTGTTGACGACAATCAGCCGGCCGCCGATCAGGACCATGCGGCCAAAGCCCTCGTGATGCATCTTCAGCATCGGCGAGATCATGACGCCGGTCGCCTTCTCGATCGACAGCGCGACTGCGTTGAAGAACAGCTCCATGCGCCAGATCGTATCCGGATCGGGATCGCCGACGATCGGCAGCGCCCGGCGCTTCTCCTTGTCCAGTATGTAGGGCTCGAGCAGATCGAGATCCTTCTTGCCCTCCCAGGCGCCGTGGGTGTCCTGGGCGCGCCAGATCGCGATGAGCTCCTTGATGAACGGCGCGTCAGCCGCGGGATCGGGTTGAATCAGTTCAGCCGCATCGGCCATGGTCATGTCCTTCAATCTTCGAAATCGAGCGTGCGGCCCTGGTCCTTGGCGAGAACCTTGCGCAGCCAGGGTGGCGGCGTACCCTTCAGCACGTCTTCGAGCTTGCTGCACAGGTCGGTGATCGCCTCGGGCTGGGTCACCTTCATCGGATGGATATTGTTGGCGACCACCCGCGCCGCGCCGGAGCCGCCGATCGCGGCGACATAGAGGATCGTGCAGTCCTTGATCGCCTCGATCTTCGGCGCGAGCTTGTCCTCGTTGCCGTCTTCCTTGAGGTCACCGTCGAACTGGATCGCCTCGACGAAGCGGTGCCCTTCGGGACTGACGTCGTAGATGGCGATGTTCTTGGCCCAGCCGAAATGCGCATCGACGCGCTTCAGATCCTGGGTGGCAAAGGCGACCTTCATCGGATTGATCCTTCTTCTCGCGTCAGTGCAACTGCGGCGGAACGACCTGGAGGCCGGCATCAGTGCTCCGCCAAGTGTCCGGCGTCGCCTGATGGTGGTCCTCGCGGTCGGTGATGATCAGATTGGCGAGATCGAAAACCAGATCGCGCGTGCCGCGATATCCGACCGACATCAGGTGCCCCGCTCCGAGCCGGTCGAACATCGGGAAGCCCGCCCGGTAGAACGGGATCTTCAGGCGCGAGGCGGCCTGGCGGCCGTGCGAATGGGTGATGAGCAGATCGCAGTCGCGCGCCTTGGCGAGATCCTCGAGGTCTTCGAGATCGCCGATCAGGACCTCCGTAGTCCTGACGCGCTCCAGCACCGGCGACGCCGTGGTCGTCACCGCGACGCTCACCTGCGCTCCCATCTCATGCAGCATGCTGGAAAGGTCGAACAGCAGATCCGGCTCGGCGCCGATTGCGAGCTTGCGACCGCCAATGTGGAAATGCGAATCCAGCATCGCATCCGCCAGCTGGCCGCGCTGCCTGCGATATTTCAGCGGCACCGGCCTGCCGCTGATCTCGCTTAGGAACGCGATGAACTCGTCATTCGGGACGAGGCCGCACAGCCGTTCGAACAGCCGGAACGGCGTGCCGGCTTTGGCCTGCATCGCCTCGGCCGCCCGTAGCATCTGCGCGCCGATCGCGATCGTCCAGCCCGCCTGGCCCATGGTGGCAATCTCGTCAACGCCGATGCCTCCGATCGTGGTCGGCGTGAACTCGTCCGGGATATGGCCATCCAGCGAGCCCGCGAGGTCCGGCAGGAAGGAGGGCTTCAGGCCGAAATCCTCGATGATCGTGCGCAGCTCGTCGAGATCGCCCGGCGTGAGATGGCAGCCGGGTAATACGTTGACGCGCGACGGATCGCGGGCCGCGCCAGCGTCGACCGGCTCGACCAGTTCCTCGACTAGCCGCGCGACCGTCTTTTCCCAGCCGTCCTGGAAGGCGTCCTTGAAATCCGGGGTCGCGACGTAGACCAGCGGGAATTTTTCGAGCTGTGGATGTTTCTGGCGGATCAAGCGGATGAAGCCATCGACGTCATCGCCCTTGGTCTCGGTCACGCCGGTCGAGTTGATGCCGATGATCTCGGGCTTGGTGCGGTTGTAGATGTTGAGGATCGCCTGTTCGACGTTTTCGTAGCCACCAAGCACGGTGGCGACCTCGCTCATCGCGGTGGTCTGCATCGGCACCGCTTCCTTGAAATGCCGCACGAACAGCGTCAGGCCGAACGAGGTGCACCCCTGCGAGCCGTGCAGCAGCGGCATCGCGCCGCGCAGCCCCATGAAGGCAAAGGAGCCACCGATCGGCTGGCTCATCTTGAGCGGGTTGACCGAGCAGGCCTTCTTGGACGTCGTGACGATCGCCATGGCACCCCTACTCCGCTGCCTGCAGCACCGGAGCCGGCTGGCCGGCTAGGATATCCTCGACCCGCCCCTTGCAGGCGCCGCAGCCGCCCGATGCGTTGGTGCGCTCCTTGACGCCGTCGACCGTGGTCAGGCCGTGTGCGGCGATCGCGTCCTCGATGGTGCCGAGATCGACGGTCTTGCAGAAGCAGATCTTCTTCGCCCGCCGCGTGGCCTCGGCAAGGGAGGGATCGGCGGCGATCTCGGCGGCCTGCGCGTCCATCTGCGCCATCGCCTTGGCCTGCCAGTTGACCCCGGCATCGTCCCACGGCGCGGGCTTGCGGAGCTGGTCCCACATCGGGTTGTACAGCGCCTTCTCGATCTCCTCCATCAGCTTCACCATGCCGATATAGCCCATATAGGCGTGGCAGCGCTCCTGGTTGATGTCGAGCCAAGGCATCGCCGCCTTCAGCGCGACGAACTGCGACTTGCCGCCGGAGAGCATGATGTCCGCTTTCGCGTCCTTCAGCATCTTGTACATCTCACGCGGCGTCATATCCTCGATCATATGGGCGTCCTGGCCCATCAATTCCTTGATCCGTTCCTTGTCCTCCTTGGTGGATTTCTTCACGGAGGTTCCGACCAGTTCGAGTCCGGCTTCCTGCAGCGCGGCCACGACCGACCAAGACTTCACGCCGCCGGTGATCAGCAGCACTTTCTTGTCCTTGAAGCGCGGCTTGAAGCGTTCGATCGCGGCCCAGGCCTTTGCCTCCTCGCGCGCGATCACGGCCTCGGTGCGATCCATCAGCTCCGCCGGCGCACCGCGCTCGATCAGCATCCGCGCGATCTCGCGCAGCGATTCGCTGGAGTCCTGGATGCCGTAGAACGAGCCCTCGAAGAAGGGGATGCCGTAGCGCTCTTCCATCTTGCGCGCGACGTTGATCATCGCCTTCGAGCACACCATCATTGCTGCCTTCGCCCGGTGCGAATAGGCGAGCTCGCGATATTTTCCGTCGCCGGAGATGCAGGAGAGGATGCGGATGCCGAGCTCGTCCAGCAGCGGCTTCACCTGCCAGAACTCGCCGGCCAAGTTATATTCGCCGATTATGTTGATGTCGTAGGGGGTGGTGTAGTCCGGCTCCTCGGTGCCGATCACATGCTCCAGCAGCGCCTCGCCGGCGAGCTTGTTGCCGAGGTTCTTCGGGCCGACGAAGCCCGGTGAATTGACGGGAATGACGGGCTTGCCGAATTTGGCTGCGGCCGCCTTGCACACCGCGTTGATGTCGTCACCGATCATGGCGGGAACGCAGGTCTGGTAGACGAAGATGGCGGGGGGGTTATATTTCTCGATGACCTCCCTGATCGCCTTGTAGAGCCGCTTCTCGCCGCCGAACACGATATCGGTCTCGTTCATGTCGGTGGTGAAGCTGCGGCGCCAGAGGTCGGAGCCGGACGACGCGGAGCCGCGATTGTCCCAGGAGTTTCCCTCGCAGGCGATCGGGCCATGGACGAGATGGGCGACATCGGTGAACGGCTGCAGCGCGATCTTGGCGCCGTCGAAGGCGCAGCCGCCGGCGGCGCCCCCCGGCTGCAACTGCTTGGTGCAGCCCTTTTTGCGCTCGGCTTCCGACTTGCTGGCGTTCTTGCCGCAACCCGGCTCGTTGAAGACATCCTGGATGGTGGCCGACAGCGAAGTCATTCGTCTCTCCTATCCACAGACCCGCTGCGCGAGCGCCTGCCCCGCAGTCTCGATCACTTTGGCTAGATTCATTGTCTGCCGCCGCCAGATTGCAGGCGGCGGCAGGTCGCCGCGACCTCAGCGGATGATGTCAAAGCTGTAGTCGGTCTTGGCTGGCACGTTGGTGTTCCTGTCGATCTCGTCGAAGATCTTGTCGAGGATCTTGACCAGCACGTTCATGCCGCCCTGATAGCCCCACACCGGATAGCGATGGTGATGGTGGCGGTCGAACACCGGGAAGCCGATGCGGATCAGCGGAGTCCCGGTATCGCGCTCCAGGTACTTGCCGTAGGTGTTGCCGATCAGGAAATCGACCGGCTCGGTGAACAGCAGCGAACGCATGTGCCAGAGGTCCTTGCCGGGATAGGCGTGGCAGTTCTTGCCGAACGGCGAGCTCGCGAACAGCCCATCCATCTTCTCGGCCCAGGCCTTGTTACCGTTGGTCGAGAGCACGTGCGTCGGCTCGGCGCCGAGCTCGAGCAGGAAGGCTGCCAGGCCGTAGCAGAGGTCGGGATCGCCGTAGATCGCGAACTTCTTGCCGTGGATATGCGCGCTGGAATCGGCCATCGCGTCGAGCAGACGGCCGCGCTCCTGCTCAAGTGCCTTCGCGATCGGCTTGCCCGCAATGCGCGAGAGCGCCATCAGGAACTCGTCGGTGGCGCCGACACCGATCGGATGGTTGAACGCGACGACTTCCTGGCCGTGTCCGCCGATGAAAGGCAGCGTCTTCTCCGTGCAATATTGCTGCATGGAGATGGTCGCCTTGGCGTGGATCGCGTTCGCGGCATCCTCCAGCGTGGTGCCGCCGTCATACATGCGGAACTCGCCATCGGTCGGGGTGTCGAACACATCGCTGTTGTCGGCGAGGATCGTGTACTCGATGCCCATCAGCTCGAAGATGCGCCTGATCTCGCGGATGTTGCCGACGGTGTAGCCGTCGAAGCCGCCGATGAAGTTGATCTTGCCGTTCGGCTTGCGCTCGAGCTTCGGCGCCGTGCCGGCCTTGCCGTCCCAGAAGTGCTCCAGAATGCCCTTGAGCGCGTTGTCATAGCCGGTGACGTGGCTGCCGACGAAGGCCGGCGTATGGGCGAAGGGAACATCGTACTCCGCCGGAACCGAGCCCTTTTCCTTGGCCGTCTTGATGAAGGCATTGAGATCGTCACCGATCACTTCCGCCATGCAGGTGGTGGAAACCGCGATCATCTTCGGCTTGTACATGTTGTAGGTGTTGGCAAGCCCGTCGATCATGTTGTTCAGGCCGCCGAACACCGCGGCGTCTTCCGTCATTGAGGAGGACACGCAGGAGCTCGGCTCCTTGAAGTGGCGCGACAGATGGCTGCGGTAATAGGCGACGCAGCCCTGCGAGCCGTGGACGAAAGGCAGAGTCCCCTCGAAGCCGACCGCAACGAACACCGCGCCCAGTGGCTGGCAGGCCTTGGCGGGGTTGACGGTCAGCGCTTCGCGGGCAAAGTTCTTCTCGCGGTATTCGGGCGTCTTAGCCCATTCGCGGATGCGTTCGACTTCCGCGGGATCATGCGAATTCTCGAACAGCGCTTTCTTGTTAGCCAGCATCTGCTGGTATTCCGGACCCCGGAACAGCTCGAAGTGATCGAGCACATGTTCTGCATTCTGTGTCATCGTGGCACCCTCGTTGGATTCGTGTTCGATCGCCTGTCCCGGCTCTTCCCGGGATTGGGAAGAGCCTGACCGTGTCCTTGCTATTCCGCCGCCATCAGGCTCGGCCGCGGGGCATCCTTCCAGGGCGCCTTGGTCTTCTTCCAGATCGGTGAGTTGATCGCCATGTCCATGTCGCGCGCGAAGATCGCGAACCCGTCATAGCCGTGGTACGGGCCCGAATAGTCCCAGGAGTGCATCTGCCGGAACGGCACCCCCATCTTCTGGAAGACGTACTTCTCCTTGATGCCGGAGCCGACGAGGTCCGGCTGGATCTTCTCGACGAAGCGCTCGAACTCATAACCGGTGACGTCGTCGTAGATCAGCGTGCCGTCCTTGACGTAGTGCTGCGCGGTGCGCTGGTAGTCGTCGTTGTGGCCGAACTCATAGCCGGTGCCGACGACTTCCATGCCGAGATCCTCATAGGCGCCGATCACGTGGCGGGGACGCAAGCCGCCGACGAACAGCATCACGGTCTTGCCTTCCAGCCGGGGCCGGTACTTGGCGATCACCGCGTCCATCAGCGGCTGATACTTGGCGATGACGCGCTCGGCACCCTCCTTGATCTTGTCGTCGAAGAAGCTCGCGATCTTGCGCAGCGACTCGGCGATCTTGGAGGGACCGAAGAAGTTGTATTCGCACCACGGAATGCCGAACTTCTCTTCCATGTGGCGGGAGATGTAGTTCATCGAGCGGTAACAGTGCAGGACGTTGAGCTTGGCCTTGGGCGTGGCTTCGAGCTCGGCGAGGCTGCCGTCGCCGGACCACTGCGCGATCACGCGCAGGCCCATCTCCTCCAGCAGGATGCGGGAGGACCAGGCATCGCCGCCGATATTGTAGTCGCCGATGATCGCGACGTCGTAGGGCGTGGACTCGAATTTCGGCTGAGCGTCCGGCGAGATCTTGTCGAAGATCCAGTCGCGCACCGCGTCGTTGGCGATGTGGTGGCCGAGCGACTGCGAGACGCCGCGGAAACCTTCGCAGCGCACCGGAACGATGGTCTTGCCGTCATACTCCTTGGATTTCACCTTGGAGACGGCCTCGATGTCGTCGCCAATCAGGCCGATCGGGCATTCCGACTGGATGGTGATGCCGTGGTTGAGCGGGAACAGCTCCTGGATCTCATCGATGATCTTGGCGAGCTTCTTGTCGCCACCGAACACGATGTCCTTCTCCTGGAAGTCGGAGGTGAACTGCATGGTCACGAAGGTGTCGATGCCCGTCGTGCCGATATAGTAGTTGCGCCGCGCGGCCCAGGAATACTGGCCGCAGCCGACCGGGCCGTGGCTGATGTGGATCATGTCCTTGATCGGACCCCACACCACGCCCTTGGAACCGGCATAGGCGCAGCCGCGGATCGTCATCACGCCCGGGATGGATTTCAGGTTGGATTTCACGCCGCAATCCGACTTGCCGGCCTCGTGCACGTTGAGATGCTTGGCGCGGCGCTTGGCGGTCTTCTCCGGATAGACCTTCAAGACCTCGTCGATCAGCTGCTTGTTGCGGGCCTTGATCTCGGCGACGCTCTGGGTGGTTGCTAGGCTCATGCGAATATCCCTCGATTTTTCCTCTGCAATGAAGGGCCGGCGCTTCCTCCGAAGCGCCGAATGTGACGTGGACGCCTCAGGCCGACATGGCGGCGAGTTCGGCTGCGGTCTTGCCGACGACGGATTCGTCGACCGCCTTCATGATGCCGTGCTCCATCAGCATGTCCTCGAGCTCGTCCATCGTGATCGGGGTCGGGATGATGCCCTTGCCGCCGTTGTTGTGG
>Ga0065165_1001378_pt1 | contig 26700 bp, 20 predicted proteins | sample AraplaMF_Cvi_mMF_FD_63813 | JGI IMG/M metagenome (GOLD analysis project Ga0065165, IMG submission 63813) | Arabidopsis root microbial communities from the University of North Carolina, USA - plate scrape MF_Cvi_mMF (version 2) (version 3) | ecosystem: Host-associated > Plants > Roots >... | reverse complement strand
CAGATCTGGATGGAAAGCGGCGCAATTGAATCCTGGAAAACTCCGGGAGGGCACCGTCGTACCCGCCTGAGCCTGGTGCAAGGCCTGCTGCACGGCAGGGACGACAATGCCGCCCTGCGTCCCGCGGCCACCAACGACAAGGAATTCCTCCCCTTGGCCGAACCCAATTACCCGGTGTCGTCGGACGAGCGCGCACGCCTGGCGGCTGTAGGGGCGAGCGGCCTGGTCGATACCGACGAGGAAGCCCGCTTCGACCGCATCGCGCGGCTGGCCACCATGGTCACCGGTTCGCCGATCGCCCTGATCTCGCTGCTGACCTCGACCCGCCAGTGGTTCAAGGCCAGGGTTGGCCTGGAGCCGCGTGAAACCCCGCGCGACTGGGCATTCTGCTCGCACGCGGTGCTGCAGGACGACATGTTCGTGGTCGAAGATGCGTCCACCGACGAGCGCTTCCGCAACAACCCGCTGGTGCAGCAGGATCCGAACATCCGCTTCTATGCCGGCGTGCCGCTGCGCGACCGTTCCGGCCAGCCGCTCGGCACCCTGTGCGTGATCGACCGCGAACCGCGCCGCTTGCGCTCCGCTGAAGTCCAGGGTCTGCTGGATCTGGCGGCGATTGCCGCGGCGGAGATCCAGGCTAGCCGGCCGAACCGGTTTTAATCGCTCCTCGTTTCGGGCACTGCCCGAAACGACGGCTCATTTCGCCAGGTCCACCGCGTACAAGGCGAATCCCTTCCCCTGCCCATCATCCGCAGCCAGCTGGCTCACATTCTCCAACCCAGCCGCACGCGCCAGCGCCAGCTTGCCCGGCGCCGAGTGGAACACCACCGGCCCCTTGGTCTGCACCTTCGTAAAGCGCCAGCTCCGCTGCGCTCCGTTCCCCGCGTGGGTCAAACGCTTCGCTTCCTTGATATAGGCAATCAGCACATCGCGGCTCGCATCCGGCGCAGCCAGCACCGTGCGGCTGCCGTCCAGTCCGGGGAAGTTGCCACCGCCGCTGGCGCGGTAGTTATTCGTCGCGACCAGGAATTCCTGCCCGGCTGGCAGCGCCGCTCCGTGCAGTTGAAGATTCCTGATGCGCTGCCCCTGCGGCTGGGTGAGGTCGATCTCGTAGCTCAGCTCCGGCGAGGTGACGGTGTCGAAGTTGTAGCCGGCAAAGCCCGTATTCACCAGCTCCTGCGGCGCAGTCTTGTCCGGATCGATGGTATTGAAACGCGACGCCGCCTTCTCCAGCCACGCCTTGAGGCCGGCGCCATCGACCTTCACCAGCGCCAGCGCGTTCGGATATAAGTAGAGGTCCGCCGCGTTGTTCAGCGCCAGGTCGCCGGCGGCGACGTCCGTGTAGTCAAGCACGCCGGCCGAGCCGCTCTTGAACGGCGCGGATACTGACAGCACCGGCAGCTCTGCAAACTGCGGCAGGTTCGCCTTCACGTACTTGCGCGCGTAATCGGCCTGGGCCTGGTTCACGACCTGGATCGCCGACACGTCGCCGACGTCGGCGAAATAGGTCGACATGCGGAAGTCGGCGCTGCCGATCGGCGTCTTGACGTAGCGGATCGTCGCTTCGTGTTCATTTTTGACCAGCTCCATCACCGCGGGATCGGCCGCCACATAGCTCTTGTCGGGCTGCTGGGTCGTGCGGTTCTCGACGATGGCCGCATCCTGGTCCGCATGCCAGCGCTTGCCGTCGTGGCGCAGCTGCAGGCGCACCACGCCCAGGTTCTTGCCCCATAAATTCGCCATCACGGTGGGCACGCCGAACACGCGGCCCTTCACCTTGTCCACGTGCGTCAGATTGAACTGCGCGACCGTACTGGACGGGTTCGGGAAAGCCTGGTGCGAATGGCCGAGCAGCAGCGCGTCGATGCCGCCGACTTGCGCGAGGTAGTAATTCCCGTTCTCCATCGCCGGCGAATACGGACTGTCATCGAGGCCACCGTGCGAGATCGCCACTACCACATCGGCGCCCTTCGCGCGCATCTCGGGCAGATAGCGTTTCGCCGTTTCGACCAGGCCCTCGGTGGTGATCTTCCCTGCCAGCCAGCGCCGGTCCCAGTTCAGGATGGCCGGCGGCGTGAAGCCGATGATGCCGACCTTGACGCTGGCCTCGAAAGGCTCGCCGGCAGCATCGACGGCATGGATAGTCTTGGTGAGGATGCGGTAGGGCTCGAACAGCGGCTTCCCGCTCTTCACGCTGTAGACGTTTGCCAGCACCACCGGAAATCCGGGCCCGGCACAGCGCTTCGAAGGCACACCTTCCACGTCGAGGCGCTGCCCGGTCACCTGACCCAGGTAAGCCAGGCCGAAATTGAAATCGTGGTTGCCGATGCCGATGCCGTCGTAGCCGATCTGCCGCATGGCTTTGTAGATGCCCAGCAGCTGGCCGCACTTGAGCGGATCGACGGTGGCCTGGTAGTCGCCCAGCGCATTGCCCTGGATGGTGTCGCCGTTATCGAACAGCAGGGTGTTCGGAAAATCGCGGCGCGCCTGCGCGATCAGCGAAGCCGTGCGGTCCAGGCCAAGCGAAGGCTCGGCGGCCAGCTTGAAGTAGTCGTAGCCGACCACGCTTGAATGCAGGTCGGTGGTTTCCAGGATCGCCAGCTCGGCGCTGGCGCCTGCACGCGGCTTGGCGGCCAGGGCTGGGGTCGTGACGAAGGCGGCGGAAAGGATGAGCCAGAGGGGGCTTGGAGGGCGGAATGTCATGCCGGCATCATAAGGCAAAAGCGTCCAAAGCGCAGCCCGGGCCCCGGCTGCGGTATAATTACCGGTTCGATTCAACCCACTAAAAATACGTCACCGACCATGGAAGCTGAACGCATCAACGCCCTTTCCGCCCTGCTGAATGACCTGAGCAGCCGTGAAGCCGAACTTCGGAGGTATCTTTGACTTCGATCGGAAGTCAGAGAAACTAGAACAGGTCAACCAGGAGCTGGAAGACCCGTCCGTCTGGAACGACCAGAAACGGGCGCTCGAACTCGGCAAGGAAAAGAAAGCCCTCGAAGGCGTCGTCCTGACGCTGGAAAAGGCACGCGCCGACATCGACGACTCGCTCGACCTTTTCGAGATGGGCCGCGAAGAAGGCGATGACGACACCATCGTCTCCGTCGAAGGCGACGCCGAAGAGATCAAGAAGATCATCGAGCAGATGGAATTCCGCCGCATGTTCAGCAATCCGATGGACCATGCGAACTGCTTTATCGACATCCAGGCCGGCGCCGGCGGCACCGAAGCCCAGGACTGGGCCTCGATGCTGCTGCGCCAGTATCTGCGCTATTGCGAACGCAAGGGCTTCAAGGCCGAGGTGATGGAAATCTCGGAGGGCGAGGTTGCCGGCATCAAGACCGCCACCATCAAGGTCGACGGCGAATACGCGTACGGCCACCTGCGCACCGAGACCGGCGTGCACCGCCTGGTCCGCAAGTCGCCGTTCGACTCGGCCAATGGCCGCCACACCTCGTTCACTTCGCTGTTCGTGTATCCGGAAGTCGACGAGTCCTTCGAAATCGAGATCAACCCGGCCGACGTACGCATCGACACCTACCGCGCATCGGGCGCCGGCGGCCAGCACATCAACAAGACCGACTCCGCAGTGCGCCTGACGCACGCGCCCTCGGGCATCGTCGTGCAGTGCCAGAACGACCGCTCGCAGCACCGCAACAAGGCCGAAGCCTGGGACATGCTGCGCGCCAAGCTGTTCGAGCTCGAACTGCGCAAGCGCATGGCCGAGCAGCAGAAGCTGGAAGACTCCAAAACCGACGTCGGCTGGGGCCACCAGATCCGTTCCTACGTGCTCGACCAGTCGCGCATCAAGGATTTGCGCACCAACTTCGAGACCGGCAACACCAAGAACGTGCTGGACGGCGACCTCGACGACTTCATCTCCGCATCGCTGAAACAAGGGGTGTAAGCGCATGACCAAGCCCGCCTTCATCTTCGACATGGACGGCACCATCGTCGACAACATGGCCTTCCATACGAAGTCCTGGCTCGAGTTCTTCGCCCGCCGCGGCAAGGAATACGAGGCCGAGGCCTTCTTCCGCGAAACCGCCGGCGCACAGGGCCGCGAGATCCTGCGCGAGCGCCTCGGCGCCGACGTCACGGACGAGGAGATCGCCGCGCTGGCAGCGGAGAAGGATGCGCTGTACCGCGAGATGTACGGCCCGCACCGCGCCGCGATCCAGGGCTTCGACGCCTTCGTGACCGCGGCCGACGAGCAAGGCGTGGCATTGGCCGTGGCGACGTCCGCGCCGCCGAAGAACATCGTGTTCACCCTCGATGAACTCGACCTGCGCCGCCACTTCGCCACTGTCGTCGGCGCCGCCGACGTCAAGCAGGGCAAGCCGCATCCGGACGTGTTCCTGAAGGCGGCAGAGCAGCTCGGTGCCGACCCCGCCCGTTGCATCGTGTTCGAAGACGCGCCGATGGGCGTGGAAGCGGCGCGGCGTGCCGGCATGCGCGCGGTGGTAATCACCACCACCCTGCCGCCTGAAGCCTTCGCGGAATTCGACAACGTCGTGAAGATCGTCGGTGACTACGACGAACTGTCTGTGGACGAGCTGCTGGCTCTCCTGTGAACCAAATACTAGAAAACAAAGACCTGATATGAGCACCGAAAACCAAGAACAAACCGGCCAGGAACAGCAAGGCAGCCTGCAAGCCGACGACAACAAGATCATCGCCGAGCGCCGCCAGAAACTGGCCGCGATCCGCGCAAAAGGCGTGGCCTTCCCGAACGATTTCGTCCCGCAGCACAAGGCCGCCGACCTGGCCGAAACCTATGGCGGCTGGACCCGCGAGCAGCTCGAAGCCGAGCCGCAGCAGGTGGTGCTGGCCGGCCGCATGATGCTGAAGCGCGAAGCCGGCAAGAAGGCCGCGTTCGCGACCCTGCAGGACGCGTCGGGCCTGCGTGCCGACGGCCGCATCCAGATCTACGTCACCCTGGACAACACCGGCGAAGAAGCGATGGAAGCCTTCCGCCACTACGACCTGGGCGACATCCTGGGCGTCGAAGGCACGCTGTTCAAGACTAAAACCGACGAGCTGACCGTGAAGGTCACCACGCTGCGCCTGATCACCAAGTCGCTGCGCCCGCTGCCGGACAAGTTCCACGGCCTGGCCGACCAGGAGACCAAGTACCGCCAGCGCTACGTCGACCTGATCATGAACGAAGAGACGCGCCGCACCTTCAAGGCGCGTACCGCCGCGATCGCGTCGATCCGCCGCTTCATGCAGGAAAACGCCTTCATGGAAGTCGAGACCCCGATGCTGCACCCGATCCCGGGCGGCGCGGCGGCCAAGCCATTCATTACCCACCACAACGCGCTGGACATGCAGATGTTCCTGCGTATCGCGCCGGAGCTGTACCTGAAGCGCCTGGTGGTCGGCGGCTTCGATCGCGTGTTCGAAATCAACCGTAACTTCCGCAACGAGGGCGTGTCGATCCGCCACAATCCGGAATTCACGATGATGGAGTTCTACGCCGCCTACACCGACTACAAGTGGCTGATGGACTACACCGAGGCCGTGATCCGCCAGGCCGCCATCGACGCGCACGGCACCGCCGACCTGATGTACGGCGGCCGCCAGCTCGACCTGGGCAAGCCCTTCCATCGCCTGACCATCGTCGAAGCGATCAACAAGTACGCGCCGCACTACACAACCGAGCAGCTGAACGACGCCGAATTCCTGAAGAAGGAACTGCTGGAGAAGTTCGGCGTGAAGCCGCACGTGATCTCGGGCCTGGGCGCGCTGCAGCTGTCGCTGTTCGAAGAGACCGCGGAAGCCCAGCTGTGGGAACCGACCTTCATCATCGACTACCCGGTCGAAGTGTCGCCGCTGGCCCGCGCTTCCGACAGCCGCGAAGGCATCACCGAGCGCTTCGAGCTGTTCATGGTGGGCCGCGAAATCGCCAACGGCTTCTCGGAGCTGAACGATCCGGAAGACCAGGCGGCCCGCTTCCAGGCCCAGGTGGCCGCGAAGGACGCCGGCGATGAAGAGGCGATGTTCTACGACGCCGACTACATCCGCGCGCTGGAGTATGGCCTGCCCCCGACCGGCGGCTGCGGTATCGGTATCGACCGCTTGATCATGATCCTGACGGACTCGCCGAATATTCGCGATGTGCTGCTGTTCCCGCACTTGCGCAAGGAAGACTGATTAAGCCCTTATGTGACGCGTAAGGAAAAAGGCGCGAAACGGGAAACCGTTCGCGCCTTTTTTTTACGCCGTCATTCCCGTGAAAACGGGAATCCATACGTCGCGGGAATGACGGTCGTTAGGCTAACGAACCACGCGGTAGCACGGGATATATTCCTTCCCCGGCAACTTCATCCTGCTCTGCTCCACAAACGACTGCAGCAGCTTGTCCATCGGCGCCATGATCTCGTCCTCGCCGTGGATCTCGAACTTGCCGTACTTCTCGATCGCCCGGATCCCCTCTTCCTTCACATTCCCCGCCACCACGCCGGAAAACGCACGGCGCAAATTGGCCGCCAGCAGGTGCGTCTCCTGGTTCTTGTGCAGCGAGAGATTGCGCATGTTTTCGTGGGTCGGACGGAAGGGACGCTGGAACTCGGGATCGATGCGCAGACCCCAGTTGAAGTAATAAGCGTCGCTGCGCGACTTGCGGAACTCCCGCACCTGGCGAATCCCGGTGTGCATCGCCTGCGCCACCGCTTCCGGATCGTCGACGATGATCTGGTAGCGCTTCTGCGCTTCCGGGCCCAGGGTCAGGCCGATGAACTGGTCGATCTGCTCGAAGTATTCCTTGGCCGTCGACGGGCCGGTGAACACCAGCGGGAACGGCACTTCCGCGTTCTCCGGGTGCAGCAGGATGCCGAGGATGTACAGGATTTCCTCGGCGGTGCCGGCGCCGCCCGGGAACACGACGATGCCGTGGCCGGTACGCACGAACGCCTCCAATCGCTTTTCGATGTCCGGCATGATCACCAGGTCGTTGACGATCGGGTTCGGCGATTCCGCGGCGATGATGCCCGGCTCCGAGATGCCGAGATAACGGCCGCCCTGCAAGCGCTGCTTGGCGTGGCCGATGGTCGCGCCCTTCATCGGGCCTTTCATCGCGCCCGGACCACAGCCGGTGCAGATGTCCAGTTCGCGCAGGCCGAGCTGGTAGCCGACGTGCTTCGAGTAGTTGTACTCGACGCGGTTGATCGAGTGCCCGCCCCAGCACACCACCAGGTTCGGATTCCGCTGCGGCTGGATCACGTTGGCGTTGCGCAGGATGTGGAACACGGCGTCGGTAATGCCTTCCGGCCGGTTCAGGTCGAAGCGCGGATTGTCCGTCACCTCGAAACTCACATAGACGATATCGCGCAGCACCGAGAACAGGTGCTCGTGGATGCCCTTGATCATCTTGCCGTCGACGAAAGCGTGGGCCGGCGCGCTGCGGATATCGAGCTTGATGCCGCGTTCGCGCTGGATGATCTTGATGTCGAAATCCTTGTAGCGTTCCAGCAGTTCCTTGCCGTCGTCGATCGAGCTGCCGGAATTCAGCACGGCCAGCGCGCATTTGCGAAAGACCTGGTAGAGCCCACCCTGGCTGGTGTCGAGCAGCTTTGCCACCTCCGCCTTCGACAAGACCTCCAGGCGCCCTTCCGGGGAAATCAATGTGTCGACAACGTCGTTCGTCATAATCCTGTTCCCTTTCTCTTCAGAGTCTTTACTGCGGTGTTTCCCTACAACTTTTACACCAATATACGACATCTCAGCCCGGTTTGCCCCCACGCTTGCGCAGGGTTTTCACGTCAATACTGTTGGGCAGGAAAAAGTTGCCTTGACGAGCAGAATTTCCACTAAAATGCGACGCTATTGGATTTGCGTCCGCACACAATGCAGGCAGTCTGTCCAAACATTCCTATTCTTATAAAACGTATTTGGGGAGGAACCGCATGAGCGGTGCAGCTACTTCTACCGCCGAACAGAAGGCAATCCCGGAATTCAAACAGATCATGGGCCACCCAGCTCCGCTGTGGATGCTGTTCATGACCGAATTCTGGGAACGTTTCGCTTTCTACGGCATCCGTTGGGCCCTGGTGCTCTACATCGTCGCCCAGTTCTACGGCGGCAGCGGCGTCGGCCAGGCCGATGCCAACCTGACCTACGGTTCCTACCTGGCGCTGGTGTATGCCGGCGCCGTCTTCGGCGGCTACATCGCCGACCGCGTGATCGGCTACCAGCGTTCGATCCTGGTCGGCGCATCCTTCATGGTGGCCGGCCTGTTCGCGATCACCGTGCCCGATCCCAACGTGTTCAAACTGGGCCTGGCGACCATCATCGTCGGTAACGGCATGTTCAAGCCGAACATCTCCGCCATGGTCGGCCAGCTGTACGGCATCAACGACCAGCGCCGCGATTCCGGCTTCACCATTTTCTACATGGGCATCAACGGCGGCGGCTTCCTGGCCCCGATCCTGACCGGCTACCTGGCTGAAAACCTGTTCGGCCATACCGGCGTGCCGACCTACAAGGTGGTGTTCTTCGCCGCCGGCATCGGCATGATCCTGTCGCTGATCTGGTTCCAGATCGGCCGCCGCGGCCTGAAGGGCATCGGCGCCGCCACCGGCCCGCTGGCCAATCCGATGCGTGTCGTCGGCGTCGTGATCGGCGCGCTGGTCGTGATCCCGGGCGTGTACTTCCTGCTCAAGATGGGCGCCGAAAAGCTGCAGGGCATCCTGACCGTCCTGTTCATCGGCCTGGCCGTGATGCTGCTGGTCGAAGGCATCCGCAACGGCGCGGTCGCGCGCGACAAGACGATCGCCATGCTGGTGATCTTCTTCTTCAACGTGATGTTCTGGTGCTTCTTCGAACAGGCGGGCAGCTCCTTCACCTTCCTGGCCGAGAACATCGTCAACCGCCAGTTCGGCGACTGGACCTTCCCGACCGGCTGGTTCCAGTCGGTGAACACGCTGGCGATCATCGTCTGCGCCCCGATCGTCGCTTCGGTCTGGGTCATGATGGGCCGTAAGAATCCGTCGATCCCGCGCAAGTTCGGCCTGGGCCTGATCTTCAACGGCCTGGCCTTCCTGCTGCTCATGTTCACGCTGCAGCACCTGGTCGGTCCGGACAACAAGATCCCGTTCTGGACCCTGTTCATGGTCTACGTGATTCAGTCCATCGGTGAGCTGTGCCTGTCCCCGATCGGCCTGTCGATGGTCACCAAGCTGGCCCCGACCCGCCTGGTGGGCCTGGGCATGGGCGGCTGGTTCCTGTCGACCGGTATCGGCAACAACCTGTCGGGCATCTTCGCCAGCTTCGTCTCCGGCGAAAAAGGCATGACCGTGGAATCGGCACTGGGCGGCTACACCTTCGGCTTCTACGCGCTGATCGGTTCGGGCATCCTGCTGTTCCTGATCGCGCCGCTGATCCAGAAGCTGATGCATGGCGTGAAGTAAGTTTTTTACTTCCGCTTCGATGAAGACGGCAGCCCGCGGGCTGCCGTTTTACTTTGGGCGCCGTAGAAAATACTTGCTTTACGTACAATGCAGCTTTTACACTTGGTTCCCATGAAGAAATAATAACGGAACCATGACAACTCGCTTCACCCTGCTGTTCTCAGGCGCGCTGCTGATGGCGCAATCCGCCCAAGCCCAACTGCGCGTCGACATCGCCGGCGTCGGCGGCAACCAGATCCCGGTTGCGGTGGCGGCCTTCGCCGATGAAGCTATCGCCCCGAGCCAGATCTCGACCATCATCCGCGCCGACCTCGAACGCAGCGGCGTATTCAAGGTCATCGACGCAGGCCAAAGCATTTCCGAGTCTGCCGCCGTCGACCTGTCCGCCTTCAAGGCCAGTGGCGCCGACGCGCTCGTGGTGGGCTCGGTGCAGAAGCTGGCCGACGGCCGCTTCCAGGTGCGCTACAAGCTGCTCGACACCGTCAAGCAGACGCAGATCTCGCAGCTGAACGATGGCGCCGCGCCGCAGCACCTGCGCCTGGAAGCGCACCGCATCGCCGATGACATCTACGAGAAGCTGACCGGCGTGCCCGGCATCTTCTCGACGCGCATCGCCTATGTGAAGGTCAAGCCGGCGCCCGGCCCCCAGCAGTACGAACTGGTGGTGGCGGACGCCGACGGCGAAAACGAACAGGTGGCAGCGCATGGCCGCGAGTCCATCGTGTCGCCGGTCTGGTCGCCGGACGGCAGCAAGCTTGCCTATGTGTCCTTCGAGCCGCACAAGCCGGTGGTGGTAGTCCGCGACCTGGCAAGCGGCCGCAGTAGCGTCGTCGCCAACTTCAAGGGCAACAACTCGGCCCCGGCATGGTCGGCGGACGGCAGCAAGCTGGCGGTGTCGCTGACGACCACCGGCAATACCCAGGTCTGGGTGATGAACGCCGACGGCGGCGCCCCGCGCCGCGTGTCGAACAGCAGCGACATCGACACCGAGGCGCAGTTCTCGAACGACGGCCAGTGGCTCTATTTCGTCAGCAACCGCAGCGGCGGCCCGCAGGTCTACCGGATGGGCGTCAATGGCGGCGAACCGGCGCGTGTCACCTTCAACGGTAGCTACAATATCTCGCCGCGCATTTCGCCGGACGGGAAGACCCTGGCCTGGATCGCGCGCATCGACGGCGTCTACTGCCTGTACGCGATGGACCTCGCCACCGGCCAGGAACAGCGGCTGGCCGACAACGCCACCGAACCGAGCTTCGCGCCGAACGGTAAATATATCGTCTATGCCAGCGAGGCCGATGGACGGCCGGCGCTGGCCGTGGTCTCCGTCGATGGGCGTGTGAAGCACAGCTTGTCCGACCGGGCGGGAACGGTCAAGGCGCCGGGCTGGGGGCCGTTCAGGCAGTGACAGCAGGCGCCTGAGCGCAGCAGGCGATACGCCGGGTGGCGCCACGCGGCACGCGGCGGAAAACGCTCACGCCAGGGCGCGCGTTTGGGAATAATCACCGCATTCCCACCCCCGGAGATGTCCATGCGCCCTGCTTCCGCTTCAGATTCCCCGCACGTCAACGATATCCACTCCGCGCTCAACGCGACGCGGGTCGCCGCGATCCGCCAGCCGCGCGGCGTGGCCGAGATTCGCGCCATCGTCGCGGATGCGGCGCAACGCGGCATGCAGGTCGCAATCTGCGGCGGGCGCCATGCGATGGGCGGCCAGCAGTTCGCCGCCAATGCTGTGCTGCTCGACATGCGGCGGATGTGCCGCGTGCTGTCCTTCGATGCGGCCACCGGCCTGCTCGAAGCCGAAGCCGGGATCCAGTGGCCGGAGCTCATCGACTATCTCGACAGCGTCCAGGCTCCGGACGGCCAGCGCTGGAGCATCCGCCAGAAGCAGACCGGCGCCGACCGCCTGTCGCTGGGCGGCTGCCTGTCCGCGAACATCCACGGCCGCGGCCTGCGCATGCGCCCCTTCATCGACGATGTCGAAGCCTTCACCCTGGTCGACGCGGAAGGCCGCGTGCAGCATTGCAGCCGCAGCGCGAATCCTGAACTGTTCTCGCTGGCGATCGGCGGCTACGGGCTGTTCGGCGTCATCGCCAGCGTGACCATCCGTCTTGCACCGCGCCGCAAGATGCGGCGTGACGTTACCTTGCTGGCGCTGGACGACCTGATGCCGGCCTTTGCGGAGCGCATCGCCGCCGGTCACGTGTTCGGCGACTTCCAGTTCGCCATCGACCCGGCCAGCCCCGACTTCATGGAATGCGGCGTGTTCTCCTGCTATGTGCCGGTCGATGACGATACGCCGATGATTGCTGCGCTGAAGGAGTTGTCTGCGCGGGACTGGCGCGAGCTGCTGCATCTTGCGCACACCGACAAGTCGCGGGCATTCGCCTGTTATGCTCACCACTACCTCTCGACGCACGGCCAGCACTACTGGAGCGACCGGCTGCAGCTGAGCACCTACCTGGACGATTACCACCGCGAGATCGACGGCAAACTGGGCCACTGTGGCTCGGAGGTGATCGGCGAACTCTACGTGCCGCGCGAGCGCCTGGCCGATTTCATGCGCGCGGCCGCAGCCGATTTCCGCCAGCATGGCGTCGACCTGATCTACGGGACCATCCGCCTGATCGAACGCGATACGGAGAGCGTCCTGCCGTGGGCACGCCAGGATTACGCCTGCGTCATCTTCAACCTGCACACGCCGCACACGACGGATGGCATCGATGCGACCCATCGCGCCTTCCGCCGCCTGATCGACATGGCGATCGATCGCGACGGCAGTTTCTACCTGACTTACTCGCGCGCCGCCAGCGCTGGCCAGGTCGGCGCCTGCTACCCGCGCTTTGCCGAATTTCTGGATGCGAAGCGCCGCCACGATCCGCACCTGCGCTTTCAGAGCAGCTGGTACCGCCATTACGAAGCGCAGTTCGGCACCCCTGCGGAGCTCGCCGCATGAAGCAGGACAGGCCGAGCAACACCGCACTGGTCGTCGCCGCCGGTTTGCAGCTGGCCGCCGCGGCCGCGCCGATCGACGCGCTGCGTCTTGGCGAACAGCTGCTGCGGCGCCTGCATCCGCGCCTGGCGGGTCTGCTGCGCATGTCCTGGTTCCGGCGCCTGTGCATGCTGGTCGAAGGGACCACCCTGCCCGGCATCTGCCTACACTTCGCGCTGCGCAAACGGCTCCTGCGCCGGCATGCGCATGCCGCCCTCGCCGACGGCTGCAGCCAGGTGATCGTGCTCGGCGCCGGCTACGACACCCTGTGCATGGAACTGAAGCAGGCCAGGCCGGACCTCTGCTGCATCGAAATCGATCACCCGGCCACGCAAGCCGTCAAGGGCGGCGCGGCCGCGGATACCGGAACCCGCTTCATTGCGTCCGACCTGGCGCGCGAAGAGCTTGGTCTTGTGCTGGCCGCGCATCCGGACTTCCGTGCCGATGCTTCCACACTGTTCATTGCGGAAGGCCTGCTGATGTATATGCCGCTGGACGCGGTGCGCGGGCTGTTCGCGCGCATGGCCGCGGCCGCGCCGCGCAGCCGGGTCGCGTTCACCTGGTTCGAACCGCTGCCGGACGGGCGGCCCGGATTCCGCCGGCCCAGCCGGCTGATCGACCGCTGGTTGCGGTGGCGGGGCGAACCCTTCCTGTCGTGCATGGCGCGGGCGGAGCTGGCAGGCTTTCTGTCGGGCGCGGGTTTTACACTGCAGTGCGTGAATGCCAGCAGCGACCTGCTTGCCGGCGTCGATGTCGCGGCGCGGCCGATCGAAGGCGAGTACATCGCGCTGGCGTCCACGGTGGTAGACTCCTGCGCATGAAACATCATGCAAACAGCAGTCTCGTTTATTCCACCGAAAGCGGCCGCATGTGCCCCGAATGCCGGCAGCCCGTCGCGGCATGCACGTGCAAGGCGCAAGCGCTGATCAAGGGCGATGGCGTGGTGCGCGTCTCGCGCCAGACCAAGGGCCGTGGCGGCAAGACGGTAACGATCGTGAAGGGTGTGGCGCTCGATGCGAATGCCCTTGCCGCTTTAGGCAAGCAGCTGCGCAGCGCCTGCGGTTCCGGCGGCACCGTGAAGGACGGCGTGATCGAGGTCCAGGGCGACCATTGCGACTTGGTCCTCGAAACGCTGAAGAAGCTCGGTCACGACGCCAGGCGCGCCGGCGCTTGAGCGGATAAAAAAATAGCTGCCGTCGAGTGACGGCAGCTATCGCGTGATGCCAACCCCGGTGCCGTTACGGCTGCGTCGTCGGCTGCGGCTGCGCAGGCGTGCTGTCCGGCGTGGCGGGAGTCGCTTGCTGCGCCGCTGCCGCATCCTTCATCGCGGCCTTGTCCGCGGCAGCCTTGTCCGCGGCAGCCTTGTCCGCGGCCGCCTTCTCCGCGGCCGCCTGGGCCTTCTGCATCTCCTGCGCACGCTGGATCGCTTCGCGCGCCGCCGGGCTGTCGACGTTGACGCCCGCCGCCGCCATCGCATTGCGCACCGCATCGTTGCCGGTCACGCCGCCGAAGGTGTAGCGCAAGCCCACGTACAGGCGGCGCTGGTGCACTTCGGTGTTGGTGCGGTCACGCAGCGTGTCGGTCTCGACGCGGAACTTCTGGCCGGTCGAGTTCAGCACGTCGTTGGCGCGGATGTTCAGCGACAGGCGCTTGTCGAACTTGTGCTCGAACGACATGTTCATCATGCCGAAAGGTTCGCGGTAGCCTTCGCCGGACAGCAGTTTGCCCTGGCGGAAGCCGAACACCGACAGCGTGTTGTTCTCGTTGATCGTCCACTGGCCCCCGCCCTGCAACTGCAGCGACGGCGAGGAACGCTTCTCGCCGGTCAGGCCGAGCGCGCCGATGCGGTCCTGCTCGATGAAGCCCCAGTTCCCGTTGAACATGAAGCGGATGTTCGGCATCTTGATGCCCATCGGACGCCAGGTCGGCGGGATCATGCCCATCAGCGAAAACTCGAGGCCGCCCGAGCGGCGGTCGCCCAGGTTCTCGCGCGTGGTCAGCAGCGTGGTTTCGTTCAGGAAGACGCGGCGCTCGGTGATGACGTCGGATTCGCGGCGCAGGTAGCCGCGCAGGCTGGCCGGCGCCAGGCCCATGATCTTGGTCTCGTAGCCCAGCTCCAGCGAATGCAGCTTGACCGCGTGCAGGTGCGGATTGCCCGAGCTGACGTAGTAGTCGTTGGCGTAGTTGACGAAGGGGTTCAGCTCGGCCGCACTGGGACGCGAGATGCGGTCCGCGTAGGACAGGCGCAGGTTCGAATTCGCACTCAGCTTGTAGGTGAGGAAGAGGCTGGGCAGGTAGCTGGTGTACTTGTTGCTGGCCTGGATGTTGGTGGTCACCTGGTCCAGGTCCTGGTCGGTGTGCTCGACGCGGAGGCCGCCCTTGAAGGACCACAGCTTATTCAACGGCATCTCGTAGGTGCCGTAGGCCGCCACCACGTCCTGCTCCAGTTCGAACAGGTTGCTGCGGCGGGGGTCGAGCGCGCCGTTGTTGAGGAACAGGTAGTTGTTGTCGGCCGTTTGCCGCATGCGCTGCCAGCGCGCGCCGGCGGTCAGGAAGCCCGCGCCGGCCTTGCCCGTGTAGTCGGTGCTCAGGTCGGTCAGGCGCACGCGGGTTTCGACGTCCTGGGCGTAATCGCGCAGCGTCGGCGCGCCGGTGGCGGGCAGCATCAGCGCCTGGTACAGGGTACTGGTGTCGGCATTGCTGGTGTTGGACGAGTGGCGCAGGTCGACCTTCAGGCTCTCGCCATCGGCCTTGAAGCGGCGCTCGAAGCCCGTCACCAGCTCGTAGTTGGTGGCGTCGCCGTCCGTGTTGCGGCGCGTGAGGTAATCGACCACCGGCGACTGCGTGGTGCGGAAGTCGGTGAAATGCTGGTTCGAGTTGGCGTCGTTGCCGCGCTTGTTGGCCGAGACCGAGGCGGTGACGGTATCGCTCTCGCTGTAGTTGTAGCGTCCGCCCACGCCGGCCTGCACAAAGCTGTTGACGCCCTGGCTGGCGGTGGTCTGGCGCAGGCGGCTGACGGCGCCCGTGGCCGGGTCGATCGCTTCGCGTACCTGCTCGGTGTCGGTGTCGTTGCCGTCGCGGCGGTAGTTCAGGGTGCCGTTCACCGAAGCGTAGCCGGAACTGTAGCTGCCGTTGGCAAAAGCGTTGTGGCGGCCGCCCGGGCCGACGTTGGCGGCCATGCTGCCGTTCCCGCCCGGCTTGGTGTAGCGGCGCGAAATCAGGTTCAGGATCGGGCCGCCGCCGGCTTCGTTGCCGAACTCCGCGCCCGGGTTGTTGATCACCTGGACCGATTCGTAGTTCTCGGCCGGCAGCGCATTGATGGCGGCGGCGCGGTTCTCGCCCTGCAGCTGGGCGGTTGGCTTGCCGTCGACGAGCACCGTCACGCGTTCGCTGCCGCGCAGGCGCACGGTGCCGTTCGGATCGACGTTCACCGAGGGGACGTTGTTCAGCACGTCGCCGATCGAGGCGCCGGCCGTGCTGGCGTCGTTCTTGATGTCGTAGACCTGGCGGTCGACGCGGTTGGTATTGCGTTCGCTGACCACGTTGACGGTGGCGATCTGGCCGGCTGGCTGGGTCGTTTCCGCTGTCGTCGCGGCCGGGGCTTTCGCGTCTGCCTTGGGAGCGGATTTCGCGGCGCTCGTGTTGGCGGGCTTGGCCTCGGCGGGCGCGGTTTGCGCGCCGGCGTTCAGGCTCAGGAGCATCAAAGCGATGGCGGCGGGGATGGCCTTGCAGGCGGAAGGAAAGGAAGCCGCGGAGTGACTCGACATATGTATAAGAAAGATGATCAGAAGTAAAAAGATTAACCGTAGGAAAATATCATCTTTCGTACTGACGGGATAGCCCCTGTGGTATTTTTAATAAGGTCAAGCCACAACAGGGAAGCGAATGAAAAGAATTCTCGGCACGCTGCTTTGGACGGCAGGCCACATCATCAATGTCCTGACGCTGTTCGCCGTCATCGTTTATCTGTTCGGGAGCGTGGTCTGGATGCATGCGCCGCTGATGGGTGTACTCCTGGCTGCCGCCCCGCTTGCGCTGCTGGCGCTCGGGCTGGCCTGGCTGTGCCGCCGCATCGGACGAGGTCTGCGCGAAGACGCGCCTGTGCTCCCGAGTTCACCCGCCAGGCGTTGGCTGCTGGCCACCATTGGCATCGTCACGGTGGGCGCCGTCGCCGCGGTCGTCCACACCGGCGTGAAAGAATACGAATGCAGCGTCGATCGTTCCCGCAATGCGGCCGCGCGCCAGATCGAAGCCCGGCGCGAGGGGTTCGAGCGCGTGTGCGAAGGCGACCTGGCCCGATGGGATGTCAGCTTCCTGCCGAACGCCATCGCTACCCGCAAGCTGGCGTTCACCCCGGTCGATCTGGCGCACACGCCCTTCGCGCGTTTCGAGAGCCTGGGCAGCCGTGCCGAAACAGTCGTCGGCGTCCGCTCGCGCCTGTACCGCGGCTTCCGCATGCCGGACGGGCATCGCGTGACCTTGTACGAGCAGGACATGTCGGCCGACGGCAGCACGTCCTGGCGCGATCCGAAGGACGAACCGGAGCGCATCAAGGGCCTGCCTGCGCGGCTGGTGGTCCAGGAAGCGCCGTCGGGCAAGGCGGTATCGCTACTGTCCTGGATGGAAGGACGGCGCGATTACCAGCTGTGGATCGACGTGAATATCGCACGCGTGCCTTTACGTGAACAGATGCGCGAGCAGCTATTTACGCTGGCGGCGTCCTTACCGCAGGCCGTGCCGGCATGTTCCGGTGACGCCGGCAAGCGGCCCTGCCCCCCCCCCGGGCTTTTCAGGCACGGTGCAAAGATGAGCGTGTTCGCCAAAGCGGCCATCCTGTTCGCCGCCCTCCTCTGCGCGCATGCACGCGCCGCGGCGCCAGCCTATGACGGACGGACCCCGATGGTGGACGCAAGCGAGGCGCCGAATTCACGTTCACCTTTCCTGCTGTCGTGGTGCTGGGGCAGCCACGCACCTTCACCGGCAATGTGCTCAAACACGAGATGTCGCACATGGAGATTCGCGCGCGCCTGCGCACCGGGACAAGTCGCGGATGACCTACTGCCAGGCACGTAACGAGGTGGGGGACTGGATCGCCGAACACGGATGGCTTGACGAAGGCAAACGCGTCGCTGTCGATCATGGCGGGGGCAATGTCGAACACGACGACCCAAGGGAAGCTGGACGCGGCGCTGATCAACAACCGGACGACCATCGCTTCCGATTTCTCCTTCGCCCTCAACACGCCGGTGGAGGGGCAGGCCTACAGCGGCGACGCTGCCGCGGCGGCGTCAGGGCGTCCCGTCCAGTGTACGCCGCATCGCCTCCATCTCGCCGGTCATCCACGCCCGGAACTGCTGCACCTTGGCCATCGCTTCCTTGTGCGGATTCACGAGGAAGCGGTAGCCGTTCCCATACGGCGCACTGCGGCAGTTCAGCACACGCAGCGCGCCCGACGCGATGTCCTCGAACGCGATCCCGTAAGGCACCAGCGCCACGCCCTGCCCCGCCACCGCGGCCTGGGCCAGCACGCCCCAGTGGCTGAAGGTGCGCGAAAAATCGTATTTCCCCTTCAGCGCCTTGTTCTCGTTCAGCAGCTGCAGCCAGGCTTCCGGCGTGCGCTCGCACAGCAGCGGAAAGCGCGCCAGGTCGGGCAAGCCGAGTTCCTGCTGGCCTTCCGATAAAAGTTCGGGACTGTAGACCGGCACCAGGCGTTCGCGGAACAGCAGCGCCGGGTCGCCGTCCTGCACCGGCCCAAAACGGATCGCAACGTCAACGCCGTCGTCCAGCAGGTCGACCGGGGTGTCGTTGGAATCGATGCGGATGTCGAGTTCAGGATGCCGCTTGGTGAAGCGCGGCATGCGCGGCACCAGCCATTTGATGGCAAACGAGTGTGTGGTCGAGATACGAAGGATGGCTTCCTCGTCGCCGCGCTGCAGTGCAGCGACCTTGGCGCGCAGGTCGCCGAGCGTGCGGCCGACCGCGATCGCCAGTTCCTGCCCCTTGGCCGTGAGCGCGATATGGCGCGGATGGCGCACGAACAGCGGAAAACCGAGGGCTTCTTCCAGCTGCTTGACCTGCAGGCTGACCGCGGCCGGCGTCTTGTGCAGCTCCTGGGCAGCCAGTTTGAAGCTGCCCCAGCGCGCGGCGCATTCGAAATCGATCAGTCCGGACAGGCTGCGCAGCGGCTTCATCGGTACACCATGCATAAGTTTTTCTTATTCATTGCAATGTTTTTTTCTTGTTTGAACAATTGCTGCGCTGCATACAAAATATAGCTGATTCGCCAAGAACCCGCTACTTTCTTCTAGCGCGCAGCGTAAGGAAAACCATGACCAAGAACATCCTGGTGATCGGCGGTACCCGTTTCATCGGCCGTCTGCTCGTGCAGCGCCTCCTGCACGCCGGCCACCGCGTCACCATCGCCACGCGCGGCTACGCGCCCGATCCTTTTGGCGACCGCATCCGGCGCATCCGCACCGACCGCCGCAACGAGCCGGGCATGCGCAAGCTGGCCGAGGCCGGTCCCTTCGACATCGTCTACGACCAGATGTGCTACAGCCCGCTCGACGCGGCCATCGCCGTGCGCAGCTTTGCCGGCAAGGTCGGGCGCTATGTGATGACCTCGACCGTCGACGCCTACCGCGTGCTCGGCTTCGCGCGCAGCGGCCCGCTGCTCGAGGCCGACCTGGCCATCGAAGCGCAGCCGATCGACGCGGCCTATCCCTGGCACGATCCGCGCCGCGCGACCGAGTGCTACGTGAGCGGCAAGGTGCAGGCCGAGGCCTACCTGGTGCGCGACGGCTCGCTGCCGCTGGTGACGCCGCGCCTGGGCCACGTGCTGGGCGGCCCCGAAGACTTTACCGGACGGCTGGCGCATTACGTGGAGCTGGCGCGCGCCGGCGCCACGCTGCCGTATTCGAACGAGGATGCCGCGGTGTCCTTCACGACCGCGCACGCGGCGGCCGACTTTTTGTTCTGGATCGGGATGCAGTCGTTTACCGGGCCGGTGAATGCGGCTTGCGATGGCGCCTTGTCGGCATTCGGGCTGTATCAGCGGGTTGGCGAGGTGCTTGAGACGCCCGTGAGGACGCTGCGCGTCGCCCCGCCGGAACCAGCCGGGCGCTTGTCGCCCTTCGATTTGGCAGGGGCGATGGTGATGGATACCTCACGCGCGAAGGCGCTGGGATACAAGTTCGGGCATACCGATGAGTGGCTGGATCACACGATCCGGCAGCACGACCTGACCTTCGTCTGACTCAAGCAGGCGCGCCTTGCCTGGCGCGCTGCCAGGTGCCGAACACGGTCGCGACGGCACCCACCGCTGCAATCACGAGCGCAGTCCAGCGCTCTGCATGCGGCGCCATAAAGGCGGCGCTCAAGCCTGCCGACGAGAAGCCGAAGGCCAATAAGAACGCAAATGGCCGCAGGCGGGCATCGCGCCCGAGTTCCACCATACTACCGATGCCGCCGACGACCAGCGGCAAGATGGCGATCTGCCCCGCACCGTGCCAGGGATCCGGGTCGACCCACACCAGCGCCAGCATCATGGTACAGGCAGCAAACGCCGCCAGTGTCGCAAGCAAGCGGTGGATGGTCATCGCGATCCCCTCCCTTATCGAATCAAGATTATCCAATCAAGCCCGCGGCTTTTCCCGCCCGATCCAATACAGCAGCACAATCAAAGCCGCATACGGCAGGATCGACAGCGCATCCGCATTCACCCCGGCAAAGAAGGGATTCGCCGCCTCCGCCCACTTGGCCATCACATTGTCGAAGTCGGTCAGCACCCCCGCCGTGATCGCAATGATGATCCCCGCCAGCGCCCCGCCGGCGATGTAACCCGAAGCCAGCAAGGTACCCGAGCTGCGGTCCCCGGCAGCCTGCAGTTCTTCCTCGTTCAAACCGGCATATTGCGGCAGCTTGTTGTTGCGGCGGTCGACCACCCAGCGCACCAGGCCGCCGATCGCGATCGGCAGGGTCGACACCAGCGGCAAATACACACCTACCGAGAACGCCAGCGCCTGAATGCCGGCCATCTCCAGCACCACCGAGATCATCACGCCGAACAGCACCAGGGTCCACGGCAGCTGCTGGTCGAGGATGCCCTTGATGATGTAGGACATCAGCACCGCCTTGGGCGCATCGTACTTCTTGACCTCGGAACCGTCCGGGCGGGTGTGGAACTGGCCGTTGATGCCCGGGTCGACCAGGTAGGCCAGCGAACCGTCGTCGCGCACCAGGTATTTGCCGGCCGGGCCGCCCGTCGTGTCAAGCTTCTGCCAGACTTTATAAGTAGCGTGGTCCGACGAAGCCTGCGGGCCCTGCAGCTGCGCGGTCTGGGTCAGCTTCGATGCATCCGTCGTCACGTGCGGCGCCACCTGGGCGGCCGGCACGTAGACGGTGCCGGCATCGTTCAGCTTCAGCAGGATCGGGCCCAGGATCAGGGCCGAGGCAAAGGCGCCGGCCAGGATCGCATACTGCTGCAGGCGCGGCGTCGAGCCAACAAGGAAGCCGGTCTTCAAATCCTGCGACGTGGTGCCGGCATTGCTGGCGGCGATGCAGACGATGGCGCCGACCGACAGCGCGGTCACGTAATAGCGGCCGCCGGTCCAGCCCATCACGAGGAAGATCAGGCAGGTGAACAGCAGGGTCGCCACCGCCATGCCGGAGATCGGGTTCGAGGACGAACCGACTTCGCCGGTCAGGCGCGAGGACACGGTCGAGAACAGGAAGCCGAACACCAGGATCAGCAGCGCGCCCAGCAGATTCATGTGCAGCGGCGTGGCAAAGGTGATCACGGCGATGATCGCCAGGCAGCCGATCACGACCCACTTCAGCGGGATGTCCTGGTCGGTACGCAAGGATGAATCGCCGGTCGAACCCGACTTGAAGCCGGCCAGGCCGCCCTTCAGGCCATTCCAGATGGTCGGCAGCGAACGCACCAGGGAAATCAAGCCACCGGCAGCCACCGCGCCGGCGCCGATGTACAGCACATAGGCGCTGCGGATATCGTCCGGCCCCATGTCCTTGATCAGCATAGTCCCCGGCGCCAGCGGCACGCTCAGGGACTCTCCGAAGAATTTGATCATCGGGATCAGCAGCAGATAGGACAGCACGCCGCCCGCCGCCATCGTCATGGCGATGCGCGGACCGATGATGTAGCCGACGCCCAGCAGCTCCGGCGAGATCTCGGCGCCGGCCGATCCGGCCTTCAGCGGTGCGTTGAACACGAAGTTGACCGTGTCCTTCCACAGCTTGAGCGAGATGTTCAGGACTTTATACAGCAGGCCGAGGCCGAAGCCGCCGAAGATGATGAAGGCGCGCTGGCGGGCGGCCTTCGCTTCGTCCGAGCCTTCCAGGCGGACTTCGCCGGCCGCTTCGCGCGAGGACGGCGTGGCGGCCGCCTTCAGCACTTCGGCGCAGGCCGTGCCTTCCGGGTATTTGAGCTCGCGGTGCTGGTCGACGATCATGGTGCGGCGCATCGGGATCATCATCAGGATGCCGAGCAGGCCGCCCAGCACACCCACCAGCATCACGCGCGAGATCTCGAGGTCGAAGCCGAGGATCATAATCGCCGGCATGGTCACGCCCAGGCCGAAGGCCAGCGATTCGCCGGCGGAACCGGCGGTCTGGGTGATCGAGTTTTCCAGGATGCTGGCTTCACGCCCGCCAGCCTTCTTGGCCATGCCGAACAGGGTGATCGCAATCACCGCCACCGGGATCGATGCGCTGACCGTCAGGCCGACCTTCAGCACCAGGTAAAGCGAGGAAGCGCCGAAGATCATGCCCAGCACCGTGCCCATGATCAGGGCGCGCAGGGTCAGCTCGGGCAGGTGGGCAGACGCCGGGATATACGGCTTCACCGCGGGCGGATGGGGATCGTACGGCATGGATTTCCTTGGGGAGTAGCGCTTTTATGAACTGCCGGGCTCGCCTGGCAATCCCTTGTAATGGAACTAAACTGGAACTATGGCACATGCCGTAGTGGAAGAAAAGCGGATTATAATTTTGATGTAGACCGTGTTTACGCCCCGTCGGCACGGCGATCTGCCGGTCATCTGACCGTCATCAGAGAGTTCAAGTTTTGGCAACTAATAGTAAACCGGCTCCGCGCCGTCCCAACCGCCTCCGCGGTTTCATATTAATCGCCCTCGCCGCCATCCTCCTGCTTGTCGCGGGCGTGGTCGGCTACGTCCTGTTCCGCGTCCTGCCCAATGTCCCGGCGCTGGACGCGGTCACCGACTACCGGCCCAAGATCCCGCTGCGCATCTACACGGCCGATAATGTCCTCATCGGCGAGTTCGGCGAAGAGCACCGCGATTTCGTCCCGATCCAGAAGATCCCGGACCTGATGAAGAAATCGCTGCTGGCGATCGAGGACGCGCGCTTCTACGAGCACGGCGCGATCGACTTCCAGCGCGGCGTCGGCGCGGTGTATTCGAACCTGCGCCACGGTTTCGGCGCCGGCGGCGGCTCGACCATCACGATGCAGGTGGCGCGCAACTTCTTCCTGTCGCGCGAAAAGCATATCGGCCGCAAGGTCAACGAGATCGCGCTGGCCTACAAGATCGAGGCTGCGCTCAGTAAGGACGAGATCCTCGAGCTGTACATGAACCAGATCTACCTGGGCCAGCGCGCCTACGGCTTCTCCAGCGCCGCGCGCACCTACTTCAACAAGAACCTCGACCAGCTGAGCGTGGCCGAGATGGCGATGCTGGCCGGCCTGCCGCAGAACCCCTCGCGCCACAATCCGGTGGCGAATCCGAAGCGCGCGCGCGACCGCCAGCACGCCGTGCTCAAGCGCATGCGCGAGCTGGATTACATCAGCGAAGCGCAATACGAAAAAGCGCTCAACGAACCGCTGCGCGTGAACACCCGCGGCCAGGAATTCGACACCCACGCCGAGTACGTGGCCGAAATCGCGCGCCAGGCCGTCTACAACCAGTTCAAGGACGAGGCCTACACCAAGGGCATCAAGGTCTACACCACCATCCTGAAGGCCGAGCAGGAAGCGGCCTACAATTCGGTGCGCCGCAACGTGCTGGCCTACGACCAGCGTCACGGCTACCGCGGTCCGGAAGGCCGCATCGAGCTGCCCGCCGATCCGGTCGAGCGCGAGGATGCGATCACCGATGCACTCGGCAAGCGCCCGGTCAGCGATGGCCTGATTCCGGCCGTGGTGCTGTCGAGCTCCGCCAAGGCGGTCAAGGTCGAGACCATCGACGGCGACGAGGTCACCATCTCTGGCGCCGGCCTCAAGTTCGCGGCCGGCGCGCTGTCCTCGTCCGCGAAAGAAGAGCGCCGCATCTCGACCGGTGCGATCGTCCGCGTGGCCAGGGACGGCAAGGGCCAGTGGTCCATCACCCAGGTGCCGCAGGTGGCGGCGGCCTTCGTCGCCATCGACAGCAATACCGGCGCCTATCACGCGCTGGTGGGCGGTTTCGACTACAACCTGCAGAAGTTCAACCACGTGACCCAGGCCTGGCGCCAGCCGGGCTCCGGCTTCAAGCCCTTCATCTACTCGGCCTCGATCGAGAAAGGCTATTCGCCGGGCACGCGCATCCTCGACGCCCCGCTCGACATGCCGGGCGAGAATGCGGGCGCCACCTGGTCGCCGCAGAACGACGACTTCAAGTGGGACGGCCCGATCACCATGCGCCGCGCCCTGGCGGAATCGAAGAACGTGCCCTCGGTGCGCCTGCTGCGCGCGATCTCCGTGCCCTACGCCCATGAATTCATCGGCAAGTTCGGCTTCGACGTCGCTCGCCAGCCGGCCAACTACACCATGGCCCTCGGCACCGGCGCCGTCACTCCGCTGCAGATGGCCGGCGCCTACGCGGTGTTCGCCAACGGCGGCTACCGCGTCGAACCCTATTTGATCGCGAAGATCGAGGATGCCGACGGCAAGGTCATCGCCGAGACCAAAGCGCCCGCCGCCCAGCAGGAAGACCGGCGCGTGCTGGATGCGCGCAATGCCTTCATCACCGACACCATGCTGCGCGACGTGACCCGCTACGGCACCGGCGCCGCCGCCACCAAGGAACTGGGCCGCAGCGACATCGCCGGCAAGACCGGCACCACCAGCGATGCCGTCGACGGCTGGTTCAACGGCTATGGCGGTGGCGTGGTGGCAGTGGCCTGGATGGGCTACGACGACCCGAAATCGCTGGGGGGACGCGAATTCGGCGCCACCCTGGCGCTGCCGATCTGGATCGACTACATGAAGGTGGCGCTGGCCAAGCGTCCGCAGCAGGAACGCCCGGAGCCGGAAGGCATCGTGCGCGAGAACGACGACTGGGTGTATGCCGAGTTTGCCGAGAGCCCGGTCTTCAGCGGCATCGACCTCGACCAGCAGCCGGCCGCCGATCCGAATGCGCCGGTGGACCCGAACGCGCCGCCGGGCCAGCAGTCCGCGCAGCAGGCACAGCCGCAGCAGCAACCGCAACAGCAGCAGCTCCAGAACAGCCTGTTCTGACACCAGTCCGGCCCGTAATGCCCCAGGCCCCGCCACGTGCGGGGCCTTTTTCTTTGAACGCACGCAAGGCGCCGTCGTCATCGTCCTACATATGTCGACGTGGCCTTCCTATTCTGGGCGCGTCAAGCCGCGCCCATGATGGCAGCATCCACGCGACAAGGAAGGTGAACATTATGAAGACTTTTCAAAGTGCACTGATCGCGGGCCTGATGGCCATGAGCCTGGCAGCCTGCAGCCGGCACAGCGGCGATGCCGGCAACAGCGGCGGCACTGCCACGGACTCGTCGGCCAGCGGCAGCACGTCGTCGGGCTCGTCGGGCTCGTCGGGCTCGTCAGGTAGCGGCACTGCGTCGGGCTCATCCGGCAGCAGCGGCGGCACCGGCAGCGGCACTGCTGCAAGCAGCGGCTCGTCGAACGGCAGCAGCGGCGGCACGGCCGGCACCAGCGGATCCAGCGGCGGTGGCGGCGGTTCGGACGACCGCAAAGGCACGCCGCCCTACTGATCCGCACCTTTCCCGGAACACCCTGTTTCGGCGACCGAAAGGCCCCGTCCGCGCGGGGCCTTTTTCATTCCTGCCGTAAAACTTTTCCAAAGGCCGTCATCCTGATCCTACATATGGGGACGGGCTCATCCTATTTTAGACGCCAAGACGCAACCCCATAGTGAGATCACCCACACATACGAAGGAGAAGAACATGAAGACATACCAAAGTGCATTGATCGCCGGCCTGATGGCCATGAGCCTGGCAGCCTGCAGCTCCACCAACAGCACTTCGAGTACCTCGGACACCAGTGCAAGCGGCAGCTCCTCGTCCAGCGGCAGCACCAACGCGGGTGCCGCGAGCCAAGGCACCGTGGGCTCCGGCATGACCGGCACGACCGGGAGCTCGGGCGCCTGGGGCAGCGCCAGCGGCTCGAGCACCCCCGCCTCGGGCAGCAGCACCTCGGGTAGCAGCACTTCGGGCAGCGGAACGTCCAGCTCGGGCACCTCCGGCACCGGCACCTCCGGCACCACCAATTCGGGCACGTCCGGCACCGGCACCCGCTGAGCGGATGACGCTTCGCCGATCCGATCCCTATACCGTCAAGGAGAACACCATGAAGACCTACCAGACTGCACTGTTCGGCTCCCTGCTGGCACTCAGCCTCGCGGCCTGCAGCTCCACCGGCACCTCTTCCAGCGACAGCATGAGCGGTTCTTCGTCGAGCGGCACCGCCACCGCCACCGGCACGCCGGGCGCGCAAGGTAATTCCAACGCCACCGGCACCGGCCAGCCGGGCGGCGGCGTGGGCGCAGGCACCGGCACCGGCGGCGGCTCGGCCAGCGGCACCACCGGCGCCCAGGGCACCACGGGCACGGCCGGCGCCGGCTGCGCAGGCACCAACTGCCAGTAAGCCATCCGGCACGATCGCAGCCCTCGGGTAAAATGGTGCCCTCAGCAATGACGGGCGCCATGCGATGAAAAACTGGATTGCGCGGCTGTTCGGCGCGGGCGGCACGACACCGCCTGCGCCTGCAGCCGCTTCGAACACGCCCGCCGCGGCGGCGTCTTCGCCCGGCCAGGCAGTCACACGGCCTGGAACGGCAGCCGCCGACATCGACCTGGCCTTCTGGCAGTGGCTCAGCGCGGACCTGTCCGCCGATGGCCCCACGCCGCACACCTCGCTGGTACTGAACGAACTGGCACGCCTGGCGCGCGACCCGGCCGCCGGCGCCGGCCTGGTGCCGCGCGTCCCCGAGATCATCCCGCAACTGCTGCGCAGCCTGCGCAGCGAGAATTTCGCCGGCGCCGATATCGCGCGCAAGATTTCGAACGACCTG
>Ga0065165_1001377_pt1 | contig 26721 bp, 26 predicted proteins | sample AraplaMF_Cvi_mMF_FD_63813 | JGI IMG/M metagenome (GOLD analysis project Ga0065165, IMG submission 63813) | Arabidopsis root microbial communities from the University of North Carolina, USA - plate scrape MF_Cvi_mMF (version 2) (version 3) | ecosystem: Host-associated > Plants > Roots >... | reverse complement strand
CCCCGCAAGGGGGAGGGGTGGTGGCTCGCGACCCTCGGCTCGCTGAGCTGGGTTGGCGCTGCTATGGAGCTCTCGAAGCCACCGCCACCGAGGCCGAGCGCGAGGCGCAGAAGCTGCGGCTGGGCGTGCCGGGACCGGCCGATTGGGAAACGGACAGGACCTACCCGATCGAGGCGAACTTCGACCTCCTGAACGGCATCGACTTCAAGAAAGGCTGCTTCGTCGGCCAGGAGACGACGTCCCGCATGAAACGGCGCGGAACGATCAAGAACCGCATGCTGCCCATTGTCTTCGACGGTCCCGCCCCGCCGCGGGGGACCGAGGTGCTGGCAGGCGACCTGCGCGCCGGCGAGGTGCTGTCGGGCGGTGACGGTCGCGCGTTCGCGCTCTTGCGCTTGGACCGGGCGCTGGGCGCGGAACTGACGGTGGACGGCCGCCCGGTGCGGGCCGAGGTTCCGGGCTGGATGGCCGAGGCGGTGGCGACGGAGCCTACCGCTTAGCTCCATTTTCCTTACCCTCAACTGTCATCCCGGACGGCCGGCAGGCCGATCCGGGACCCAGGGCCGTGCGCACCGCTCCTGGGTCCCGGCTCTCCGCTCCGCTACGGCCGGGATGACAATTTGGGGTGGGGCTAGCTGTTCCAGGTTTCGTAGAGATCGACCCAGGTCGGGTTCATCTTTTCGATCAGTTCGAGCTTCCACTTCCGTCGCCAGCGTTTGATGCGCTTCGCGGCGGTGATGGCTTCGTCAGCGGTTGGGAAGTCCTCGTACCAGACCAGGTTCTTGACGCCGTACTTCGAGGTGAAGCCAGGGGTCAGGCCTTCCCGGTGCTGGTGGACGCGCTGAGACAGGTCGCTGGACATGCCGACGTAGAGCGTGCCGTTCCGCTGGCTCGCCATGATGTAGACGTAGTAGGTGCGCTCCATGGGAACATTCTGGCAACATTCCCTATGACCGTCATCCCGACCGCAGCGGAGCGGAGAGCCGGGACCCAGTTGACGGGCAGCGCAAGCCTTCCTGGGTCCCGGATCGGCCTGTGGCCGTCCGGGATGACAGCTTTTGTTGCTAGGAAGCTCCGAAAAACCCCCTCAGCAGCTCCAGCGTCTCGGCGGGTTTTTCCTCAGGGATGAAGTGGCCGCAGTCGAGGCTTTGACCGCGGACGTCGCCGGCCCATTCGCGCCAGATGGCGAGGGTGTCGTACCAGGCGGCGAGCGCGCCCTTGGCGCCCCAGAGGATCTGGACCGGGCAGGCGATCTTCCGCCCCGCGGCCTTGTCCTCCTCGTCCAGCCGCCGGTCGTAGCCGGCGCCGGCGCGGTAGTCTTCGCACATGGCGTGGACGATGGACGGGTTGCGGACAGCGGCGACGTAGTCGGCGTAGGCCTCGGCGCTGAACATCGCCTTCGCCCCCGGATACTGCAGCTTGAAGAAGAAGGCCTCGGGGTCGGCGCCGATCAGGGTCTCGGGCAGGGGCCGGAGCTGGGCCAGGAACGGCCAGTGCCAGTAGCCGAGCGCGAAGCGGCGGTCGGCGCGAGCCCAGACCTCGCCGGTCGGGATGATGTCGAGGATCGAGAGGCGGCGCACCGCCTGCGGGTGGTCCAGCGCCAGGCGGTAGGCCACGCGGCCGCCGCGGTCGTGGCCGGCGACGTCGAAGGTCTCGAAGCCGAAGTGACGCATCAGGTGGACGGCGTCGCGGGCCATGGCGCGCTTGGACGAGGTCTCGCTGTCGTCGCTGCTCGTCGAGGGCAGGGTCGAGCCGCCGTAGCCGCGCAGGTCGAAGCAGACGACGGTGAAGTCGCGGGCCAGGCCCTCGGCGACCTGGGCCCACATCATGTGGGTCTCGGGATAGCCGTGCAGCAGCAGGACGGGCGGGCCCGAGCCACCGTGGCGCACGCGAAGGCTGACCTCGCCGGCCGGATCCGGAACCGTAATCTGCGACAACTGGAAGCCTTCGAACGCCATCGAAAGTTCGCCTCTTGTTTCCGGCGGCCCGCTGCGCTGAGAGTGCGGCCCCATGAGCTCGCCCTCGACTCCCCAGACCCTGACTCGTTGCGAATGGCGCGGCATGGCCGGCGACCCGCTATACGAGGCCTATCACGACACCGAATGGGGCGTGCCGGAATACGATTCCCGCGCGCTCTGGGAGAAGCTGGTGCTGGACGGGTTCCAGGCCGGGCTGGCGTGGATCACCATCCTGCGCAAGCGCGAGGCCTTCCGCGAGGCGTTCGACGGCTTCGATCCCGTCAAGGTGGCGCGGTACGGCGCCGAGGACCGCGCGCGGCTGATGGCCAACCCGGGCATCGTGCGCTCCAACGCCAAGATCGACGCCGCCATCGAGAGCGCGAAGATCTATCTGCAGATGCAGGCGAAGGGTGAGGACTTCTCCGAGTTCTGCTGGGGCTTCGTGGGCGGCAAGCCGATTCAGAACACATGGAACGCCTTCGGCGATGTGCCGGCCCAGACCGAGCTGGCGGTCGAGGTCTCCAAGGCGCTGAAGGCCCGCGGCTTCAAGTTCGTCGGCCCGGTGATCGTCTATGCCTGGATGCAGGCCGTGGGGATGGTCAACGACCACTTCACCTGCTGCTTCCGCCATGACCAGGTGAAGGGGCTGGTGCGGTGAGGGTCGGCCTGCTCGTCGCGATAGCCCTGACGCTCGGCGCCTGTGACCACATGTATGGCGCTTTCGACGGCGGCAGGCTGGCGGCCCAGTCCGGGCCGACCGAGCAGGAGCTCGTCGCCATCGCGGCGAAGCGGCTGGCGCATGAGAAGTGGTCGGTCGACCAGATGAACGTCGGTGTTTCCGATGCCGGCCATTCCTGGCGGGTCCACTTCAGACCGGCAGACGCCGGGGTGCTGGACGGTGGCGCCTGGGTCGATATCAGCAAGGCGACGCGACGCGCCGTGCGCGTGGGATTCGACGCCTAGCCATGCCCAAAGGCCCAACCCTCCTGCTCGAAAAGGCCTTCATCGGCGGCCCCGTCTGCGGCGTGGACGAGGCCGGGCGCGGGCCGTGGGCCGGGCCGGTGTCGGCGGCGGCGGTGATCCTGTCGGACAATCCGCGGAAGGTCCCGAAGGGCCTCGACGATTCCAAGAAGCTGACGGCCAAGGCGCGCGAGGCGCTGGAGCTGGAGATCAAGGACAAGGCGGTCGCCTGGGGCGTGGGCATGGCCAGCGTCGAGGAGATCTTCGAGCTCAACATCCTGCACGCCACGGGCCTGGCGATGTGCCGGGCCATCGAGGCGATGGCGGTGCAGCCGACCTACGCCCTGGTGGACGGGAACTACCGCTTCAAGCTGCCGTGCGAGGTGAAGACGGTGGTGGGCGGCGACGGCAAGTCGAAGTCGATCGCCGCGGCCTCGATCCTGGCCAAGGTGGCCCGCGACCGGCTGATGACCGAGATGGACGCGGTCTATCCCGGCTACGGCTTCGCCAGCCACAAGGGCTACAACGCCCCGATCCACGTGGAGGCCCTGGTCAGCCTGGGGCCGTGCGAGATCCACCGCCGCGCCTGGCGGCCGGTGAAGCTGGTGCTGATGGGCAAGGACCCCCGGCTCCAGGGCGACCTGCAGGACGAGCTGCCGTTCGGGTGATCCGGCCGGGCACGGGCGCGCCCGCGGCGCGCTCCGCGCTGGCCGGGGGACCGCGCCGTCAGAAGAACAGCTTGCGGAAGCTCAGGCTCACCACGCGGCCGGTCGGGTTCAGCTCGTCGGCCTTGTAGCCCGACGGCGTGCGGCCCGTGACGTCGGTCACCTTCTGGTCGGCGTCGAACAGGTTGGTCACCGACAGCGTCAGGCGCGAGCCGCGGAAGAACGGCTGCTTCGCCACCAGCTCGCGGTTGGCGCCCAGGTTGGCGAACAGGCGCAGGTCCACCGTGGCGATGTCGCCGAAGTGCAGGTCGCCGGTGGGCGACGAGGCCGGCGCGTCCACCGTCGTGGCGCTCTGCCAGTTGGCGCTGATCCGCGCGCCCAGGCCGTTGCGCGAGACGCCCGCCTGGGCCTGCACCTCGTGCCGCGGCTGGCCGCCGCCATTGCCCGCCGCCGAGCCGTGCAGCAGGTCGAACGTCGGCCCGCCGTCGCGGACCAGGATCTCATCCTCGAAGGTGATGGTGTGGTAGAGCGCGAACTGGATCCGGCCGCCCAGGCCGCCGGGCCCGCCGCCGAAGCCGCCGCCCCGGAAGCCGCCGGGCGGTCCGCCGCCGGGGCCGCCAAAGCCGCCGCCGCCCGGAGGCCCGAAGCTGCCCTGCGCCTGCTGGCTGTCGACCGCCCGCGGTTCGCTGCCGGGAGGCGCGCTGGGCGCCGTCGTGTCGGGCGAGGTCCCTTCCGGCCGCTCGGTCTGCGCCGTGGCCGCCGAGCCGCCGCCCTGGCCCGGGCGCGCGCCCTGTCCCTGCGAGCGCTGGCCGCCTTGGCCTTGCGCCTGACCCTGGCCTTGCCCTTGGCGCTGGCCGTCCGCGCCCGGCCCGCCGGGGCCGAAGCCGCCCGGGCCTCCGGGACCGCCCTGGCCGAACCGCCGCGGCTGCGGCTGCGGGCCCCACGGGCGCGAATAGTTGAAGCCCCAACGCAGGCTCGACGTCTTGGTCTGGGCGAAGTTCACCGGCCGATAGTCGATCTGGATCAGATTGCCCGACGCGTCGCGCGTGAAGCGGTCGGGGAACGCGGCCTCGATCTCGGCCGTCGCCGCCGGGAAGGTGGCGATCGGGTTCTCGATACGGCTGTGCACATAGTTGGCGCTGAACGTCAGGTCCTGGCTGGCGATCGGCTTCCAGGTGACGCCGAACTTGGTCACGTTCCGCTCGTCGCCGGTCAGCGCGGCGTTGCCGCCGTCGATGCGGCGCACCTCCACCGTCTGGCCCGTGGCGTAGTCGAAGATCCGCGCCGCCTCGGTCACCACCTGTGGTCCGCCGACCTGCGCCATGGTGGGCGCGCCCTCGTCGCGGGTGTGCGAGACGATGAAGCTCAGGCCCGTCACCGGCCGCCAGTTCATGCCGAAGCCGACGGTGGTCAGGGTCCCGAAGTCCGACAGGTCGTTCACCGCGGCGTTGGCGTTGACCGACAGTTCGCCCAGGAACGGCAGGAAATCCTTCTTCCGGCTCGCCAGCGGCACGTCGATGCTGCCCTGGGCGCTCAGCGTGTTGCGCGAGAGGTCCGCGTCGCGCTCGACGCCCAGGCGCAGGGTGTCCGACGCCAGCCAGCTCGCCGCCTCGCCCACCTTGAATGATGTGCGCACCGGCCCGGCCGGCATGTCGAACGCCGGCCCGCTGGCCACGCCCTGGATGTTGAAGCCGTCGCTGATCGAGCGGGCCTTGTTGACGCCGCGCTGGGCGATCAGGCCGGAGTCCCACGGGGTGAACGGCGAGCCGCCGGCGTTCACCGCCGCCTGCAGGGCGCTGATGTCCACGCCCACGTCGCTGACCGTGAAGGAGTCGGAGTGGTCGTAGCTGCCGGTGAGCGACATCCGCCACTTGTTCAGGTCGCGGTTCAGGCTGCCGCCCAGCTGGCCGCTCCAGCTCTCGGTGGTCTGCTGCAGCGGGCCGAAGGCGGTGACGTAGCGGTTCAGCGTCGTGTCGGTGGCGAACGGCGAGAACGGGTTGGCGTCCGGGATCGTCAGGCTCGCGCCCGGCAGGCCCCGCAGCGACTCGCTCCGGCTGGCGGTGAAGTTCGCCGTCAGCGTGCCGCGGAAGTCGTGGGGCAGGGTGCGGGCGAGCACCGCGTTGCCGGTCACCGTCTTCGTCTCGGGGACCAGGCTGCGGTACGGGTCCACGTCGCTGACGTTGGCCACGCCGGCGGTGGAGGCGAGACCGTTCAGCGTCAGCGGCTGGCCGTTCACCGCCGAGACCGGCAGGCCCGCCACGGTCACCGGACGGCCCACGATGGCGCTCAGCGCCGGATCGATCTGGCCGCCCCGCGTGGCGCCGGTGAGGTTGCCAGTCAGGTCGTAGGGCTGGGTCGAGACCAGAGGGTCCACGTCGCGCTCGTCGGCGGTGATCGCCGAGGCCGCCTGGGCCTTCAGCACCAGGTTGATGCGGTTGTCGCCCCGGATCTGCAGGCGGTTGATCTCGGCCGTCCCGTTCACCTGGCCGCCGTCCGTCGGGCCGCCGCCGGTCGCGTCCACCGTCGTCGCCCGGAAGCGGCGGCGCAGGACGAAGTTGATCACCTTCTGATCGGCCGAGAAGCCGTACGCCAGCGCCGCCTCCTCGGGCAGGATGTCGACGCGGACGATCGCTTCGGTGGGGATGTCGCGGATCTCGGCGAAGCCCGAGATGCGGCGGCCGTTCAGCAGCACGACCGGCGCCTCGCCGCCGCGGCCGCGGTTGCTGGTGAGCTGCGGGCTGAGCTCGGCCAGGAGGTCGGAGACCGAGCTCACGCCATACGACTGGATCTGCGCCGGGCTGAGCTGCACCTCGGGCTGGATGTCGCCCACCACCGCGCCGGGCTGCGGCCGGTCGCGCGTGCCCACCACCACCAGTTCCGAGACGGTGTCGTCCTCTTCGTCCTCGGGATGCTGGACGGCCGCAGGCTTGGCCGCGGCGGGCTTCGCCTCGGCTGGGGCGGCAGCCTGTTGCGCCAGGGCCGGCGCGGCCACGCCCGACAGCAGCACGGCCAGCAGCGTCACGGCCGCGGCCGGCGCCGGCCGCAGGTTCGAACAGTCCTTCGTCACCCAACCCTCAACAGATAACAGCGTCCCAGCGGCCACGTTTTCCACGCTGCTGGGGCGGAATTGAGGGTCGGCCGTTACGCCATCATGTCGTTCTGGGCGACCGGGAAACTTTATTTCGGGTCCGGCAATCCCAGCACGCGTTTGGCGACGATATTGAGATTGATCTCGGACGTGCCGCCCTCGATCGAGTTGGCCTTCGAACGCAGCATGGTGCGCACCGAGGCCAGCTCCTGCTCGGTGAAGCCGTCGCCGTCCCAGCCCAGGCCCTGGTGGCCGAAGGCCTCGACCATCAGCTCGTTGCGCTCCATGGCGATCTTGGCGCCCGCGTACTTCATGATCGCCGCGGTGTTCGACGGGCCGTTGGAGGCCCGCGCGTCGTCGGCCGCCCGCTTCATGGTGAGCTGGAAGGCCTGGTTCTCCATCAGGTGCTCGGTGATCCGGCGGCGCAGGTCCGCGTCGTCCAGCCGGCCCTGGTCGTCGACGCCGACGTTGGCCTTGGCCGCCTCGGGGATCGTCGGCATGGCCACGGTCTGGCCGATGTTGCCGCCGCCCAGGCTGCCGGCGATCGAGCTGCGCTCGAACTGCATCAGCCGCTTGGCCACCGTCCAGCCGCCGTTCAGCGGCCCGAACAGCTGGTCCTTCGGCACCTTCACGTCGGTGAAGAAGGTCTCGCAGAAGGGCGAGGTGCCGTTGATCAGCAGGATCGGCCGCACCTCGACGCCCGGCGCCTTCATGTCGATCAGCAGGAACGAGATTCCCTCGTGCTTCTTCGACTTGTCGGTGCGGACCAGGCAGTAGCAGCGGTCGGCGTTCTGGGCGCCGCTCGTCCAGATTTTCGACCCGTTCACGAGGTAGTGGTCGCCCTTGTCCTCGGCGAAGGTCTGCAAGGACGCGAGGTCGGAGCCCGAGCCAGGCTCGGAGTAGCCCTGGCACCACCAGACGTCGCCGTTCACGATGCCCGGGAAGTGCTGCTTCTTCAGGGCGTCGGAGCCGTATTCCAGCAGGGTCGGCCCGAAGAAGGCGATGCCCATGCCGCCGATCGGGTTGCGGGCCCCGATCTTGGCCATCTCCTCGTTGAGGACCGCGATCTGGGCCTTGTTCAGCCCGCCGCCGCCGACGTCCTTGGGCCAATGCGGGGCGCCCCAGCCCTTGGCGCCCAGGGCGAGGCGCCAGGCCTTGGCCTCGGCGGTCTCGGGCTTGGCCGACAGCTTGGCCATCTGCGTCGCCGTGTCATGCGCCAGCACCTTCGGGAAGTTGGCCGCCAGCCAGTCCCGGACCTCGGCCCGGAAGGTCTCGATCTCGCCGCCGAAGTCCGCCATGCCGTTCCTCCTCGCCTCAGGTTTTCCTGATTTGCGCCTCTCTTACTTCGGGTCAGGCAAGCCCAGCACCCGCTTGGCGATCACGTTCAGGTTCACTTCCGACGTGCCGCCCTCGATCGAGTTGGCCTTGGTCCGCAGCCAGCCGCGCACCGCCACGATCTCGGGGCTCTCATAGCCCGGCCCGTCCCAGCCCAGGCCCTGGTGGCCCAGCGCCTCGATCATCAGCTCGGAGCGCTCCTTGGCGAACTCGGCCGCCGCATACTTGATGATCGACGTGGTCGCCGATGGTCCGTTGCCGGCCTTCGACTCCGCCGCCGAGCGCGCGATGGTCTGGCGCAGCGCCTGGAAGTTCATCTTGTTGGTGGTGATCTTGCTGCGCAGCTCGATGTCCGAGAGCTCACCGGCGTCGCCCGCATACTGCTTGGCGATGGTCGCGAGATCGCCCGAGGCGCCGCCCGCCGAGCCGCCCTCGCCGAACCCGGCCGAGATGTTCTGGCGCTCGTACTGCAGCAGGCGCTTGGCGATCTCCCAGCCGCCGTTCAGCCGGCCGACCAGGTTCTCCTTCGGGATCTTCACGTCGGTGAAGAAGGTCTCGCAGAACGGGCTCTCGCCGCTGATCAGCTGGATCGGCCGCGTCTCCACGCCCGGCGAGCGCATGTCGATCAGAACGAACGAGATGCCCTCGTGCTTCTTCGTCGTGTCCGTCCGCACCAGGCAGAAGCACCAGTCGGCCTTATCGGCGTAACTTGTCCAGATTTTTGAACCATTTATCAGCCAGTGGTCGCCCTTGTCCTCGCACTTGGTGGCGAGGCCGGCCAGGTCCGACCCGGCGCCCGGCTCGGAGTAGCCCTGGCACCAGCGGATCTTGCCCTGGATGATCTTCGGCAGGTGCTCCTGCTTCTGCGCCTCGTTGGCGTACTCCAGCAGCACCGGGCCCAGCATCCAGATGCCGAACGAGGCGAGGGGAGAGCGGTACTTGCCCGCCGCCAGCTCGCGGTCGACCACCCGCGCCTGGGCTGGTGTCAGCCCGCCGCCGCCATACTCCTTGGGCCAGGCCGGCGCCGTCCACCCCTTGGCCGCCATGCGGCTCATCCAGACGATCTGCGGGTCGTCCGAGCCTTCAAAAGCGCGGCCGCCCCACACGGCCTCGTAGTCGGTCTTGGCCTTGGGATCGCGCAGTTCGGGCGGGTACATCGCCGCGAGCTCCTTGCGCACCTCGGCGGCGAAGGCGTCGAGTTCCGTGGCGCCGAAGTCGGCCATACCGGTCTCCCAAATCTGCAACAAGAGGGCGCCAAGATTAGCGTCCGGCCGGGCAGGGGCAAGGGCGATTAAACGCCCGTTTGAGGGGACCTGACGCAGCGTCGCCTATACAGTCGACTCGACGCGCTTCTTAAAGGGACCTGATGCGCCTGTTACGCCATCCCGCCGTGACGGCCGCCGCGCCGTGGACGGCCGCCTTGCTGACCCTCGCGCTCGGCGTCCTGCTGCTGGCCTCCGGCGCCAGGCCCTCGTTCCCCACCCGGTTCGTGCGCCTGATGGAGTTCGAGCCGGTCATCCTGATCGAAATCAGCCACTTCATCTCCAGCGTCATCGGCACCGCACTGATCGTGCTCGCGTTCGGCCTGCGCGCCCGCCTCGACGGCGCCTGGTGGGCGACCCTCGGCACCCTCCTGGTGGCCGCGCCGCTCAGCCTGGTGAAGGGCTTCGTCTGGGAGGAGACGGCGCTGCTGCTCCTGGTCGCCGCGGTGCTGGCGCCCTTCCATCATGCCTTCCCGCGCAAGACGCCGCTGACCCGCATGGTGGTGACGCCGGGCTGGCTGGTCTCGGCCGCCTGCCTGGTGATCGGCGCCGGCATGATCGGCATCTGGAGCTTCGAGAACGCCGACTACGGCGACATGCCCTGGTGGCGGGTGATGGCCGACGACGACGCCGCCCGCAGCCTGCGCGCCTGGACCGGCTCGGCCATCGCGCTGCTGGCCTTCGGCATCTGGCGCCTGTTCAGCTCGGCCGCCAAGCCGCCGATCGTGGGCGAGGACGAGTCCGAGTTCGAACGCGTGCGCCACATCCTAGCCACGGCCGAGGTCTCGCGGCCGCCCTCCAACCTGGCCCTGCTGGGCGACAAGCGGTTCCTGTTCTCGCAGTCGGGCGAGAGCTTCCTGATGTTCGGCGTGCGCGGCCGCAGCTGGATCGCGCTGGGCTCCACCGTCGGCCGGCGCGACGAGCGGCTGGAGCTGCTCTGGCGCTTCCGCGAGCTGGCCGACGCCCATGCCGCCCGGCCCGGCTTCTACAACCTCGAGCCCGACGACCTGCCCGACGTGGTCGAGCTGGGCTTCGCGATCCAGAAGATGGGCGAGGCCAGCATCTCGCCGCTGGAGAGCTTCACCATCGAGGGCACCAAGCGCGGCAACCTGCGCCGGGCCTGGCGCCGCGCCGGCGACGACGGGGCCACGTTCGAGATCGTCGAGCCGGCCGACATCCCGCCGCTGATGCCCGAACTGCGGCGCATCTCCGACGCTTGGCTCGACACCCACGCGGGCGGCGAGAAGGGCTTCTCGCTGGGCGGCTTCGTGGACCGCTACGTCCAGGAGTTCCCGATCGCCGTGGTGCGCTGGGAGGGCCGCATCATCGCCTTCGCCACGCTGTGGCCGACGGCGTCGCGCACGGCCTTCTCCATCGACCTGATGCGCTTCGTGCCCGAGGGGCCGCCGCGGATCATGGATTTCCTGTTCGTGGAACTGATCAACTGGGGCCGCGCCCAGGGCTATGGCGCCTTCGACTTCGGCATGGCCCCGCTGTCGGGCCTCGACGACCGGCCGCTGGCGCCGGCGCTCAGCCGCGTGGGCCGGCTGATCTACGACCGCGGCGAGGAAATCTACAACTTCCAGGGCGTGCGCCACTACAAGTCCAAGTACGATCCCACCTGGCAGCCGCGCTACGTGGCCGCGCCCCGCAAGTGGGCGATCCCCATCCTGATGGCCGACGCGGGCCTGCTCTCCTCCGGCGGCGTCGCGGGCCTCGCGAAACGCCCGAAGAAGGCGGAGGGTTAGCGCGGCCCGAAGCCCACCCGCTGCTCCACCATGGCCAGCAGCAGCACCGCCGCGGTGGCCGCGGCGACCATGATCGCGCGCCACGGGACCAGCCTCGGGCCCTTCATCGGATCGGGCGGCCGCGCACCCCGCCAGCCCGCGAAGGCGGCCACCGCGGCGAACGCGACAATGAGGGCGACGGTCAGGCGCAGGTCCATGCTCGAGCCCTACGCGAAGCTCTGCCGGCCATCCACAGGAACCGTCGCCGCACACCAGATGTAGCGTTAAGCCTTCGTTTACACCCCAGGAATCGGTCGATAGCGTCCAAAGCTAGGCGGAGAAGCGATTCGGATGAGCGGGGTGGCGCCCTGGAGCGTCAAGGGGATCGACCCGAAGGCCCGCGAGGTCGCCAAGGACCTCGCCCGTCGTTCCGGCATGACGCTGGGCGAATGGCTCAATCGGGTGATCCTCGAGGACGACGTCCCGGACGAGGTGACGGCGGAGGCCCAGTTCGGCGACCGTCCGTTCCGCGCCCAGGCCCCCCGTTTGCGCGCCGTACCGACCGGCCTCCTGCCGCGCCCGGCCAATGACCTCGCCGACATTGCGACGGCCCTCGACCGCCTGACCGACCGTATCGAGGCCTCCGAGACCCGCACCGGCCTCGCCATCAACGGCGTCGAGCATTCCGTTCGTCAGGCGCTGGCCCGCATCGAGACCGCCGAACGCGAGCAGCATACGGCGTCCAGCCGCCTCGAAGGCCTGCTGGCCGAGTCCTCGGCCGAGCAGAGCTACTTCGGCGAACGCCTGCGCCGCCTGGAAGCCGACTCCGCGGGCGGACCGCGCTCCATGGAGGCGCTGCGGCTGATCGAGCAGCGCCTGAGCCGGGTCCAGCCCGAGCTGGTGGTCGACACCGTCCTGCAGCGCCTGGGCGATCGCCTGGCCACGGCCGAGACCCGCACCGCCGAGGCGCTGGAGGGGCTGAAGGGCGCGCTGGGGTCGTTGGACCAGCGGCTGGCCTCCGTCGAGGCCGCCGGCGACGAGCGCATCGACGCCCGGTTCGAGGCCCTGGCCGACATCCTGACCCACCGTGTGGAGGCCGTCCGCGCCGAGGTGGCCGAGAAGCTGGCCCGCGCCAACGGCGAGGATCGCTACGCCGAGCTGGCCCTGCAGGTCCGCGCCGCCGAGCGCCGCTCGGCCCAGGCCGTCGAGGAGATTGGCCGTCAGGTGCTGTCCATGGCCGAGGCCGTGGGCAAGAAGCTGATCGAGGTCGATCAGCGCGGCGCCGAGGCCATCGACCAGGTCGGCTCCGAGATCGCCCGCATCGCCGGCGCTGTCGAACAGCGCCTGGCCCGCGGCGAGCACGCCCAGGCCGAGGCCTTCGAGCGCTTCGGCGCCGAACTGGCCGCCATCGGCGCGCGTATTGCGGCCGCCCCTGCGCCCGCCGCCTACGCGCCGGCCGCGCCGGAACGGACGCCGGCCGAAGCGTTCGCCCCCGAGCCAGAGCTCTCGGCCGATATCGCGCCCGACGCTGATCCGATCGCCGAACTGCGCGCCTTCGCCGAGCGGGCGTTCGGCGAGCCCCAGACTTTCGCAGAGCCCCAGACCTTCGCCGAGCCCCAGGCCTTCGCCGATTTCGAGCCCGAGCCGGAACTCGCGCCCGAGGCCGAACCCGAGCCCGAGGCCTGGGCGGAGCCCGAAGCCTGGCCGGCCGTGACCACGGTCGAAGCGGCCGCCGAGGCCGCCGCGGAAGCCGCCGCCGAGTTCGTTGAGGAGGAGCCCGCGCCGGCCGAGGCGCTCCTGACCGAGGACGCCGCCTTCGCCGAGGCGATGCGCATCCTGGGCCCGCCGCCGGAACCGGAACCCGAGCCGCCGCCGGCCGCCATCTTCAGCCCGGAGCTCTACCAGCGCGCCGAGACAAAGGACGAGCTCGAAGCGGGCGCCGAGCCGGCCGCCGAAGCCCAGGCCGAGACGGTCGCCCCGCCGTGGCGGCGCCTCGACCTCGACATCCCTGAACCGCGCGTTCCCGACACCTTCGCCCCGATCCACGACGAGGACGAAGACGACCTCTTCCAGTCGGTCGAGCCCGTCGACCCGGTCCGCGAGCTCTCGACCCGCCAGGTCATCGAGCAGGCCCGCGCCACCGCCCGCGCCGCCCAGGAAGCCAAGGCCGCCAGCCCGGCCAAGATGCGCGCCAAGATGAAGGCCGCCGCCTCGGGCCGCCTGTTCGCCGGCTTCGGCGCGCCCAAGAAGGCCTCGCCGCGGCACTCGGCCCTGCAGACCGCGCTGCTCGTGGCCGGCGGCGCGGCCTTCATGAGCGTGGGCGCCGCCGGCCTCACGCTGATGCAGGCGCCGAAGGATCCGCCGGCCGCGCCCGAGCCGATCGCGCTCACCCCCGACGGTTCGCCCGCCCGCGCCTCGATGGCCCTGGGCCCCGCCAGCTTCGCCACCGCGCCCAAGCCCGCGCCGTCGTTCGCCCAGGTCCGCGCCGACGTCGAGGCCGGCGTCCCCGGTGCGCTCGACACGCTGAAGTCGCTGGCCGAGGCCAATCACGCCCAGGCCCAGCTCTACCTGGCCCAGCTCTACGACGAGGGCGAGGCGGGCCTGCCGCAGGATCCCGGCGAGGCGCGCCGCCTGACCACGATGGCGGCCGAGAACGGCGACGTGAAAGCCATGCACAACCTCGGCGTCTACCTGTTCCGGGGCGAGGGCGGGCCGCAGGACCTCACGGGCGCCGCGCGCTGGTTCGGCAAGGCCGCCTCCAACGGCGTGGTCGAGAGCCAGTACAACCTGGGCCTCCTCTACCAGTCCGGCTCGGGCCTGCCGAAGGACCTGGTCCGCGCCCGCGCCTGGTTCGAGCGCGCCGCCGAGAAGGGCGACGAGCAGGCGAGGAAGGCGCTCGCCGACATGGGCCCGAAGCCCGAGCCCAGGCCCGCCGTCGCGCCGGCGCCCAAGCCGGCCGCCGTGGCCGCGCTCCCGTCCGCCCCCAGCATGAACGTCCGCCAGGCCCAGCTCGTGCTCACCCGCCTGGGCTACTACGACGGCCCTCTGGATGGCCGCGCCAGCATCGCCTACGACCGCGCGATGGCCGAATATCGCCGCGACCAGTCGGGCGGCCCGCCGCTCCACGTGGACCAGCGTTGACCTAGCCCGAGGCGAGGTCGTAGGCCCGGGCGTGGATATCTACCTCCCCATAGCCGAGGTGGCCGTGAACGCCCCCCTGATCGTGCTGCTCGGCGCGGTCGTGGGCTTCATCTCGGGCATGTTCGGCATCGGCGGCGGCTTTCTGATGACGCCGATGCTGGTGTTCCTGGGGATTCCCGCGCCCGTGGCGGTAGCCTCGATGGCCAACCACGTGGCCGCCTCGTCCATGTCCAGCGTCATCGCCTACAGCCGCCGGCGTGCGGTCGACCTGCGGATGGGCGCGGTCCTGGCCGCCGGCGGCGTGGTGGGCGCCTTCGCGGGCGTCGAGCTCTTCCGCTGGCTGCGCCTGCTGGGCCAGGCCGACCTGGTGGTCTCGGTCTCGTACCTGCTGTTCCTGGGCGTCATCGGCGGGCTGATGCTGATGGAGAGCCTGGGGGCCATCCTGCGCCGCCGCCGCAACGAGCCGCCGCCGCCGCGCCGCGACCGCCGGCCGGTCTGGCTCTACGGCCTGCCGCTCAAGATGCGCTTCCCGCGTTCGCGCCTCTACATCAGCGTGATCCCGCCCCTGGCGCTCGGCGCCTTCGTCGGCGTGCTGTCGGCGATCATGGGCGTCGGCGGTGGCTTCATCCTCGTGCCGGCCATGGTCTACGTCCTGCGCATGCCCGCCGGCATGGTCGTGGGCACCAGCCTCCTGCAGATCATCATCACCACCGGGCTCACCGGCGTGCTGCAGGCCGGCCGCAACCAGACCGTGGACATCGTGCTGGCCACTCTGCTGCTGGTCGGCGGCATCGTCGGCGCCCAGTTCGGCGCGCGGGCTTCGTCCCGCTTCCGGGCGGAGGAACTGCGCGCCATCCTGGCCCTCATCGTGCTGCTGGTCGGCCTGCGCATGGGCCTGGGCCTGTTCCTGGCGCCTGAGGAGCCGTTCGTCCTCATGTCGGGGATGGGTTGATGGCCGTCCTCGCCGCCCTCGCCGCCGCGGTGGCCGCCGTCCCCGGCCCGCCGCTGCCGCCCGCCCCCGCCGCCCGGGGCCAGGCCGAGATCTCGGCCGCGCTGACCGACACCAACGTGCAGGTGAAGTCCGACTTCCGCGGCGCGCGCATCGTCCTCTACGGCGCGGTCTTCGACGCCGCCGCCCGCCCCAGCGACGTGGTGGTCCTGGTCCGTGGCCCCGAACAGCCCGTGCGCCTCACCCGCAAGACCAAGGTGGCGGGCCTCTGGCTCAACAGCCGCCCGGTGGTGTTCCGCGGCGCGCCCGGCTTCTACCGCGCCGCGTCCAACCGCCCGCTGGACGACATCGCCAACTTCGGCACGCTGCGCCGCCTGGGCGCCGGCGTCGACCACCTGCCCATCAACGCCCCGGCCGAACAGCACATCGAGACGCGCTACGGCGTCCGCGACGTCGTCGTCTCCAGCCTGGGCCCCGACTACTACGACTGGCGCCGCGCGGTGGTGCGCCTCAAGGAGAAGTCCGGCCTCTACCACGAGGACGGCCGCGGCGTTCGCTTCGTGGACCGCGGCCTGTTCCGCGCAGAGATCGCCCTGCCCACCGGCGCGCCGACCGGCGACTACCGGGCCGACATCCTGCTGTTCCAGGACGGCAAACCCGTCTCGGCCAAGACGCGGACGCTGACCGTCGAGAAGGTCGGAGTCGAACGGGCTCTTTACGTGTGGGCGCATGACAGGCCATGGTCGTACGGTCTGGCAGCCATGGCGTTCGCGCTGGCGGCCGGTTGGGCGGCCTCGGCGGCATTCCGGAGAGACTGATTGCTCATGGATGACGTGCGGCCCCCCGCCAGGGCGGAGGCCATTCCCGTAGCGCTTTGGGGCATCGCCCTGACCGCCTTGGCGCCTTTCCCGGCTGCGGCCATCGCCTTCTGCTACGGCCCGGCGGCCTGGGTCGCGCCCGCGCTGACGCTGCTCCTGGCCTGGTCGGCGGTGACGCTCGCCTTCCTCGGCGGCGTCCGGTGGGGCCTCGAGACCCGCGAGCCCAGCCCGCGCCCGATGCGCCAGGCCTTCTCGTTCCTGTGCGCCGTCGCCGCGGTCGTCATCCTGATGGCCCGCGGCCGCGCCCCCGACACCTGGATCCTCGGCGGCTTCACCATCGCCTTCCTGATCCAATGGCTGTTCGACCACCAGACCCCCGACACGCCGTCCCGCTACCCCATGCTCTCCACGGCCGTCACCGGCGCCGCCTGCGTCTCGCTGGCCATGACGCTGGAAAAGGCGATGAACGGCTAGGCGATCCGGCCGCCAGGCCACCGGGCGGCCGCGACCGCTCGTCGCGCGCACATGACATCGCTCGCCGAAGTGTGAGATTTACGGCCCCATCACGGCGACGGACGGTCGCGCGGGGGGCGTGCGTATGGATCTGGCGGAGGCCGAGCAGCGACTGGGGCGGTTCCTGGCCCCGCTCGCGCTCGACACGTTCCTGGGCGAGGCGCTGGGCGGTGGGTTCCGCCTGGTGCGCCACGACGGCCGCTCCAGCCGCGCCGGCCTCCTGGGCGACGATCCGCAGGGCGTGCTCGCCGGCGCCGTGCGCCTGGCGCCCGAGCTCACCTACCATTCCGCCAACGCGTCCGGCCCGCCGCCCAGCCTGGCCGGCGTGACCGACGCCGCCGATTTCCGCGCCCGCATCGACGCCTTCCACGCCCGCAACTACTCGGTCCGCTTCCCCGACCTGCGGCCGCTGTCGCCCGACCTCGACGCCCTGGCCCGCGCGCTGGAGATGCTGATCCATGCGCCGGTCACGGCGTCGGCCTTCTGGAGCCGCGGCGGCATGCGCGCGCCGGTCCACTACGACGATCACGACCTCATCGTCGTCCAGCTCCAGGGGACCAAGCGGTGGTACGTCGCCACGCGGCCATCCGAACTGTTCAACACCTGGAAGGGCGTCTCGGGCAATCCGCCCGACCTGGGCGCGCACGAGGTGGTCGACCTTTCGCCCGGCGACCTGATGTACCTGCCGCGCGGCACGTTCCACACGGTGGATTCCGACACCGAGTCCGTGCACCTCGCCATCGGCTTTACGCCGCTCACCCTGCGCGAGGCGGTGATCGCGGCGCTGGACCATCTGTCCGACATGAACCGCCCGCTGCGCGCCACCCTCGCCGGGCGGCTGGAGGGCTCCGACGTTCAGGGGCTCGCGCCCGCCGTGGCCGATGCGGCCGCCCAGCTGGTCAACGCCGCCCGTGCGCCGGGTTTCCTCAACGCCGCGCTCCAGCGCCGCTCGTCGCGCAATGTGGCCGACCTGCCGGCCCTCCCGCGCCCGGCGGTCCCGCCCGCGCTCCACCTCGACACGGTGCTGCGCCAGGCGGGCCTGGGCTTCAGCCACCTGGGCGCCAACGCCGACACCATCGACTTCGCCTTCCCGGGCGGCCATCTCTACATCCACCGCGGCGCGCAGGAGGCGGTAGTCTTCGTGGCCGACACGCCCAGTTTCCGCGTCCGCGACCTGCCCGGCCCGATCGGCGACGACGTGCGCCTGGCGCTCGCCGCCCGCTTCGTGGAAGTCGGCTTCCTCGAGGTCGCCCAGCCTCAGGCCAGCGTCGCCGACCTGTTCGGAACCGCGACGGCCTAGGGTTCGGACTCAACAGCGCCGATCAAGCAACCTCTGTCATCCCGGTCAAAGCCCGTTTGCGGGCTGCCGAGCCGGGACCCAGAGGGTTCTGCAGTGCGGTGGCTCCTGGGTCCCGGATCGGCCTTGCAGGCCGTCCGGGATGACAGGGATATCTAAGCTGCTGAACTTGTTTGCGGGTCGCCGCTCCGCAATTGAGTACGGACCCTACCTCGGCGCCCGGTCCGCCACCTCCCACAGCTCGTCGATCCGCTGGCGGTAGACGCTGGCCACGGCCCAGCGCGAGCGGCGCGCGGCCTCCTCGCGCACGTTGAGCCAGTCGTCCTGGTCGGCCGCCAGGGCCTCGGGCGCGGCCCCGGCCGAGATCGCCGCCGCGTAGGCCTGCTTCATCCGCCGGTCCAGGGCGGCCAGTCCCATGTCGGCGCACACCATCTGGCGCGCGCGGGTCGGAGCGTCACGGCAAGCGAACGAACGGCGGGTCGGAGCATCGGCGACCACGCTGGCGTCGCGTCCGGTCGCCGCCTGCGCCATCTCGGTGGCCGGCGGCTGCGGGGCGGGTAGGGCGATCGCGGGCGCGCTCAGGGGCGGGGAGGGCGCGCGGCGAGGCTCGCTGTCGCGCGGCAGCACCTCCAGCTTGCCGACGGCGGCCACGGAGGGAATCGGCGCGGGCTTCACCGCGGCCACTTCCACGTTCATCGGCGGTGCGGCGGCCTCGACCTGGGCGGCCGGCGGCGACCCGCCCGTGCGGGCGATCAGGACGCCGCCAAGAAACGCCACGGCGACCGCCGCCGCGGCGCCGGCGGCCAGCCACGTGCGCCTGCGCTCAGGGGGCGGCTCGGGCTCGAACCAGCTCTCCACAGGCGGCGGCGCGACGACCAGCGGCCGCTCAGATGCGCCCCAGGATCGCGGCTCGTGCGACCGGAAGTCCGGCTCGCCGTCGCGCGGCGTGTCGTCGGCGTAGGTGTCGAAACCCGGCAGCGCGCCCTTCGTCGGCTCGCCCCGGAGGTCGTCGCTCGGCATGGCCAGCGCCCTCGTCGCGTTCCCTCCGACGTTCAATCGCCGGAGGCCGCTCAAGGTTGCGCGGGCGGCGCGAACTCAGAGCGCGGCGAGGGCCCGCTTGCGGCGCAGCACCGCGCCGGCCATGCCGAAGCCCGCGATCATCAGCGCCCAGGTGGCCGGTTCCGGCACCAGCGTCGGCGGCGTCAGGGTCAGCAGGTTGCCCGAGAACTTCACGTCGTTGATCTGGGTGTTGCCCTGGGCGAACTGGTACCAGGAATCCCCGGTGAAGCTCTGGACGATAACCTGGCCGTTGATCTGGCCGCCGCCGCCCACCACGGTCGCTGTCGGGGCGAGGATCGAGCCCATCATCCCGAAGTTGCCGTTCTTGAAGCTGGTGGCCTGCGACAGGTTGAACAGCACCTGGCTGGAGTTGCCGCCGTTCACCGACATGCCGCCGTCGAGCTGCAGGCTGGAGCCGCTGACGTTGACCAGGATGGTCGAGCCGGCGCCCAGGTTGATCGTGATGGTGTTGGTGTCCGACAGGATCGTGCTGCTGATGTCGAAGACGTTCAGGCCGGCCGCCGTGGCGTTGAAGGTGACCCGGCAGTTGTTGTTTCCGTTGCCGCAGTTGTCGCCCTCGACCAGGGCCGAGCCCGTGTTCGCATAGGTGTCCAGGAAGCTCGACAGCGCCGTCAGGCGGGCGCCTTCCGCGACGAAGTCGACCGTGGGCGCGCCCACCGTGATCGTGCCGTGCGACCAGCTCGGGTCGGCCGGGGTGCCCGTGGCGCCCACCAGCGAGCCGGCGCGCACGTCGCCATAGGTGCTGCCGCCGGTGGCCTTGAGGCTGCCCTTCACCACCAGGTCGGTCCCGGTCGGCGTCGTCAGGCCGATGGTGTAGCCGTCCAGGTTGGCGTTGCCGCCGACCGCCACGCGACCCTCGGTGTCGCTGCTGCGGACCTTCATGTCGCCCAGCACGAACAGGTTGAAGTCGGCGGCCGTCTCGGCGCTCGCGACCGCCGGGGCGGCCAGGGCGAAGAGGGCGGCGGCGGCAATCAGGACACGACGCATGCAAACGGCTCCGGGGCGCACACACACGGGCGCCAAGTTGAAAAGTCACCTCTCGGTATCGGCGAGGGCGCTCAACCGCTACGCCTCATGGGTTGCAATGCAGCAAAGGATTCCCCTCACGGCAGAGCTTCGTCACCCATATTGAGCGCGGCCCCTCGGCCGCTATGGTGCGGCGCAGGCGACGGAGGGGCGAGATGCGGCGATGGATCCTGGGCTTGGCGGCGGCGCTGGCGACGCTGGCGCCCGCGACGGCGGCCGACTTCCAGCCCGCGCCGCTGAAGGGCCCGACGCCCTGGACGAACACCCGCTTCGACGACGCTCCGGGCGACTTCACCTTCGCCGTCGTCACCGATCTGGAGAGCGGCTACCGCACCGGCGTCTTCGACGTGGCGGTGGCCGACCTGAAGCTGCTCCGCCCCGCCTTCGTGATCACGGTCGGCGACCAGATCGACGGCGGGACCGAGGACGAGGCCAGGCTCGAGCGCGAGTGGACCGAGTTCGATGCGCGGCTCGCGGGCCTGAAGGCGCCCTACTTCCACGTCGGCGGCAACCACGACCTCACCAACCTCACCCAGCGCAAGGTGTGGGAGCGCCGCTACGGCGCCCGCTACTACCACTTCAGCTACAAGGGCGTGCTGTTCCTGGTGCTCGACACCGAGGACTATGCGCCCGCCCGCTTCGCCGAGATCTACCGCATGCGCGCCGAGTACCTGGCCGCCCGCGACGCCGATCCCGCCAGGGCGCGCACGCTGCCCTACGCCTCGCTGATGGAGGCCAAGGTGGGCGAGGTGGGCGAGGCCCAGTCGGCCTATTTCGAGAAGGTCGTCGCCGCCAATCCCAAGGCCCGCCACGTCGTGCTCCTGATGCACAAGCCGGTCTGGCGCCGCGAGGGGGCGGGCGGGCTCGACCGCATCGAGGCGGCGCTGAAAGGGCGGCCCTACACCCTGCTGAACGGCCACGTGCACCGCTACAGCTACGCCCAGAAGAACGGCGCCGACCACATCACCCTGGGCACCACGGGCGGCGAGTGGGCCGACAACGACACGCCCGGCGCCTTCGACCACATCATGTGGGTGACGGTCACCGCCGACGGCCCCTCGATCGCCAACCTCCGGCTCGACGGCGTGCTGGACAAGACCGGCAAAATCCCGGCAGGCGGCGACAAGCTGTGCCTCAGCCTGCGCGGCCCCAACTGTTCCAAGTGAGTTCGAAGATGCTTGCCGACGGCTACCACGACCTCGACCCCACCAAGGTCGTCAACATCGAGACCTCGCTGCAGATGTTCGCCCGGCCGCCGAAGCGGGCCGTCCCCGAGACGCCGCCGTTCCGGCTCGTGCGGCTGCACAACGTCGGCGCCGAGGAATATCTCGACCTCTACCGCGCGGTCGGCCGCGACTGGCTGTGGTTCTCCCGCCTGGCCTACAGCGAGGCGGCGCTGCTGAAGGTCGTCCGCGACCCCAAGGTCGAGGTCTACCGGCTGGAAGGCGACGGCGGCGTCGGCATCCTGGAGCTCGACTTCCGCGATGAGGGCGAATGCGAGCTGGCCTTCTTCGGCGTGTCGCCCGGCCTGGTCGGCACGGGCGCCGGCCGCTGGCTGATGGACCAGGCGATCGAGCTCGCCTGGTCGCGCCCCATCCGCCGCTTCTGGGTCCACACCTGCACCCTCGACCACCAGGGCGCGCTCGCCTTCTACATGCGCTCGGGCTTCGTCCCCTTCCGCCGCAAGATCGAGATCGCCGACGACCCCCGCCTCCAGGGCAAGGCCCCGAGGGACTCCGCACCGCACTTCCCGGTGATCGAGGGCTAGAAGAACACCGCCAGCCCGGCCACTAGCCCGGGCCGGGTGAACGACATGTGCGGGTCCGGGCGCGGCGTGGCGCCCACGAAGGTCAGCGACGCCTCCGCGCGGCCCAGCTCGCGCACCACGCCGACCGCCACGTCGTAGCGGCTGCGCGGCGTGCGGGCGAAGCCGAACCGGCGCAGGGCGCCTACGTGGCCGGTCACCCGCCAGCCGTCGGCCGGCTGCAGCGCGCCGTTGAGCTCGGCGTAGGCGGTCGTCGTCCCGTCGCGGGGATAGTCCGGCGCCACCGAGATCCGCCCGCTCACCGGCCCTTGCGACAGGCCCACATAGGCCTGGGTGTAGCCGATGGAATACTCCCGGTCGAAGTAGGGGCGGTATTCGACCCGGCTGACCCCGACATCCCAGCCCGGCCCGCCGGTGAACCGGCCCGCCAGGCCCGCATAGATCTGGTAGCCCAGCACGCGCGGACTGCGGCCCGTCGGATCGTGGCCGACGACGCTGCCGCCGGCATAGGCCCCGCTGGCGTCGTCGTAGTTGGCGCTGGCCGTGACCACGCCGCGCCCGTCGGTGAGGGAGAAGCCGCGCAGGCGGTAGTCGCTGGCCACGCCCACGGTTCCGCTGAGCTGCGCCCAGGCCGCCGTCGGGGCCATGAGCACGAGCGCCGCGATCAGGCCGGCCTTCACCGCCCCGGCGACGCGACGCGGGCGGCGACCGGCATGCGCCCGCCGCAGGCCTTCAGCGTCGCGCAGGCGTCCACCGCCCCGCCGGCGCCGGCGAGCAGCGTGGGCCGCCCCTTCGGATTGCGCTCGCGCACCAGGGCGTACAGCCCGCTCACGCTGGCCGCCGAATAGGAACTGCCGCTCACCAGCCCGAAGCCGCCGCCCGGCTCGGTGGTCGGCACGTCGCGCCCCGGCGCCGAGACCGCGCCGGGCGGCCCGCCGCCGCCACTCGTCACCGCGACCACGCCCTTGTACGAGGCCGGGAAGCCGCCGCCGGGCAGCGCCGGATCGACCGCCGCCACCACCACGGCGTCGCGCTCCAGCGCCACGTCGATCAGCCGCCCCAGCAGCTGGTTCGGCGGGCCGCCCAGGCTCAGGTTGATGACCTGGGCGTTGCGCTCGATGGCGAAACTCAGCGCCTTGGCCAGGCTCAGCGTGTCGCAGGTGGTCTCGGCCGCGCTCCGCTGCCAGCAGGCCCGCGCGGCGAGCAGCTTCGCGCCCGGCGCGATCCCCGCCACGCCCAGCCGGTTGTCGGCCAGCGCCGCGATCACACCCGCCACCGCCGTGCCGTGCGCCTCGGCCGCCGACGGATGGCCGATCACGAAGTCGCCGCGCGCCGCCACCTGTCCCGCCAGGTCCGGATGGGCGCCGTCCACCGCGCTGTCGACCACCGCCACCTTCACGCCCCGGCCCGTGGCCGTCCCGCGCAGCTCGGCCAGATTCCACGCCTGGGCGGCGGGCTGCAGGGGAAAGAGGGGATCGTTCGGCGCCGCCAGCCCGCGATAGGTCTGCATCGGCTCGGACCAGGCGACGGCCCGGTCGTGCGACAGCTCCTGCGCCACCTCGGCCGCCGCCCGGCCTTCCGGCGCGCGCATCACGAAACAGTCCACGCCGATCAGCGGCATCGGCCAGTCGGTCACCCGCGCGAGCCCATGCTCGCGCGCCAGCCGGTCGGCCGTGCGCTGCCGCGCCGCCCGCGAGGCCGCGTCGCCGTAGCCGCCGCCATAGGTCGAGCCCGCTCGGAAGTGGTCGGGCGCGAGCCGCAGCATCACCAGCACCTGCTGGCCGCCGCCCTCGTCGTCGGGCCGCCCGGCCCAGGCCACGCCCACGGCGCACAGCCAGGCCGCCAGCGCGGCGAGCATCAGGCGCTGCAGCCGGGCCATCACGATCCGCCCAGCGGCTCGGCCACCACCACCGCCTTGTCGGCCCGCAGCTTCGCCAGCGCGGCGGCGCGCTTCTCGGGCGCCACGCGCAGCACATAGCCGTTGGCCGCCGTCGGGCCGTCCGCCAGCCGCGCCTCGCTCGCCTTCAGCGCCTCGCGCATCCGCCGCTCCGTGGTGTCGGGCAGGAAGACCACCACGATGTTGCCCGCCTGGGAAGCCGCGGACGCCTCACCCAGCACATGGTACTCCGGCTGCGGCTTCGGTTGCGGGACCCAGGCCGCGCCGGCCGTCACGGCCAGCGCCGCGGCCACGCCCCAGCCGGCCCAGGCCGCCACGGCCGGCCGCCGCGCCGGGGGCGCCGCATCCTCCGCCGCCAGCCGCGCGCGCATGTCGGCCCAGCCGCGCTCCACGTCCAGCGGCAGCCGCGCCACCTCGGCCTCCAGCCGCGCCTCGGTCCGCAGGTCGGCCTGGCACTCGGCGCAGCCGTCGACGTGGGCCTGCACCCGTGCGCGCTCGGCCGGCTCCAGCCGTCCGCTCACGAACCAGGGCATCAGGTCCTGCGCCTCGCGATGCTCGTCACGCTCCATGCGGAACCCCCCGTTCCTCGCGGCTCATTGCTCCTCCAGTCCCAGTCGGCCGGCCAACAGCCCTTTCAGCCTCTGACGGGCGTGCGTCATGCGGCTCTTCACCGTGCCGACGGGGCAATCCAGGATTTCGGCGATCTCGCGATAGCCGGCCTCGTGGAAATAGGTCAGGTCCACCACCGCCCGGTGCTCGGGCGACAGCTGGCTCATGGCGCTGAACAGGATCGCCTGCGTCTGCCGCTGGCTGATCTCCTGCTCCGGGCCCAGCTCCAGGCTGGGCCGCTGCTCGGCCTGCGGGTCCTCCACCGGCTCGTCGGTCCGCGAGCGCGCCTTCAGCGCCGTGCGGTAGGCGATGGCGAAGATCCAGGTCGAGACCTTGCTGGTCCCGTTGTAGGCCTCGGGCCGCTTCCAGACGACCATCAGCGTGTCGTTCAGCGCCTCCTCCACCAGCTGTGGCCGGCGCAGCAGGTTGGACAGGAACCGCGTCAGCCTGGGGTGGTAGATGCGATAGAGCTGCTCGAACGCGCGCAGGTCGCGCGTGGCGATCCGGGCGAGTAGGCGCGCCTCGTCCAGCGCCAGCGGGATGGTCGTCCCGCTGCGCCCTTCGTTCGCCTGGCCGCCCCTCTCGAGCATGGGCCTCCTTCGCACTCGCCCCGTCTATGCCGCCGGCGGGCCGGTCGGTTCAAAGCCCCCGACTTCTTTTTTCACCATGAACCTTTTCGGCCGCCCCCGGCATCAATCCTCGGCGACCGGACAGGCCGGCCCGCCCCAGCATCCCACCGTGCCAGGAGCCTCCGATGCGTCCCGTTCTGTTTGCCGCCACCGCCGTGCTCGCCCTCGCCGCCGGCCAGGCTCACGCCACAGCCGTCGTCGATGCGACGGGCGACTTCCTGCCCACCTATGCGGGCACGCCGTCCCTCGACGCCGACCTCGACGTCACCTTCTTCCGCGTGGACTACGACGCCGTCGCCCAGGCCTTCAACTTCAGCGCCACTATGGCCGGCGACATCAACCCGGCCCGCGCCGGCCTATACGTCATCGGCGCCAACACCGGCACCGGCACGATCCGGCCGTTCGCCGGCATCGGCGCGCCGAACGTGATCTTCAACCAGGCCATCGTGATCCAGAAGACCGGCGCCGCCGCCGTCAGCGGCAACAACATGACCGCCACGATCTCGGGCAACAGCTTCAGCCTGGTCGTGCCGCTGGCCTTCCTGCCGTCCACGGGCTTCTCGCCCACCGACTACGGCTTCAACCTCTGGCCGCGCAACGGCCTGGGCAACAACAACCAGATCAGCGACTTCGCGCCCGACAACGCCAACATCGCCGCCGTGCCCGAGCCGGCGACCTGGGCGCTGATGATCCTGGGCTTCGGTCTTGCCGGCGTCGGGCTGCGCCGGCGTCACCTGTGGGCCGCTAATCCCGTCTAGCGCTCCCCACGGCCGCCCGACCGCGTCTGCGACCTGTCCCCCTGCACGCGCGGTCGGGCGGAGCCTTTTTCACCCGATCAGGGCTAGAGCCTTTCCGGTTCAAGCAGGATCGTTTGAACCGGATAAAAAGGCTCTAAATCAGAAAGTTAGAGCGTGACGGGCGCTTGAACCGGCTTCCACTTCAAGCTGTCACGCTCTGGCGTGTCGCGGCTGGTAGATGGCCAGCTTGCTCCCGCCGGGCAGCGTCAGGCGCGTGCGCGTGCCCCAGCCCAGGCCCTCGGGCGCCTCGCAGGCCACGCCCGCCGCCGCCAGCTCGGCCATGGTCGCCGCCAGGTCGTCGCACATCAGGTAGAGCTCGTGGCTGTCGCCGGTGTCGCCCGGATGCACCGCCAGCTCGCTGTCCGGCAGCCGGAAGATCAGCCAGCCGTGCCCGACGTCCACATGCGGGAACTTCAGCACGTCGCGGAAGAACGCCCGGTCGGCCTCGGCGTCGGTCGAATAGATGATGACGTGCGCGCCGTTGATCATCGTCAGTCCCCCACCAGCTGCCGCCAGCCCACCGCCCGCACGCGGGCCGCGCCCAGCGCCCCGGCCAACGGCGGTCGCGCGAACATCCCGGCGAACGCCGGATCGCGCACGTTCAGCCCGCCGGCATAGGCCCCGAACGCCGGCAGGATCACCCGTTCGCCGTCGGTGACGAAACAGCGCCGCCGCACCGTCCCGCGCGGCGCCTTCACCTTGGCCGCCGGGTGCAGGTGGCCCGCCACCTCGCCGGGCTGGAAGCCCGCCTGCGGCTCGTGACGCAGGATCAGCCCCGCCACGGAAATCTCGTCGGCCGTCTCGCCCGGCAGCCGCTGCGGCCCGTCGGCGTCGTGGTTGCCCACCACCCACACCAGCGTCCGCCCCGCCGCCAGCGCGCGGAGCCGGTCCGCGTCGTCGCCGGCCAGCCGGTCCTCCGACCTGCGGTCGTGGAAGGTGTCGCCCAGCAGCACCACGCTCGCCGGCGCCAGCGCCGCCACCTCGGCCTCCAGTCGCCCCAGCGTCTCGCGCGTGTCGTACGGCGGCAGCATCTGGCCGCGCGCGGCGTAGCTCGACCCCTTCTCCAGGTGCAGGTCGGCCACCACCAGCATCCGCTCGCCCGCCAGCCATAGCGCGCCCGAGCAGCGGAAGGTCACCTCGGCGCCGTTGACGTTTGTGGCGAGGCCACCGCACTCGGCGACAGCGAAGGCGTAAGTTCCTCCCCC
>Ga0065165_1001376_pt1 | contig 26733 bp, 24 predicted proteins | sample AraplaMF_Cvi_mMF_FD_63813 | JGI IMG/M metagenome (GOLD analysis project Ga0065165, IMG submission 63813) | Arabidopsis root microbial communities from the University of North Carolina, USA - plate scrape MF_Cvi_mMF (version 2) (version 3) | ecosystem: Host-associated > Plants > Roots >... | reverse complement strand
CCGTCGCCGGCATGATGCGCACCTTCGGCATCGACGAGCCGCCCGGCTGCTATGACGACATCGAGGCCACCGACGCCTTCGTGCTGTGGGGCTCCAACATGGCGGAGATGCATCCCATCCTGTGGACGCGCGTGGCCGATCGCCGGCTGTCCGCGCCGCATGTCCGCGTCGCCGTGCTCTCGACCTTCGAGCACCGCTCGTTCGACCTCGCCGACATCGGCATGGTGTTCAAGCCGCAGACCGATCTCTATCTTTTGAACGCCATCGCCAACCACATCATCAGGACCGGCCGGGTCAACAAGGACTTCGTCGCCGCGCATACCGTGTTCAGACGCGGCCAGACCGACATCGGCTATGGCTTGCGGCCGGAGCATCCGCTCCAGAAGAAGGCGACGGGCGCGGCCAAGGCCAACGACTCCACCGACATGAGCTACGACGAGTACGTCAAGTTCGTCTCGGACTACACGCTGGAGAAGGCCGCCGAAATGTCCGGCGTGCCGCTGAACCGGCTGGAGGCGCTGGCCGAGCTCTATGCCGATCCCAAGACGAAAGTGGTCTCGTTCTGGACCATGGGCTTCAACCAGCACACCCGCGGCGTCTGGTGCAACAACCTCGTCTACAACATCCATCTGCTGACCGGAAAGATCTCCGCGCCCGGCAACAGCCCGTTCTCGCTGACCGGGCAACCCTCCGCCTGCGGCACCGCGCGCGAGGTCGGCACCTTCTCGCACCGCCTGCCCGCCGACATGGTCGTGACCAACAAGGAGCACCGCACCAAGGCCGAGCATCTCTGGCTGCTGCCCGAAGGCACCATTCCCGACAAGCCCGGCGCCCACGCCGTGCTGCAAAGCCGGATGCTGAAGGACGGCCTGATCAACGCCTATTGGGTGCAGGTCAACAACAACCTCCAGGCCGGTCCCAACGCCAACGAGGAGACCTATCCGGGCTTCCGTAACCCCGACAATTTCATCGTGGTCTCGGATGCCTATCCGTCGGTGACGGCACTCGCCGCCGATCTGATCCTGCCGACCGCGATGTGGGTGGAGAAGGAAGGCGCCTACGGCAATGCCGAACGGCGCACGCAGTTCTGGCACCAGCTGGTCAAGGCGCCCGGCGAGGCCAAGTCGGATCTGTGGCAGCTCATGGAATTCTCCAAGCGCTTCAAGATCGAGGAAGTCTGGCCGGAGGAGCTGATCGCCAAGAAGCCGGAGGTGCGCGGCAAGACGCTGTTCGACGTGCTCTACAGGAACGGCCAGGTCGACAAGTTCCCGGTCTCCGACATCGAGGATGGTTATCTCAACGACGAGTCCAAGGCGTTCGGCTTCTACGTCCACAAGGGCCTGTTCGAGGAATACGCCTCGTTCGGCCGCGGCCACGGCCACGACCTCGCGCCGTTCGACACCTATCACAGGGAGCGCGGCCTGCGCTGGCCCGTCGTCAACGGCCAGGAGACGAAGTGGCGTTTCCGCGAGGGCAGCGATCCCTACGTCAAGCAGGGCACCGATGTGCAGTTCTACGGCTATCCCGACGGCAAGGCGCGCATCTTCGCGCTGCCTTACGAGCCGCCGGCGGAATCGCCCGACGGTGAATATCCGTTCTGGCTCTCCACCGGCCGCGTGCTGGAGCACTGGCATTCCGGCACCATGACGCGCCGCGTGCCCGAACTCTACAAGGCGTTCCCAGAGGCGGTGGTCTTCATGCATCCGGACGACGCCTCGGACGCGAAGATCCGGCGCGGCGACGAGGTGAAGGTGGTCTCGCGCCGCGGCTTCATCCGCGCCCGCGTCGAGACGCGCGGCCGCGACCGGCCGCCGCGCGGCCTCGTGTTCGTGCCGTGGTTCGACGAATCCAAGCTGATCAACAAGGTGACGCTCGACGCCACCGATCCGATCTCGCTGCAAACCGACTACAAGAAATGCGCCGTGCGCATCGAGCGGGTGAACCTGTCATGATGAAACGAGTTGGCATAGCCCTGCTCGCGGTCGCGATCGCCGCGGGCGCAAGCTCCCTGACCGCGCAGACGGTGAATTCGGGCCTGCGGGGCCCGACCCCGCTCAATGACGAGGGTCCGGCGCCGCCGATGCTGCCGAACCGCAACACCTCCGAGCGCGAGGTGCGCAACTATCCGGAGCAGCCGCCGGTGATCCCGCATTCGATCGACGGCTACCAGGTCGACCTCAACGGCAACAAATGCCTGTCCTGCCATGCGCGGGCACGCATCGCGGAATCGCAGGCGCCGATGGTCTCGATCACGCACTTCATGGACCGCGAGGGCCAGTTCCTGGGCTCGATCTCGCCGCGGCGGTTCTTCTGCACGGAATGCCACGTGCCGCAGAACACGGCGACGCCGCCCGTCAGCAACGACTTCACCGACATCGACACGCTGCTGTCGCGCGCAAGCCCGGGTGGCCGGCGATGACGACGACCGCTGACGAGCCCAAAGCCGAACGCGGCTTCATCCTGCGCTGCTGGGATTTCGCGCGCGAGCTGTGGCAGGTGCTGATCCGGCCGAGCTCGGTGTTCGGGCTCGGCGTGCTGGTGCTGGCGGGCTTTGCGGCCGGCGTGATCTTCTGGGGCGGCTTCAACACCGCGCTGGAATTGACCAACACCGAGAAGTTCTGCACCGGCTGCCACGAGATGAAGGACAACGTCTACGCCGAGCTGAAGTCGACCATCCACTTCTCCAACCGCTCCGGCGTGCGCGCGACCTGCCCGGACTGCCACGTGCCGCACAACTGGACCGACAAGATCGCGCGCAAGATGCAGGCCTCCAAGGAGGTCTGGGGCAAGCTCTTCGGCACCATCGACACCCGCGAGAAATTTCTGGATCACCGGCTCGAGCTCGCCGCCCATGAATGGGCGCGCTTCAAGGCCAATGATTCGCTGGAATGCCGCAACTGCCACAGCGCCGATTCCATGGACATCACCAAGCAGTCGCCGCGGGCCTCGGTGGCGCACCAGCGCTTCCTGTTCACCGGCGAAAAGACCTGCATCGACTGCCACAAGGGCATCGCCCACCACCTGCCCGACATGCGCGGCGTTCCCGGCTGGCAATAGCGCGATCCGGGGCGCTTGAACCGGCGGGGCGAATGGTTAGTTTTGGGGATGGCGAATCGCTCCGTTTCGCCCCTTCTCAAGACAGACATGGCGACATTCACCCCGCATCAGGACGCCGCGCTCAAGGCCGTTGGCGACTGGCTGAAAGCAAAACCGGGCCGGAACGGCACGCCGCCGGTGTTCCGGCTGTTCGGCTTTGCCGGCACCGGCAAGACCACGCTGGCGCGGCACATCGCCGAAGGCGTCGACGGCGAGGTGAAGTTTGCCGCCTTCACCGGCAAGGCGGCCCTCGTCATGCGCAACAAGGGTTGCGACGAGGCCTCCACCATCCATTCGCTGATCTACCGCGCCCGCGAATCCGGCGAGGAGCAGCCGAGTTTTGAGCTGTGGGATGACGCGCCGGCCTCCAAGGCCAAGCTGATCGTGATCGACGAATGCTCGATGGTCGACGCCGAACTGGGCCGCGACCTGATGTCGTTCGACTGTCCGCTGCTGGTGCTCGGCGATCCCGCGCAGCTGCCGCCGATCCAGGGCGGCGGGTTCTTCACCAATGTCGAGCCCGACGCGATGCTGACCGAGGTGCATCGCCAGGCGCAGGACGACCCGATCGTGCGGATGTCGATGGACGTGCGCGAGGGCCGCGAGCTCGACATCGGCCGTTACGGCGAGAGCGAGGTGGTGTCGCGCAAGGAGCTCGATCCTGATCGCGTCATGGGCGCCGACCAGGTGCTGGTCGGCCGCAACAACACGCGCCGCGCCTACAACATGCGGGTGCGTCAGCGCCAGAACATCGAGGACGTGTTTCCGGTCGCCGGCGACAAGCTGGTGTGCCTGCGCAACAACCGCAAGAAGGGCCTGTTCAACGGCGGCCTGTGGCGCGTGAAGTCGCGCAACACGTCGCGCTCGAAATCGCGCATCCTTTCAATGCGGCTGTCGCCGGACGAGGATCTCGGGCACAAGATCACGAAAGTGTCGGTGCGCGCCGATTGCTTCGAGGGCGGCGTCGAGGCGATCGCCTGGGAGCAGCGCAAGCCCTATGACGAGTTCGATTACGGCTATGTGCTGACCGTGCACAAATCGCAGGGCTCGCAATGGGACGACGTCGTGCTGTTCGACGAAAGCTTTGCGTTTCAGGAGAGCCGCGCGCGGTGGCTGTATACGGGCATCACGCGCGCGGCGAAGCGGCTGAGCATCGTCGTTTAAGACACCGCTGTCGTCTCGGACAAGCGAAGCGCCGATCCGCCCCATAATCACAGGGCGTGGTGTGGCGAAGACTCGTGGTTGCGAGCCCGCATCACGACTCCTCGCTGGGGTTATGGGTCCCCGCGTTCGCGAGGACGACACCAGTTATGAGGCGACGATGTCGCGTCCCACGCCCCCTCACTTCCCCGCAACAAAATAAAAATCCTCCCGCCCCGGCGGCGAGCCGTAGGAAAACGGCTGCTGCTCGTGCTTGGTCACGGACCAGACGTCGTCGCGGACGATGTCGAACAGTTTTCGGATCTCGACCTTGGGCGTCTTGATCTCGCGCGCGAGCGCGGTGGCGAACGGGCTGTCGGCGCCGCCGTCGCCGTCCATCGCGGTCTCGCCGTGCTTGGCGGCGTAGACCACCATGAAGCCGGCGCCGGGCTCGATGTTGGAAAAGCCCTTGTCGACCAGCTTGAGCGACAGCGTGTGCTGCATGGTCGGCGCGAACGGATTGTCGCGGCAGGCGTCCAGCATCACCAGCCGCACTTTGCGCGCAGCGCCCACCGCCGCGATCACCTGCTCCAGCGCCACCGCCTGCGTTTCGGCGTCCCGGTCGGCGGCAAGCTTGGCGTCGACGGGAACGAGATAATTCACCCCGCCGATCTCGAAGCCGTGGCCGGCGTAATAGACCACTGCCCAGTCGGCCTTCTCCGCTTCGTCGGCGAAGGTCTTCAGCGCCTCGAAGAACTTGTCGCGGGTGAGGTCGCTGACCGAGATCACGGTCTGGAAGCCGACGTCGCGCAGCACGCCTGCGATCAATTTCGAATCGCGCGGCGGATTGGGCAGTGCGTGCACGTTCTTGTAGGCGCCGTTGCCGATCACCAGCGCGACGCGGCGGCCGGTGGAAGCGCCTGCCGGGGTTTGCGGCGTCAGCGCCGCGAGGCGCTCCTGCGCGACGGCACGGGCGCGCGCGACGTCGAGCTCGTCGAACTTGGTCAGCGAATAGGCGGCCGCGCGATAATCGGCGCGGGCCTGGGCGAGATCCTTCTTGCGCTCGTAAATCTGGCCGCGGCCTGAATGGGCGCGCACGCTGTTCGGGTTGAGCTGGAGGGCGGCGTTGTAGTCCTTCAGCGCGGCGTCGAGGTCGCCCTTCATCATGTGGACCTCGGCGCGATTGATGATCACGTAGACGTTCTTCGGCTGCTTTTCGATCAGGCCGTTGCAGTCGGCGAAGGCCTGGTCGAACTTGCCCATCAAGCCCCAGGTGATGCAGCGGTTGCCGGCGATCTGCGGCGAGGTCGGATCGATATTCTCGGCTTGCGCGAAATCGGCGATCGCGCCGTCATAATCCTTGGTCAGCGTGCGCACGCGGGCGCGATTGGTCCAGCCGAACAGGAATTTGGGCGCATATTTGATCGACAGGTTGAAGTCGTCGAGCGCGCTTTGCAGCGCGTTCTGGCGCAGATAAAGGATGCCGCGGTTGTTATAGGGCGGACCGAAGCTCGGCCGCTTCTGGATGGCGAGGTTGTAGTCGGCCATCGCCAGGTCGTCCTGCCCCTTGCGTCCGCGGACGATGCCGCGCCCGTCGAGCGCCAGGACGTTGTCCGGGTCGAGATCGAGGGCCGTCGAAAAGGCCTCCAGCGCCTTGTCGTTGTCGCGCTTGTTGAGCAGCGCGTTACCGTGCACCACGAGCGCGATCACCTTGTCCTTGCCGGTGAGACGGTCCGCGTTGAGCAGGTTCTCGCAGGCCTGTGTCCGCGCTTGCGTCTCCGCCCGTCCGTCGCGGCAGGTGGCAAGGTCGTCGCCGGGTTGGGGGTCCGCCATGGCGATCCTGGCGCAGGCGGCCAAGGCTACGAGGGTCAGGGAAACGACACGCAGCATGTTGTCAGGCCAGCTCCAGCGACCACTATTTTTAAGTCGATCGACGATTGCGCGGGTTCATCTAGCGCGGAGTTCCGTACCACGCCAAGCCAGCCCGCATGCGGCGTTTTTCACAGACTCGTGTCCGTCCAAGCGTAACAATTGGTGGTCTTACCCGTATCTCGGATGACGCGAAAATGCGGCCGGGCAGGCTGTTCGCCCGGCGCCAACCGACCTAGACTATCCCACCTTCCGAAAGAGGCTCCGCCATGCGCCGTCCTGCCCTCATGACCCTGCTCGCCGCGACCACCGCCCTGACGCTGGCCTTTGCCGCGCCGTCCCGGGCGGCCGAGGATGCGGTGGTGATTCCCGCCCCGACCGTGGACGCGACGCCCGCCAGCGGCATCCAGACCGCCGTGGTCGCCGGCGGCTGCTTCTGGGGCGTGCAGGGCGTGTTCCAGCACACCGCGGGCGTCGTCAACGCCGTCTCCGGCTATGCCGGCGGCACCAAGGCGACCGCGGATTACCAGACCGTCTCGAGCGGCCGGACCGGCCATGCGGAATCGGTCGAGATCAAGTACGACCCGAAGAAGATTTCCTACGGCAAGATCCTCCAGATCTACTTCTCGGTGGTGCACGACCCGACCCAGCTCAACCGCCAGGGGCCGGACACCGGCACGCAATATCGCTCGGCGATCTTCACCACCTCCGACGAGCAGAAGAAGGTGGCGGAGGCCTATATCGCCCAGCTCAACGGCGCCAAGGTGTTCGGCAAGCCGATCGTGACCAAGGTCGGCGCGCTGGAGGCGTTCTATCCGGCGGAGGCCTATCACCAGGACTATCTGACGCTGCATCCGAACCAGCCCTACATCGCCTATAACGACCTTCCCAAGGTCGAGAACCTGAAAAAGCTGTTCGCGGATAACTACATCGAGAAACCGACGCTGGTGAGTGCCAGCAAGGCCACCAACTGATTGCGAGATCACGCAAGAAACGGGAGAGCCATGCCCGACATCAAGACCAAAACCACCGACGACAACAACACCGACGACAAGGTCATCAAGAGCGAAGAGCAGTGGCGGCGCGAGCTGTCGCCGATGCAGTACGCGGTGCTGCGTGAGAAGGCGACCGAGCGTCCCTTCTCGGGCGAATACGAGCACGACCACCGTGCCGGCACCTATGTCTGCGCCGGCTGCGGCAACGAGCTGTTCGAATCCGACGCCAAGTTCGATTCCGGCTGCGGCTGGCCGAGCTTCACCGCGCCTGCCGTCGACAGCCATGTCGACGAGGAGCGGGACGTCAGCCACGGCATGATCCGCACCGAGGTGCTCTGCGCCAAGTGCAACGGCCATCTTGGCCACGTCTTCCCGGACGGCCCCGGGCCGACCGGCTTGCGCTACTGCATCAACTCGGCGGCGCTGAAGCTCGAGCCGAAATAAGGTTGCGCGCGGCCGGGTTCCGATGTGGAACCCGGCCGCGCGATGTGCTTTTCTTCACTTGCGGTGCAGCCGACGCGCGTAGTCCGGCGGCCGCCAGGGAGGATGCCATGACACTCGGGACCATCCTGATCATCCTGGTGATCATCTATCTGCTCGGCGGCCTGTCCGGCCGGATCGGCGGCTATGGCTACGGCATGGGCCATTCCGGCATGGGGATCGGCGGCGTCGTTCTCGTGGTGCTGATCGTGCTGCTGCTCCTCGGCAAACTATAAACCATATAACGCATTGAAATTGTTTGATTTATAACCCTTGCGGGGCTGCCATGCGCGGATTCATCATCTCCCATCGCAGGGGTCGCAATTTTGTCAAAACGGCCTATATTAGTGGTCGAAAATGACCTGTGCGGCGGGCCCACACGATTGTGGCCTCCACCGCCCCAAACCCCACGCGCTTAAAGCCCCAGACAAGATCACGAGGTCTTTGACCATGCGTCCACTGCGTCCGTTCAACTTCAACACCTCCGCCGAGCTCTTCCCCGCCGCGATCCGCAAGAAGAAGCGCGCGGGCTTTACCTATCGCCGGTTCGGCACCGCGGCCGAAGCCGTCCAGTTCGCGATGGAGCAGTTGCCGACGGACTCGCTGAACGGCGCCTATCTCCAGGTCGAGGAAGCGCGCTTCGACCAGAACGGCATCCGCTCCCTCTATGAGAGCGAAGCCTTCCCGCTCGAGCGCCACCGCAAGCCCGAGCCGGTCGCCGCTGAGACCGACGCCGACGCGGCGTAAGCTTTTTCGCCAAGCGCGAGGTGCGCGAAAAGCGCGATGGCCGAAAGGTCATCGCGCTTTTTGCTTTTCTGGTTCTCCCTCTCCCGCTTGCGGGAGAGGGTTGGGGAGAGGGTGTCTCCGCGGTCGAGAACCCCCAAGAGGTGAAAGCCCTCACCCGCCGCGCTCTACGAGCGCGTCGACCTCTCCCGCAAGCGGGAGAGGTGCACCGAGCCTGACGCTCGATCAACTTATCAAAATTCCTACAGCTTCAGATCCGCGGCTGCTTGTCCAGCCAGCGGCGGAGCAGGCGCACGTTGCGCATGTTGGCGCGGAACATGACGTCGAAGGCGTCCCCCGCGAACGGCACCATGCCGACCACGCCGTCGAGCGCGACATTGCCGAGCATGCGCGCGGTGATGTACCAGGGCGCGCCGAGCGCGCGCGCCTCGCGCACCAGCCACAGCGAGATGGCGGTCGTGATGATGTCGCCGACGACGGGGATCAGCCCGATCAGACCGTCGATGCCGTAGCGGATATTGGTGCCGGGCAGGACGAAGGCGACGTCGAGCAGCTTTGCGATCGCCTCGATCCGCGCGATCCGCTGCTCGCGCGTCAGATTGCCGAACGGACTACCTTGCCCGAACTCGAAGCGAAACTCGCGAAATCCCTGCTCCAGCGTCTCGGGGCGGATCTCGTGGCCGTCCTGATCGATGATCGGCCCGCGTGCCGCGGTGCCTGGGAAGGTCGCGCGCGAACCGCGCCCGGAGCGGGATTTGCGCGGAGCACCAATATCGTCGTCGGACATGGTCATGGCCCAGGTGAAACTCGCCAGCGCGGCAGAGGTTGCCGCGCCGCGCCCGAACGCCGCGCCTCAGGTCGAGGCCGGCGCCGCTTCCGGCTCCGCGACATATCTATGCACGAACCAGGACGAAATCACCGCCGGCACGAAGCCGACGAGGCCATACAGGATGAACTGCACGGCGCCCGAATCCGGCCCGCGCGAGCTGTAGGTCAGCGACGCCAGCAGGAACGCGAACAGGCCGACCAACAGCATCCGCAAACCGGGGCGGATCCGCCTGATATGGAACAGGATGTCGTCGATCGCACCGATCATCAGCGACGGCAGGAAGCCGAACAGATAGCTGTACTGCAGGGTCTTGAAGAACACCGCGAACAGCTTGCCGACCTCGCCGAGACTGGTCTGGGTCCAATAACCGGACTGATAGGTCGTCGTCAGCAGCAGCAGGAACCCGCCGACGAACGGCCCGACCAGCGCGAACACGAGATAGCGTTTCATCGAATGCCCTCACATCTCGGCCCTTTTATAGCAGCGCGGCGGGAAGCTTGGATAGCCAGCGCGAGGGGTGCCTCGGGGAACAAGTGGCAAAGCGACGAGTTCAGACAGGACCTGATTTTCTCCCCCGTCGAATTGGAGTTGTCGATGTTCCGCAAGTTTGTTCTGGCGACGATCACCGTGGCTGCCCTGGGCGGCATGTCGAATGCACCCGCGCTCGCGCAGGGCCACATGGGCACGCCGCAGGAACAGAAGGCTTGCTCGCGCGATGCATCGAAGTTCTGCCGCAAGGACCTCGGCAATGACATGGCGGTGCAAGGTTGCCTGCAAGCCAATCGGGCCAAACTGTCGAAGTCATGCAACAAGGTGTTTCAGAGCCACGGAATGTGATGCCGGTCCCCCTCCAATGGAGCGTGACGCCATGCTGCGCGACGAACAACTCTCGGTCCTCAAGGACATCAGTCAGTCCGTTGCCTTTGCCGATGACCGGCAGGGCATGATGATGCAGTTGATCGCCGACGGCTATGTCATGAAGGACGGCGATCTATTCGAGCTCACGGCAAAGGGCGCGACCGCGGTGGAAGAGCACGCCGCATCGCTCTCTGCCGGTGACGCGGAATGAGCGACCGCATCGTCCGATCGAGGGAGCTGAAGGCCGCGACGTGATTTGCGCGCAACATCTGCGAATTCATTCGCGCCGCCCATTGCAGCTCTTTGACAATGGCGCATACTTCACTCGGGCGGCGCAGCACTTTTCGATTCGAACATCATGAAATCGACGACCACACGCGGGACCAATGGCCCCCGCGTGAAGACTGAAACATGCGGCAGAGCAAGCCGCGTGCGGCGCCCCAACCAAGTGGTTCAATCCTGGGAACTCGGGGACGCATTCCGCATGACACGCTTCAAGACCATCGCTTCGCTTCTGGCCTTCGCCACCACTGCCATCGTGCTCCAGACCTCGCCCGGCCTCGCCTTCTCGTCCGAAGCGCAGCAGATGTGCTCGGGCGACGCGATGCGGCTGTGCTCCAGCGAGATCCCCGACATCCCCCGGATCACCGCCTGCATGGTGCGGAACAAGTCGCAGGTCAGTCCCGGTTGCCGCGCCGTGATGGAACGCGAGCACGCCGCCGCAACGGCGTCGCGCAAGCGGGAAGCGGCGGCGCAGTAGGGTCCACTATCGGGATGTCATACCGGGGCGGCGCGCAGTTCAGTCGCCCCATTGCGCGAAGGCGTCGTTGAAGGCGCGTTCGCCGGGGGCGCCCTTCTCGATCGCGATGATGGCGCGGCGCTGGTTGGTGTAGACCATCGGCATGTCGAACCAGGAGCGCTCTTTCAGCAGCTGGATGTTGCGGGAGCGATCCGCGTCGACATTGGACAATCCGACCAGGAAGAGGGTCGAGATGCCGGTCGGGCCCTTCAGCGGATCCGTCACCTTGGAATCCGTGACCTTGACGGCATAGCCCGCGAGCGGCGTGCCGCGGGCCTGCTCGTTCGACTTCATCAGGACGCCCGGCACGTTGGCGATGCCGCCGCCCGGGAAATCCGTGGGAACGGTGAAGTTCAATTCGATGGTGTGACTCGCCGGCAGCGACGCATCGGTGTTGCGCACGAACGACATCGTCATCTTGAACTTGCGGTCGGGAATCTCGATGTCGGCGCGCACGGCGACGTCGGCCTTCTGGGTGCCCGAGGCCTTGATCGGCTCGAGCCGCCACACCACCGAGCCGACATATTGCTTGCCCTTCGGATCGGACGGATCCTCGTCATAGAGCACGACCTTCTGCGCCACCGGCGCGACCGGCTGGTCGCTGGCCGACGGCTGGCCGACGCGATCGGGGATCTTCGGCTTGCTCTGCGGCTGCGACGTATCCTTCGGCGCCTCCACCACCTGGGTCGGCGAGGACTTGAGCAGGCCGCTCACGGTCTGGAGCAGCGGCTTGCCCCAGAGGATGCCGGCGCCGACCAGGATCAGCACGATGCCGACGGCGATCGCGCTCTTGAACGGGAAGATGGAGCCCCGGCGCTTGGGCTTCTTGCCGTCGCGGTCGAGGACGGGAATGTGCGGACGCCCCGACGCCGGGCGCGGCGCGTAGCGCTCGGCCTCCTCGATCGACTCGTCATAGGAATAGGGCGCCTCGCCCTCGCCTGCACGGTTTTCCAGGCTCGGCTCCAGCCGGTCGAATTCCGGCGAGGGCGAGGGCACGTTGGCATAGGTGCGGCGCGCGGCGCGATTGGCCTGCGCGGCGGCGCCGCCGAGATCGTTGGCATCGGCCGTGATGTCGCGAAAGCCGCGCACGCCTGGTGCGGGCGGCAACGACGGCGGCGGTCCGGCGTCCGGCGGACGGCGCGGACCCGCGCGTCCGGCCGGCGGAGGCGCCGGGGGCTCCGGCATCGGCGGCGCGGACGGACCAGCTTGACGCGGCGCGTCAAAACGCGGCGCGCGCGACGGACGCTGGGCATCGCCCTGGTCATCGACATTGAAGGACGGACGGTCGGCGCGCGGCGGCGTCGGCGCCGGACGGGTGCGCGGCGGACCGGGCGGAGGGGCCGTCGGGTTGCCCTCGGCGGCACGGGTGCTGGCCCGGCGGAACGCATCGCCGCTGCCGCTGGCGCGGGGAGCCCCACCGGGACGCGAGGCGTCGCGGGCACGCTGAGCGGCTTCCGATTCGACCTTGCGAACGGCCTCTTCCAGCGACAGGCGTTCGCGGGTGATCTCGGATTCGGAGAGCGGCGGCTGAACGCTGCGGAGCTGCGCGATCAACGCCGTGCGCGCGCGCTCATAGAGCGCGCGACGGCTTTCGCCGGGAGCGTTGGGGTCCAGGGCGGCAATAGCGCGGGCGATCAGCGGATAGTAATCAGCCATTTCTACTCAACTATATCCGCGTCCTGGTAAGAGATCGTTAAGCCTCAAACGGATTTTGCACCAGGATAGTATCCTCGCGTTCGGGGCTGGTGGAAAGCAGCGCCACCGGGCACCCCACCAATTCCTCGATCCGCCGGACATATTTGATGGCCTGGGCCGGCAGCTGGGCCCACGACCGCGCGCCGGCGGTCGGCTCCTTCCAGCCCTCGATGGTCTCCCAGATCGGCTCGACCCGGGCCTGCGCGCCCTCGCCGGCCGGGAAATAATCGATCTCCTTGCCGTCGAGCTTGTAGCCGACACAGACCTCGATGGTGTCGAAGCCGTCGAGGATGTCGAGCTTGGTCAGCGCCAGGCCGTGGATCCCGCAGGTCCGCACGGTCTGGCGGACCAGCACGGCGTCGAACCAGCCGCAGCGGCGCTTGCGCCCGGTATTGACCCCGAACTCGCGGCCGCGACGGCCGATCTCCTCGCCGATCTCGTTGAGAAGCTCGGTCGGGAACGGCCCCTGGCCGACCCGGGTCGTATAGGCTTTGCAGATGCCGAGCACGTAGCCGACCCCGCTCGGGCCGATGCCCGTTCCGGTCGCGGCCTGCGCCGCCACCGTGTTCGACGAGGTGACGTAGGGATAGGTTCCGTGGTCGACGTCGAGCAACGCACCCTGCGCGCCTTCGAACAGGATGCGCTTGCCGGCGCGCCGCTCCTGATCGAGCAGACGCCACACGGTCTCGGCATAGGGCAGCAGCTGCGGCGCCAGCGCGCTCAGTTCCTTGAGAATATCCTTGCCGTCGAACTCAAGCAGATTGAGACCGCGGCGAAGTGCGTTGTGGTGCGCCAGCAGCCGGTCGATCTTGTGCGGGAGCGTGTCGAGGTCGGCCAAGTCCATCAGGCGGATCGCGCGGCGGCCGACCTTGTCCTCGTAAGCCGGCCCGATGCCGCGACGGGTGGTGCCGATCGCGGTCGCCGCGTTGGAGCTCTCGCGCAGGGCGTCGAGCTCACGGTGCAACGGCAGGATCAGCGTGACGTTCTCGGCGACGCGCAGATTGTCCGGGCCGACCGCGACGCCCTGCCCGCGCAGCTTGGCGACCTCATCGAGGAAGGCCTGCGCATCGAACACCACGCCGTTGCCGATCACCGCCAGTTTCGACGGCCGCAGCACGCCCGAGGGCAGCAGCGCGAGCTTGTAGGTTTCGCCGTTGATGACCAGCGTGTGGCCGGCGTTATGGCCGCCCTGGAAGCGAGCGACGATGTCCGCCTGCTCCGACAACCAGTCGACGATCTTGCCCTTCCCTTCGTCGCCCCACTGGGCGCCGACGACGACAACGTTGGCCATTCGCGGGTAATCCCTATTTCAATCTGTCTCTCAGAAGACATGATCCTCGCGGAAAACCGGTGCCCACTTTTCCGGGATCATGCCTGCGCCCAGCCCTCCGCGACCCAGGGCCGCTCGCATGCAAGGCAGCCAACCGGATAAAGGAAGCGGCCCCTCTAGGCAAGCAAGAACGGGGCTTTTTCGAGGTCCCCAAGGCCCCCCAAGCCTTTGATATCCCCTTAAAATCTTGAAACCTTCGCGAGCCCGCCTTTGGCCCTGTTGACACGCATCAACCGTTCCGGCCCGCAATTGCGGCAAGGGATCAGTGTCACCTCAACAGCTTACCCTTGCTTGCCCTTCATCTGGCCTCCAGGCCCTCATTTCCGGACATGCCGTGACCAAGCCATCGACCAGCCAGGCGGAGCGGTTCTGGCACCTGCCGGCCGAGACGCTCTGCACCCGGCTCGGCTGCTCCTTGCAGGGCCTGAGCGCCGCGGACGCCGCCGGACGCCTCGACCGTTTCGGGCCCAACAGCGACGCGCCGCCGCGGATCGAAGGGGCGGCGCGCGCGATCCTGCGCCGGCTGCTGGAGCCGCTGTCGCTGATCCTGCTCGTCGCCGGCATCGTCTCGATGCTGACCGGCGACGACATCGGCGGGCTCATCATCGTGCTGATTCTCGCGCTCTCGATCGGGCTCGACACGGTCCAGGAAGGCCATGCGGTCCGCGCCGCCGAAATCCTGCGCCGCTCGGTGGCGCTCAAGGCCGAGGTCCGGCGCGACGGCGCCTTCCGCGAGATCGAGGTGGACCACGTCGTCCCCGGCGATCTCCTGCGCGTCCGCGCCGGCGACATCATCCCCGCGGACGCGCTGGTCGTGGAGAGCACGGCCTTCACCGCGGGCGAAGCGGCGCTCACCGGCGAGCCCTATCCGGTGCAGAAGCGCGCCGGCGCCGCCAGCGATCCCGACGACACCTCGAATGCGCTGTTCCGTGGCGCCGTGGCGCAGACCGGCGAGGCGATCGCGCTCGTCGTCAGGACCGGCCGCGACACCGTGTTCGGCGCGGCGGCTTCCGCGCTGGCCGAGACGCAGGCGGCCTCGCCGTTCGAGCGCGACCTGCGCGAATTCGGCCTCGTGGTCGCGCGCGCCACGCTCGCGCTGGTGCTGATCGTGCTCACCGTCCGCGTCGTGGCGGGCCGCGAGGTGCTCGATTCGCTGCTGTTCGCGGTCGCGCTCGCGGTCGGGCTGACGCCGGAATTGCTGCCGATGATCACCACGGTGACGCTGTCGCGCGGCGCGCTGCGCATGGCCGGCCGCAAGGTGATCGTGAAGCGCCTCGCCGCGATCCACGATCTCGGCGCCATGACGGTGCTGTGCACGGACAAGACCGGCACGCTGACCTCGGCCGAGATCACGCTTGCCAGGAGCCTCGATGCCCACGGCCAGGACGATCCCCGCGCCGCGCAGCTCGGTGCCATCGCAGCCTCGCTCGGCGGCGACCGCGGCGCGCTCGATGCCGCGCTCGTCGCCGGCCGGCCGGACGCCGCGCAAGGCTGGACCCTCGCCGGGCGGCAGGCGTTCGACTTCTCGCGCCGGCTGGGATCGGTGCTCGCAACCGGCCCCGAAGGCACGCGGCTGATCGTCAAGGGCGCGCCGGAAACCGTGCTGCCCTTGTGCACGATGAACGAGCGCGCGCGCGATGCCGCGCTGACGCGCGTGCGTGACTTCGCCGGCGAAGGCCTGCGCACCATCGCGATTGCCTCGCGGGAATGGAACGGCGCGCTGCGCGAGGTCGAAACGGATGATGAGGCTGATCTCGTCTTCGAAGGTTTTTGCGCCTTCGCCGATCCGCCGAAGCCGACGGCCGCCGCCGCCATTGCGCGGCTCGCCGCAAGCGGCATCAACCTGAAGATCCTGTCGGGCGACGATCCCGTGGTGGTGAAGCGGCTCGCGGGCCTGGTCGGGCTGAACCCCGCGCGCGTGCTGTCGGGCGGCGATGTCGCAGCGCTCAGCGACGAGGCGCTCGCCGTGCAGGTGCGCTCCACCGATGCGTTCGGCCGGCTCGCGCCGGACCAGAAGTCGCGCATCGTGAAGGCGCTTCAGGCCGGCGGCGAGGTGGTCGGCTTCCTCGGCGACGGCATCAACGACGCTCCGGCGCTGAAGGTCGCCGACGTCGGATTGTCGGTCGACGGCGCCACCGGCGTGGCGCAGGCCGCCGCCGACATGATCCTGCTTGCCTCCGATCTCGAAGTCGTCGCCGACGGCGTCGAGGAAGGACGGCGCACCTTCGCCAACATCCTGAAATATGTCCGCATGGGCGCAAGCTCGAACTTCGGCAACATGCTGTCGATGGCGGCGGCCTCGCTCGCGCTGCCGTTCCTGCCGATGCTGCCGACGCAGATCCTGCTCAACAACCTGCTCTACGATCTCTCCGAGCTCGGCATTCCCTTCGACCGCGTTTCGGCACAGGCAACATCGCAGCCGCAGGTGTGGAGCATGTCGCGCCTGGTGCGCTTCGCCGCGATCATGGGGCCGCTGTCGTCGGTGTTCGACGCCCTCACCTTCCTCGCACTGCTGTTGCTGTTCAAGGCCTCGCCGGCCGAATTCCGCACCGCCTGGTTCGTCGAATCCATGGCGACGCAGATCCTCGTGATCTTCATCATCCGCACCAACGGACGGCCCTGGCGCAACTGGCCCGATCCCGCGCTCGCGGCGTCTTCGCTGACCGCGCTGCTGGTCGCGATGGTGCTGCCGTTCACGCCGCTCGGCGCCTGGTTCGGCTTCGTCGCGCCGCCGCCAATCGTGCTGGCGGCCATCGCGCTGCTCGTCGTCGTCTATCTCGCCTGCGCAGAGCTGCTGAAGCCGTTCGCGATCCGCAGCGGACCCAGGAAATAGAGGTTCCGCATCGCCCCGCGCATGGAGGCGATGCGCCTCGCCCCATTGATATCAGGCGGATTTCCGTGTCTTTGGACGCTGCCGGGCTAATGAGCCGGCCCTGATATCGCAGGGCCGGGGCCTCGGCGTATGACGCGGGGCCATAACAATCACAATGACCGCCACCGGCCAGACCACGAGCACCGAGACATCCGGTCACAACTGGGTCGCCAACCAGCCATATCTGCTGCTCAGCATCACCGCGCTGTGCTGGGCCGGCAACGCCATCGTCGGGCGGCTCGCCGCCGGCCACATCCCGCCGGTGACGCTGTCGTTCCTGCGCTGGACTTTCGCCTTCCTCATCGTGCTGCCGTTCGCCTGGAAGCATCTTGCGCAGGACTGGCCCGCGATCCGCAGCAAGCTCGGCCTGATGGTCACGCTCTCGATCATCGGCATCGGCGCCTTCAACACGCTGCAATACTGGGCGCTGGAGCATACCCAGGCGCTCAACACGCTGCTGCTCCAATCGGCCGTGCCGCTGATCGTGGCGCTGTGGTCGCTCGCCATTCTCGGTATCAGGCTCACCGCGGCCCAGGCGTTCGGCGTGCTCCTGTCGATGTGCGGCGTGCTGATCATCCTGTTGCACGGCGACTTCACCACGCTGTCGAACATCGACTTCAACAAGGGCGACCTGATCTTCATCGTCGCGCTCGTCATCTTCGCGCTGTATTCGGTGTTGAGCTTGAAGCGCCCGCCGATGCACGGCCTGTCGTTCCTCGCCTTCACCTTCGGCGCCGGCGCCGCCTGTCTCATTCCGCTGGAGATCTGGGAGCTGTATGCGCGCCCGGTGATGAAGCTCGATGCGCCGAACCTGCTCACGCTGTTCTATGTCGCGGTATTCCCGTCGACGCTCGCCTATCTCTGCTTCAATCGCGGCGTGCGCCTGATCGGCGCCAACCGCGCCGCGCCGTTCTTCCACGTCGTGCCGGTGTTCGGCTCGATCATGGCGATGGTGTTTCTGGGCGAACGCCCGCAAGCTTTCCACTTCATCGGCTTCGCGCTGGTGCTGGCCGGCGTGTTCGCGGCGTCACGGAAGCAGGCGGGTTAGCACGAACTCAACCGCGCACGCCGCGGCCTGCTTACCCTCCCCTGGAGGGGCAGGGGAGGGTCAGAATGGCGCCCTGCACAGGACCTCAACTACTTCGTCCCGAACTTGCTGTAGGCCTCGCGGGTCGCGATGATCACGTGCTCGGCGCAGCCGTTGAGGCGATGCGGGTCGGCGTCGCGCTCGTAGGACTCTGACGTCATCATGTCCAAAAAAGCAGCGACCGTGGGATAGGAGACCAGCGCGACGAAATCCCAGTGGTTGCCGTCGTGCGGGCCGAGCGCGATCGCCCTGGCCTCTCCGGTCCAGAGCAGCGTGCCGCCGCGCGCCTTGATCATCGGCACGGTGATGGCGCTGTAACGAAGATAGGCGTCCCAGCCGGATCCGTCGCCGTCGCGCGAACGATCATGGAAGCGCATCAGGTTCAGCATCACCACCGGCGCATCCGGATCGAGCCGTTCCAGCCCCTCGATGTTCAACATATTAACCGCCAATGGCGCCTCCTCTGGTCATGCCTGCATTGTAGCATTGCGGCGGCGTGGCTTGTGTCACGACACCAATCCAGCGCAAGCTTGTTTCCGACGCCAATGACGATCGCTTCGCCCGCGCCGAAGGCCTCCAGTCCGGCCAGCTGGCTCAACAACCAGCCTTATCTGCTGCTCAGCCTGAGCTCGCTGTTCTGGGCGGCCAATATCGTGCTCGCGCGCCATGTCGGCGCGCATGTGCCGCCGCTGACGGTGACCACGATCCGCTGGTTCGGCGTGTTCCTGATCCTGCTGCCGTTCTCCTGGCCGCATCTGAAGCACGACTGGCCGGCCCTGCGCAAAAGCCTGCCCTTGATGCTGTTCCTGTCGCTGGTCGGGTTCGCGTTCAACAACGCGATCTCGTACTGGGCGCTGCAATACACGGAGGCGCTGAACGCACTGCTGATCCAGTCGGCAGGTCCCCTGTTCGTGGCGCTGTGGTCGCTGGTGCTGTTCGGCGTGCGGCTGACGCGCGGACAGCTCGCCGGCATCGCCATCTCGCTGCTCGGCGTGCTGATCATCATCCTGCGCGGCGATCTCGCAGCGCTCGCGAGCATCAGCTTCAACCGGGGCGACCTCATGTTCGCCTCCTCGCTGGTGGCGTTCGGGATCTACTCCGCCTTCATCCCGCGCCGGCCGAAGGTTCATCAGCTCTCCTTTCTCTCCTTCACCACCTGCTGCGGCGCGTTCATGCTGGTGCCCACCGCAATCTGGGAAGCGTGGAGCGGCAAGGTCCTGCAATTCGACACCGTGACGCTGGCGACACTGGGCTACATCCTGATCTTTCCCTCGACGCTCGCCTATCTCTTCTTCAACCGCGGCGTGGCGCTGATCGGTCCGAACCGGGCTGCACCGTTCTTCCACCTGGTGCCGGTGTTCGGCTCGGCGATGGCGATCGTCCTGCTCGGCGAAAAGCTCCAGCCGTTCCATCTGATCGGCTACGCGCTGGTGCTCGCCGGCGTCGTGATCGCCTCGCGACAGGGTTCGGCGGCGAAGTAATTCCGCGGCACGGGCGACAATCTCCCGTCTTCCGATTTCAGCGCAGAGCAGCTAGGTTCCCCGCCAACGAAAAAGAGGGAACGTCTACACATGCTGTCTTCACTGATCCGCGCCTTGCGCACCGCCGGCGCGGCCGCGCTGTGTCTCGCCGCCGCATCCACCGCGCAGGCCGACAATTGGCCCAGCCGCAACATCACGCTGGTGCTGCCGTTCGCGGCCGGCAGCGGCACCGACACCACGACGCGGCTGATCTCGCAGCATCTCGCGCAGGCGCTCGGCGTCGGCATCGTGATCGAGAACAAGGCCGGCGCCAACGGCATGATCGCCGCGACCTATGTCGCGCGCTCGGCGCCTGACGGCTACACGCTGCTGGTGACGACCAACACCACGCATTCGGCCAATCCCTATCTGCTCAAGAGCCTGACCTACGATCCGGTCAAGGATTTCACCCCGATCGCGCGCACCGGCGACCTGCCCTTCATGCTGGTGATTCATCCCGACGTGCCGGCCAAGACCGTCGGCGAGCTGGTCGCCTATGGCAAGGCCAATCCGGGCAAGCTGAGCTACGCCTCGGGCTCGTCCTCGGCGATCGTGTCGGGCGCGACCTTCGCGCACAATGCCGGGCTCGACCTCCTGCACGTGCCCTACAAGAGCTCGCCGCCCGCGCTCAACGACGTCATGGGCGGCCGCGTCTCGATGATGTTCGTCGACATCCTCACCGGCCTGCCCCACGTCCAGGGCAACGCGCTGCGCGCGCTCGCCGTCACCACCAGGGACCGCTCGCCGCTGGTGCCGAACCTGCCCTCGATGCAGGAGGCGGGCGTACCGGATTTCGACATCTCGTCCTGGCAGGGCTATTTCGGCCCGGCCGGCATGCCGAAGGACATCGTGACGCGGCTCAATGCCGAGATCAGGAAGATCGTCGAAAAGCCCGAGATCAAGGCCCAGCTCGCCACGCTCGGCATGGACGCATTCTCCGGCACGCCGGAGGAGCTCGGCAAATTCGTGGGCGAGCAGCTCGTGCTGTGGGAACGGCTGATCCGCGACGCCGGGATCGAGAAGCAGTAAACGATCTCGTGTCCCGGACGCGCTGCAGCGTGAAACGCTGCTGCGCAGAGCCGGGACCCAGACTGCCGCAAGCATGGGCCCCGGCTCTGCAGCGCACCGCTGAAGAAGCGCTGCGCTGCGTCCGGGGCACGAGACCTGCTTTACGCCGCGCGCACCTTGGAGAGGAAGCCGTCCACTGCGTTGCGCAGCGCGCCGGACTGGCTGTCGAGCTCGCGGGCGTTGGTGAGCACGTCGCCGGCTGCGGCGCCGGTCGCTTCCGCGGCCGAGGTGACGCTGCCGATATTGGCGTTGATCTCGTTCGAGCCGGCGGCGACCGACTGGATGTTGCGGGCGATCTCGCGGGTCGCCTCGCCCTGCTGCTCGATCGAGGCGGAGATGCCCGCGGTGATCTCGCTCATCTCGGCAATCGTCTGGGTGATGCCGCCGATCGCGGCGACCGCATCGCTGGTCGAGGTCTGCATCGCCGCGACCTGCGCGGAGATCTCCTCGGTCGCCTTGGCGGTCTGGTTGGCGAGCGCCTTGACCTCGGAGGCGACGACGGCGAAGCCGCGGCCGGACTCGCCGGCACGCGCCGCCTCGATGGTGGCGTTGAGCGCGAGCAGATTGGTCTGCGCCGCGATCGAATGAATGAGCTTGACGACCTCGCCGATCTTCTCGGCGCCGGTGGAGAGCTCCTGCACCGTGGCGTTGGTGCGCTCGGCGTCGCTGACGGCCTTGCTGGCGACTTCGGTCGAGCGGGTCACCTGGCGGGAGATCTCCGCAACCGAGCTCGACAGCTCTTCGGCGGCCGCCGCAACGGTACCGACATTGCCGGAGGCCTTTTGCGAGGCCGCGCCGACGGTCGCCGCACGCGACGAAGCGTCGCTCGCGGTCGCGGTCATCGACTGCGCCGTGCTCTGCATGCCGGCCGCGGCCGAGGAGACCGAGCGGACGATGCCGTTGACGCTGCGCTCGAAGTCGTTGGCGATCTCTTCCATCGCACTGCGACGATCCGCCGCGGCGCGCTCCTTCGCTGCGGCCTCGGTCCTTTCGAGATCGCGAATGCGGACGGCATTGTCCTTGAAGATCTGGACGGTCGAAGCCATCGCGCCGACCTCGTCGCCGCGGCCGACGCCGGGGATGTCACCCTCGAGCTTGCCGTCGGCGAGATCCTTCATGCGGGCACCGAGCAGGGCCAGCGGACGGCTGATGCTGCGGCCGATCATCCACGCAACGCTGCCGGCGACGATGACGATGCCGAACATAGCAAGACCAAGCAGCCAATAGACCGGGCCCATCTTCGCATCGATATCGTCGAGGTAGGCGCCGGTGCCGAGATACATCTCGAGCTCGGGGACGGCCACCGCATAACCCATCTTCCGGATCAGGCCTTCTTGGCCCGGTTTTGCGTATTCATAGGTCAGCAGGATCGAACCGTTGGCCTTCGCGCCATTCATCAGCTCCCAGGACAGCTTGCGGCCGTTGGTCAGGACTTCCATCCGGTTGGTGCCGATCTGCTTTGGATCCGGCGCCAGCTGCGTGATGCCGTCATAGGACGTGCCGAACAGATAACCGGCCCCTTTGTCATAGGTCATCGCGTTGCCATAGCGGCGAAGATCAGCCATCGCGGCGTCCTTCGTCATTTCGCCGGCATCGACCCGCTTCTTCAGCGCGACCGCATAGTTGCGTCCCATCTCGACGATCGCCTTGGCCTGATCGATGCGCGCATTCACCATCTCCCGCTTCATCAGGTAACCGGCGAGAACGCCGGAGATGCACAGGCCGAACAGGGTGACACCGACAAGGATGCCAAGCTTGGGGGCGATCTTCAGATTGCTCAACTTCACGATGGGCTCCTCGAACGCGCAGACTCGGCGCTGGTTATTTCTGATTTGAATCAACTCTTAGTGTGAGACCCCTTAGCAAGTTACTTACGTTCCTCCGTAGAAGCCCGGACGAGGCCGCCAAAATCGGCAATAAACATCATGCGAGACAACCGGGAATTGTACGCGTGCGCATCGATTTCGCGTAAAAGACGCAAAGGCCCGCCAAGAAGGCCGGGCCCGCAACAAGAACCGACAACCAAATCGGGAGCAGGAAATGCCGAAATACAGGGTGGTGACGCCGAAAGGCGCGAGCTTCACGGTCGCGGGCAGCGATTATTCCTACGAGCGCGAGGCGCTCGATCCGATCGATGCCGAGATCGTCGAGGCCCCCGCCAACGAGGCCGAGTTCATCGCCGCCGCGAAGAACGCCGACGCCATCTATGCCAAGGGCATCCCGATCACCAAGTCGATCATCGACGCGCTGGAGAGCTGCAAGGTCATCACCCTCGGCTCGGTCGGCGTCGACAGCGTCGACGTGAAGGCCGCAACGGCCCGTGGAATTCCGGTGACCAACATTCCCGACACCTTCATCGAGGAGGTCGCCGACCATGCCATGATGCTGCTGCTCGCGGGCTTTCGCCGCCTGGTCGAGCAGGACAGGATGGTGCGCGACGGCCGCTGGGCCGAGGGCCGGCCGGCACTGCTCAAGATCCCCCGGCTGATGGGCCAGACGCTCGGCTTCATCTCGTTCGGCCGCGTCGCGCGTGCCGTTGCGAAGCGCGCAGCTCCGTTCGGCCTGCGCATGATGGCCTACGATCCCTTCATCCAGGAGACGCTGATGTACGACCACGGCGTCGTCCCGGCGACGCTGAACGAGGTGCTGTCGCAATCCGACTTCGTCTCGATGCACGCCCCTGCAAGGCCCGAGGTGCATCACATGCTGACCGAGAAGCACTTCCGGCAGATGAAGAAGGGCGCGGTGTTCATCAACACCGGCCGCGGCGCCACGGTGGACGAGGAGAGCCTGATCAAGGCGCTGCAAGAAGGCTGGATCGCGCATGCCGCCCTCGACGTGCTTGAGAAGGAACCGCCCTCGCACAACAATCCCATCCTCAGCATGGAGAACGTGACCTTGACCGCCCACGTCGCGTCGGCCTCGGCACGGTTCGACGAAGCGCGCAAGCGCCGGGTGGGCTACGAATTGTCACTGGTGCTTCAGGGCATGTGGCCGGTAAGCTGCGTCAATCCGTCGGTGCTGCAAGACACCGCGCTGCGCCGCTGGCAGCCGGTCAGCATGGATCGCGGTCCGAACAGCTAGGCGGAACGGCGCAACAGGCGCCGGGACGGCAAGAGAACGAAACGGCCCTTCACCGGCGATCAACGCCGGGAAGGGAGACATCATAGGGAGGTACTGATGAGGAACGACATCACACGTCGTGACGCCTTGGCGCTGGGCCTGTCCGCTGCGACGTTTGCCGCCACCGGTGCTGCGGCGCAAACATCCAGTATCAAGGCTGCCGATGTGGCGGCGCCCAAGCGCGAGATCGAGAAGGGCGCGTCCTTGCGCATGCTGCGGCCGGTGCGCTTCGTCCAGGCCGACGAGGACGTGTTCCGCGCCAACGCGGCCAAGTTCACCAAGGACACCGGGGTCGAGGTCAAGGTCGATTTCGTCGGCTGGGAGGACATCAACCAGCAGACCGCGGTGACCGCCAATTCCGGCGCCGGCCCCGACATCATCATCGGCTTCTCCGATGCGCCGCACATCTACATCGACAAGCTGATCGAGCTGACCGACGTCGCCGACTATGTCGGCAAGCGCTATGGCGGCTGGCTGCCGCTGGCGCAGCGCTACGGCAAGAAGAACAAGAGCGATGCCTGGATCGGGCTGCCGTTCGGCGCCACCGCCGGTCCTCTCATCTATCGCAAGTCGATCCTGCAATCGGTCGGCTTCGACAGGGTGCCGGAAGACCACGCCGGCATCGTCGACCTCTGCCAGAAGCTCCAGAAGGCCGGCAAGCCCGCGGGCTTCGCGCTCGGCAACGCCAAGGGCGACGGCAACGGCTTTGCGAACTGGGCGCTGTGGTCGCACAACGCGGCCCTGCTCGATGAAGAGGGCAACGTCGTCATCAACAGCAAGGAGACCATCGCCGCGCTGAACTGGGTCAAGCAGCTCTACCCGACCTTCATCCCCGGCACGACGTCGTGGAACGACGTCAGCAACAACCGCGCCTACGCCGCGCAGGAGATCGCGCTGACCGCCAACGGTGTGTCGCTGTATTTCTCGCTGAAGAACGATCCGGCGACCAGGGCGATCGCCGAGGATACTGAGCATCAGTTGCTGCCGAAGGGCCTGGCCAAGGTCTCGCCGATGGCGGGGCTGACGCTGAACGCCATGGTGTTCAAGCACAGCCAGTATCCCAACGCCGCGAAGGCCTTCCTGCAATACATGCTGGAGAAGGACCAGTACGAGCCGTGGCTCAACGCCAATTCCGGCTATTGGGCCCAGCCGCTCGGCGCCTATGCCGAGGCTGCGGTGTGGTCGCAGGATCCAAAAGTGAAGCTGTTCAAGGACACCATGAACAGCACCTATTATGACGGTTACGCGGGCCCGATCTCGACGGCGACCGGCGCCGTCAGCGCCGACTACGTGCTGATCCAGATGTGCGCGTCGGTTGCGACCGGCGCCGCGACGCCGGAGGCGGCCGCCGCGGAAGCCGAGCAGCGCTGCAAGCGGTATTTCCGGCGGCAGAGGTAAGGCCTGCTAGCGCAGCCGTCATTGCGAGCGAAGCGAAGCAATCCAGAATCCTTCCACGGAGACAGCCTGGATTGCTTCGTCGCTTCGCTCCTTGCGATGACGGCGTGGTGACTTTCACAGACAGGACAATAAACCAGATGTCCGTGACCACACTTCCTCCTCTCGCCCTGGCTCACCGGCAGCAATCCTGGCTGGTTCGCCTGTTCGACTACAAGCCGTTCCTGATCGTGATGTGCCTCGCGCCCGCCATCGGGCTGCTGGCGGTGTTCCTGACCTATCCGCTCGGCCTCGGCCTCTGGCTCGCCTTCACCGACACCACGATCGGCCGCAAGGGCGTCTATGTCGGCCTTGAGAATTTCCAGTATCTGCTCACCGATTCCCTGTGGTGGAACGCGGTGTTCTACAGCGTGGTCTACACCGGGATCGCGACCTTCGGGAAGTTCGCGCTCGGCTTCTGGCTGGCGCTGCTGCTCAACAACCATTTTCCGTTCAAGAGCCTGCTGCGCGCGATCATCCTGTTGCCCTGGATCGTCCCGACGGTGTTGTCGGCGCTGGCGTTCTGGTGGATCTACGATCCGCAATTCTCGATCATCTCCTATCTGCTGGTGGACGTGCTGCATTGGCGCACGAGCAATGTCGATTTCCTCGGCTCCCCCTGGCCGGCGCGGTTCTCACTGATCGCGGCCAACATCTGGCGCGGCATTCCCTTCGTCGCGATCTCGCTGCTGGCGGGCTTGCAAACCATCTCGCCCTCGCTCTACGAGGCCGCGATGCTGGACGGCGCCAGCGCCTGGCAGCGCTTCCGCTACATCACCTTCCCGATGATGATGCCGATCCTCGCCATCGTCATGACCTTCTCGATCATCTTCACCTTCACCGACTTCCAGCTGGTCTACGCCATCACCCGCGGCGGCCCCGGCAACTCGACGCATCTGCTGGCGACGCTGGCGTTCCAGCGCGGCATTGCCGGCGGCGAGCTCGGCGAAGGCGCGGCGATCGCGGTGTCGATGATCCCGTTCCTGGTGTTCGCGACGCTGTTCTCCTATTTCGGCCTGGCGCGCCGCAAATGGCAGCAGGGAGAGAGCAATGACTGACACCGTCGCTCAACAGGCCGTCGCCGACACGAAGGCCGCGCCCGACACCATGGCCTGGGATTCCGGGCTCCGGCGCCTGATGATGATATATCTGCCGCTCGGCTGCTTCGTGCTGATCCTGCTGTTTCCGTTCTACTGGATGGCGATCACCTCGTTCAAGCCGAACGCGGAGCTGATGAACTACAAGGAGCACAATCCGTTCTGGATCACCTCGCCGACGCTGGCGCATATCAAGCACCTCCTCTTCGACACCGCCTATCCGCGCTGGCTGTGGACGACGATGATGGTCGCGGTCGGCTCGACCACGCTGTCACTGATCGCGAGCACGCTCGCCGCCTATGCGATCGAGCGGCTGCGCTTCCGCGGCAGCCCCTATGTGGGTCTTGGCATCTATCTCGCCTATCTCGTGCCGCCGTCGATCCTGTTCATTCCGCTCGCGACCGTCGTGGTGCAGTTCGGCCTGTTCGACTCGCCGCTTGCCCTGGTCCTGGTCTACCCGACCTTCCTGGTGCCGTTCTGCACCTGGCTGTTGATCGGCTATTTCAAGTCGATCCCCTATGAGCTCGAGGAATGCGCGCTGGTGGACGGCGCCACGCGCCTCCAGATCCTGCGCCGCATCACGCTGCCGCTGGCGGTGCCCGGCCTGATCTCGGCCGGCATCTTCTCCTTCACGCTGTCCTGGAACGAGTTCATCTACGCGCTCGCCTTCATCCAGAGCGGCGCCAACAAGACCGTG
>Ga0065165_1001374_pt1 | contig 26757 bp, 22 predicted proteins | sample AraplaMF_Cvi_mMF_FD_63813 | JGI IMG/M metagenome (GOLD analysis project Ga0065165, IMG submission 63813) | Arabidopsis root microbial communities from the University of North Carolina, USA - plate scrape MF_Cvi_mMF (version 2) (version 3) | ecosystem: Host-associated > Plants > Roots >... | reverse complement strand
CGCCGCGGCGAGGTGCTGTCGCGGACCGTGCTCGCGGAGCAGGTCTGGGACATGAACTTCGACAGCGACACCAATGTCGTCGAGGTGGCCGTGCGGCGGCTGCGCGCCAAGGTCGACGATCCGTTCGAGACCAAGATGCTGCGCACGGTGCGCGGCATGGGCTACGTGCTGGAGGCGCCGGCGGCATGAGCGCCAGGCGTATCGGATCGATCTCGGCGCGGCTGGTGCTGATGCTGGCGCTGGTGGCGTTGGGGGTGTTCTCCGCCGCGGGCTTCCTGCTGCACAAGGCGCTGGAGCAGGTGCTGGTCGCCGACGAGCGCGCCGACCTGCAAGGCAAGACCGAGGTCGTGAAGCACTTCATCGGCGAGGCCCGCTCGATGGACGACCTGCCGATGCTGCGCCGCCATCTGGCGGCGACCAGCGTGGGCGGGCGTTTCCGCTGGAACGTGTGGCTGGTCGGCAGCGACGGCGCGCTGCTCTATGGCGCCGAGCCGATGCCGCCCACCGTGCAGCGCGAGGGCGACAAGGTCTGGCTGCGCCGCACGGACGGCGTCGAGCTGCGCGGCGCGCAATTCCGGCTGCCGGACCATGCGGTGTTTCCGGACGCGCAAGTGCTGATCGGCATGGATCCCCGGCCGCGCCAGCAGATGCTGGCGAACTATGACGACGCGGGACTGCTGGTCGGCGCGGCCGGGGTGCTGTGCACGATCGCGCTGGCCTGGCTGGCGACGCGGCGCGGATTGCGCGCGCTGTCGGACCTGTCGCGCGAGGCCGAGGTCATCCAGCCGGGCGCGCTGTCGCGGCGGTTGACGCTGCCCGAGGACAGCGCCGAGCTGATGCCGCTGGCGCAGCGCTTCAACGAGGTGCTGTCGCGGATGGAGGAGGCCTGGTTCCAGCTCGAGGGCTTCAACGCGAACGTGGCCCACGAGCTGCGCACGCCGCTGGCGATCATGATCAACGGCGCGGAGGTGGCGCTGTCGCGGGAGCGGCCGGAGGCCGAGATGCGCGACGTGCTGGAGTCGCACCTCGAGGAACTGCGCGGCATGGCGTCGATGATCAACGACATGCTGTTCCTGGCCCGCGCGGACCAGGGCGACGCGGCGGGCGATCTCGCGGAGCTGTCGCTGCGCGACGAGGCGCTGGGCGTGGGCGAGTTCGTCGAGGTGCTGCTCGACGAGAAGGGCCAGCGCCTGGCGGTCGAGGGCGACGGCCGGCTGCCGGCCAACCGGGCGCTGCTGCGGCGGGCGCTGGTCAACCTGCTCACGAACGCGTCGCGGCATGCGCCGGACGGCGCGACGCTGACGGTGCGGATCCAGCCGGAACCCGGCGTCGGTGCGCGCATCGTCGTCGTCAATCCGGGCGATCCGATCCCGGAGGACATCCGGCGCCGCATGTTCGACCGCTTCTGGCGAGGGGAGTCCTCGCGCTCGAAGGCGGGGGACCGCTTCGGACTCGGCCTGGCCATCGTGCGGGCGGTGGCGCGCATGCACGGCGGCGAGGTTTTCGCGCAATCGGCGGAGGGGCGCACGGAGATCGGTTTCACCTTGCGGGGTCGGCCGGCCTGAGGCCGTGGCGTCCTCGCGACGCCGTGCGGCGTGCCCCCGCGAAGCGTGACCTTGTGACGCGTGACACCGTCCGATAGCAGGATCGGGATTCAGGCGGCGCCGGATCTCGCCGATAAGACGAGGTGGCCCGTTCGGGCCATCCCGTCCGCCGTGCGCGGTCCCTTCGAACTCCTCCCGCACCATGAAGCTCCGAACCCGAATCCTTTTCCTTTGTCTTGCCGCGCTGATCGGCATGCTGGTCCTGGCCGCCGTGTCCCTGACGACGCTGCGCCAGACGATGATGAAGGAGCGCACCGCGCAGCTGTCGACGCTGGTGGTGCTGGCGCAATCAGCGCTGGAGAAGCTCCACGAGCAGGAGGCCGCGGGCAAGATCACCCGCGAGGAGGCGCAGAAGCAGGGCAAGCTGATCATCGGCAGCTTCCGCAAGGACGAGCTCTACTTCTTCGTGCGCGGCTACAGCGACGACGTGAACCTCGTGCATCCGAACCCCAAACGCGTCGGCATCGTCGATGCGAAGGGCGGCAAGGAGGCCGGCGTGCGCTACCGCACCGCGCTGGAGGGCAAGAAGGTCGGCACGGTCATCGCCCTGGGCACGCGGCCCAACACCAAGGACGAGGTGGAGAAGCTCTATGCGGTGGTCCGCTTCGAACCCTGGGACTGGATCATCGGCTTCGGCGATTACATCGACGACATCGACAAGGCCTTCTGGCGCAGCGCCGTGGTGCTGCTGTCCATCGGCCTGGCGCTGATGGCGGTGGTCGGCGTGCTGGGCTGGCGCCTGGCCGGCAGCATCTACCGGCAGCTGGGCGGCGAGCCGGCCTATGCGTCGGACATCGTGCACCGCATCGGCGGCGGCGACCTGAACGTGGCGGTCGACCTGCGCGACGCGCATGCCGACAGCCTGCTGTCCGCGATGGACCGCATGCAGCGCAGCCTGTCGACGACGGTCGGCCAGATCCGAGGCTCGACCGACACGATCGCGACGGCCGCCGGCGAGATCGCCGCGGGCAACCGCGACCTGTCGTCGCGGACCGAATCGCAGGCGAGCGCGTTGGAGGAGACGGCGGCCTCGATGGAGGAACTGACCGCGACGGTCAAGCAGAGCGCCGACAACGCCCGCCAGGCCAACCAGCTGGCGATGTCCGCGTCCGAGATCGCGGTGCGCGGCGGACAGGTCGTCGACGAGGTGGTGGCGACGATGGCGTCGATCAGCGGCTCGTCCAACAAGATCGTCGACATCATCGGCACCATCGACGGGATCGCGTTCCAGACCAACATCCTGGCGCTGAACGCGGCGGTGGAGGCGGCGCGCGCGGGCGAGCAGGGCCGGGGCTTCGCGGTGGTGGCGGCGGAGGTGCGCACGCTGGCGCAGCGCAGCGCCACGGCGGCCAAGGAGATCAAGACGCTGATCGGCGACTCGGTCCAGAAGGTCGAGGCCGGCAGCGCGCTGGTGAGCCAGGCGGGCGAGACGATGTCGCAGATCGTCGGCAGCGTGAAGCGGGTGACCGACATCGTCGGCGAGATCTCCAGCGCCAGCCAGGAGCAGACGGCCGGCATCGAGCAGATCAACCAGGCCATCGCCCAGATGGACCAGGCGACGCAGCAGAACGCCGCGCTGGTGGAACAGGCGTCCGCCGCGGCGGAATCGCTGGAGCAGCAGTCGCAGGTGCTGGTGACGGCGGTTCGCGTGTTCTCCTGAATGACTCCCTCTCCCGCGTGCGGGAGAGGGCAGGGGTGAGGGCCAGCGGCGGCGGAAGTGCTGAAGCCCTGCATTGGTGACTGCCCAGGGCGCTGGCCCTCACCCCCACCCTCTCCCGCAAGCGGGAGAGGGAGTGAGAAGGCACCGAGCTGATCGGGCGGAGGCTTACGCGGCGGCTTGCTCGCTGAACTGCGTGTAGCCCTCGGCGCCGCCGCCGAAGAAGGCGGATTGCGGCGCCGTGAACAGCGGCAGGTTGCCCTTCAGGCGCTCGACCAGATCGGGGTTGCCGATGAAGGCCTTGCCGAAGGCGACCATGTCCGCATGACCCGAGGCGGTCGCATCCAGCGCGCGCTGGCGGTCGTAGCCGTTGTTGGCGATGTACGCGCCGCCGAAGGCATAGCGCAGCGCCTCGACATCGAAGGCATCAGCACCGTTCCCGGCATGCAGCTGGCCTTCGACCACATGGAGATAGGCCAGTCCCCGCTCGCCCAGCTGGCGCGCCAGATAGCCGTGCGTTTCCGCCGGCGTGCTGTCGATCGGTGTGTCGCCGATGGCGGTCGACAGCGGCGACAGGCGCAGGCCGACGCGATCCGCGCCCCAGACCTCGGACACCGCGTCCACGACCTCGAGCACGAACCGGGCGCGGTTCTCGATCGAGCCGCCGTACCGGTCGGTGCGGCGATTGGTGCTGTCCCGCAGGAACTGCTCCAGCAGGTAGCCGTTGGCCGCGTGGATCTCGACACCGTCGAAGCCTGCGAGTTTCGCGTTGACCGCGGCGCGGCGGTAGTCCTCGACCAGGCCGGGCAGCTCGGCGATGTCCAGCGCACGAGGCGCGGACGGCGGCTCGAAGCCCGCCTCGGTGAACACGACGGTGCCCGCCTGGATCGCCGACGGTGCGACCGGCGCGGCGCCATCCTTCTGCAGGCTCACGTGGGACATGCGACCCACGTGCCACAGCTGCAGCACGATCTTGCCGCCTTCGGCGTGCACGGCGTCGGTGACGCGCTTCCAGGCCTCGACCTGCTCGGGCGTGTAGATGCCTGGCGTCCAGGCGTAGCCGCGGCCCTGGCGGGAGATGTTGGTCGCCTCGGCGACGATCAGTCCGGCGGAGGCGCGCTGTCGGTAGTACTCGACGGCGAGCGGCGACGGCACGCCGTCCGCGCTGGCGCGCGAGAGGGTCAGCGGCGCCATCGCGACGCGGTTGCGGACCTCGATCGCGCCGATGCGGCCGGGGGTGAAGAGTTGCTGATCCGGGGTGACGGAGGCGGACATGGCGGTTTCCTTCCAGGAGAGTCGAGTCGGGGAGGGGAGCCGTCTGCTTCGGTGGAATCGCGTCGGCGGCTCGATGACAGGACGAAGTCTGGTCGTCGGCGTCGCATTCATCCAATTTATCCGTTGAACAACAGATATTGGTCGGGCAACATGTCTGGATGCGATACGACCTGAACCTGCTGCCGGTGTTCCTGGCGGTGATGGAGGAGCGCAGCGTGACCCGCGCGGCGCAGCGGCTGGGCATCACGCAGCCGGCGCTGTCCAACGCGCTGACGCGATTGCGGGCGATGCTGATGGACCCGCTCTTCATCCGCGAGCGCTACGGCATGCAGCCGACGCAGAAGGCGGAGGAGCTCGCGCCGGTGATCGCCGCCGCGCTGGCGAGCCTGGACGCGGCCATCCTCGGCCAGCAGGAATTCGAGCCGCTGAAGTCGACGCAGCTGGTGACGCTGGCGCCGAACAGCTACGTGGAGCTGGTGCTGGTGCCGGCGATCGTCGCGCGACTGCGGGAGCGGGCGCCGAACATGGCGGTGCGGCTGACGCCGTTCGGCACGGACCTGGCGGAGACGGGCGTGGTGTCGGGCTCGACGGCGATGGTGCTGGGGCGGGTGGTCGAGCCGCCGGACAACCTCGTGGTGCAGCAGGTGATGGAAGACGGCCTGGCCTGCATCGTGCGGCGCGGGCATCCGACGGTGGACGGCAAGCTCACGCGCAAGCAGTACGAGCAGCTCAAGCATGTGAACGTGCTGCCGCCGGGACGGCTGCGGGTGGGGCTGTTCCAGGCGCTGGAGAAGCAGGGCCTCAAGCGCGAGGTGGCGGTGTCGGTGACGCACTTCCTGGCGGTGCCGGAGGTGGTCGCCGTGACCGACTATTGCGCCACGCTACCGGTGCAGATCTGCCGCAAGCTGGCGTCGGACAAGCGGCTGAAGGTGCTGCCGGCGCCGGTCGATCTGGGACGCTTCCCGGTGGAGATCGGGTGGCACGTGCGGTATCGGGACGATCCGATGCACCGGTGGTTGCGGGCGTTGGTGGCGGAGGTGGCGGCGGAGGTGGCGGCCCTGGGCGCGACGCCTCCGACGCGGGGCGCATGAGCCGCGGCTAGGATGCGGCGCTGGCCTCTTACGATGACCCGACCGCACGATCGCCCGACCGCACGACCGCCCGACATGCCTGCCCTTGTTCCCACCCCCACCGCCTTCATGCTCGACCTCGACGGCACGCTCGTCGACACCTTGGGCGATTTCGTCGCGGTGCTGAACCGCGTGATGGCCGACATGGCCCTGCCGTCCGTCGGCCGAGATTTCGTCGAGCACACGATCGGGCAGGGCAGCGAGCACCTGATCCGCAGCGTGCTCGCCGAGGTCGGCGCGCCGCAGGAGAAGTACGAGGCCGCCTGGGCGCTCTACCAGCGCCACTACGAGGTGCTCAACGGCAAGCACGCCGACGTGTTCCCCGGCGTGGTCGAAGGGCTGGACGCGCTGAAGGCGCTCGGCCTGCCGATGGCCTGCCTCACCAACAAGCCGGCCGCGTTCGCGCGTGAACTGCTCAAGCGCAAGGGCTTGGACCGCTATTTCGACCGCGTCTTCGGCGGCGACGACTTCGAGCGCAAGAAGCCCGATCCGATGCCGCTGCTCAAGACCTGCGAGGCGCTGGGCTCGTCGCCGTCGACGACCTGGATGATCGGCGACTCCAGCAACGACGCCCGCGCCGCGCATGCCGCCGGCTGCCCGATCGCGCTTGTCAGCTACGGCTACAACCACGGCCAGCCGATCCGCGAGGTGCCCGCGGCACGCTACATCGACCGGCTCGACGAGCTGCTCGGCTGAGCGCCCGCCGGCCGACGGGCCTCAGCGGCTGCTGCCTGCCGCGTTGCGGTTGCTCGTCGGGGCCGGCTTGCCGCCGCCCAGCAGCGCGACCTTCAGGTCGCTGTCGGCCGGCGACTTGCCCAGCCAGATCTTCAGCAGCACGTTGAAGAACTCGGCCTCCTTGATCGGATCGCCGGGAATCAGCTGCCCGTTCACGAAGATCACCGTCCCGCTCCCCGGGATGTAGTCCACGCCGAAGCTCTCGCCCGTCTTGAGCTTCTTCTTCTGCACGAAGATCTCCGACATCCGCAGCACGCCGCTGATCGAACGCCCGAATTCCTCGCGCGTCGCGTTCTGCTCCATGCCCTTGGTGAAGAGCTTGCCCAGCTCCTCGCCATCGATGTCGCGCAGCATCTGGATGTGCATGCGCTTCGGTCCCGTGTTGGCCAGCACCGCCTCGGGGGTCGTGGCCTTCGCGTTCAGGTACAGCCCGGCCGTGTAGACCTTGAAGATCGCCTTGTAGCGGATCCCCGCACCGTTGAGCACCAGCTTCTGTCCGGCGACCTCGACATGGCCGTCGTACTTGACCCCGGCGACCTCGACCGCCGCCGCGGCGGTCGACGGCACCGCGCCGGAAGCGGCGGCCGGCGTGGACTGCGCCGACGCCGCGAACGGCGTCAGCATCGCGGCCGCGAGCACGCCCGCGGCCATCAGGACTTTGCGCATGGACATGTTGTCTCTTTCCCTCCAGGGGATCGGCCGGCTCCACGGCCGGCTCTGGAGGCGAAGTATCCGCCACGCATGCGAAGCCGCGCCCTCGGGAATCCTCCTGCTGGATCCTGCTGATACACTGGCCCGCACCATGTTTATCACGCGCAAGCACATCAAGGGGTCGAACGACCGGGGAGCCTGGCCCTGGCGATCCTGGCACGACTTCACCTGAAGCCGCCTGCTGCTTGCCGCCCGTCGTCCACCTGTCTACCCCCCGGACGCGGGTCACCGTCATCTTTCCTCTGCACCCTCACCGTACGGGGCAGGTCCAACAGGCGACCTGAGTTTCCGCTTGCGCGCGCCGTGATGCCCTGCGTCACTGACGACACGCCGCAATCGACGAGAGGTTTGACGACGTGATCACCGAACTGGAATTCCAAAGCCTGGCCGCCGACGGCTACAACCGCATCCCGCTGATCAGCGAGGCCTTCGCGGACCTCGAGACCCCGCTCTCGCTCTACCTGAAGCTGTGCGCCGGCAACGGTCCCGGCAGACACAGCTTCCTGCTGGAGTCGGTGGTCGGTGGCGAGCGCTTCGGCCGCTACTCCTTCATCGGCCTGCCCGCCCGCACCGTGCTGAAGAGCGAAGGCCCCGTCACCCGCGTGATCCGCGACGGCGCCGTGATCGAGACCCACGAGGGCGATCCGCTCGCCTTCATCGAGGCCTACCAGCAGCGCTTCAAGGTCGCCCTCAGGCCTGGCATGCCGCGCTTCTGCGGCGGCCTGGCGGGCTACTTCGGCTACGACGCCGTGCGCTACATCGAGCCGCGCCTGGCCGAGTCCACGCCCCCCGGCGGCCTGCCGACGCCCGACGTGATGCTGCTGCAGTGCGAGGAGCTCGCCGTCATCGACAACCTGTCGGGCAAGCTCTACCTGATCGTCTACGCCGACCCCGGCCAGCCCGAGGCCTTCTTCAAGGCCAAGAAGCGCCTCACCGAGTTGAAGGACAAGCTGGGCTACTCGGTCGCCGCGCCGCGCGTGGTCCGCGCACAAGCGCATCCCGTCGAGCGCGAGTTCGCCAAGGCCGATTTCCTCGCCTCGGTCGACAAGGCCAAGGCCTACATCGCCGCCGGCGACTGCATGCAGGTCGTCTTCGGCCAACGGCTCAAGAAGCGCTACACCGAATCCCCGCTGAGCCTGTACCGCGCGCTGCGTTCGCTCAATCCCAGCCCCTACATGTACTTCTACGACATGGGGGACTTCCAGATCGTCGGCGCCTCGCCCGAGATCCTGGTGCGCCAGGAGCAGACGCCCGACGGCCGCAAGGTCACGATCCGCCCCCTGGCCGGCACGCGCCCGCGCGGCGGCACGCCGGAGCAGGACCAGGCGCTGGAAGTGGAACTCAAGGCCGATCCGAAGGAGCGCGCCGAGCACCTGATGCTGATCGACCTGGCCCGCAACGACACCGGCCGCATCGCGCAGACCGGCAGCGTGAAGGTGACCGACGCCTTCGCGGTCGAGCGCTACTCGCACGTGATGCACATCGTCAGCAACGTCGAAGGCATCCTGAAACCCGGCATCGGCAACATGGACGTGTTCCGCGCCAGCTTCCCGGCCGGCACGCTGTCGGGCGCGCCCAAGATCCGCGCGATGGAGATCATCGACGAGCTCGAGCCCGTCAAGCGCGGCATCTACGGCGGCGCCTGCGGCTACCTGAGCTTCGGCGGCGACATGGACCTGGCCATCGCGATCCGCACCGGCGTGATCATGGACCAGGTGCTGTACGTGCAGGCCGCCGCGGGCATCGTCGCCGACTCGGTGCCGGAGCTCGAATGGCAGGAGACCGAGGCCAAGGCGCGCGCGCTGCTGCGCGCCGCGGAACTGGTCGAGGAAGGTTTCTGAAGCTGAAGTGAACGAAGGAGCAAGACCATGCTGCTGATGATCGACAACTACGACAGCTTCACCTTCAACCTGGTGCAGTACTTCGCCGAACTCGGCGCCGAGGTGACGACGGTCCGCAACGACCAGATCACGCTGGACGGGATCGCCGCGCTCAACCCGACGCACCTGGTGCTCTCGCCCGGCCCGTGCACGCCCAAGGAAGCCGGCGTCTGCGTGCCGGCGATCCAGCGCTTCATCGGCAAGCTGCCGATCCTGGGCGTGTGCCTCGGGCACCAGAGCATCGGCGCGGCGCTGGGCGGCCACATCGTCCGCGCCAAGGTGCAGATGCACGGCAAGTCCTCGACGATCACCACCGACACGCAGGGCGTGTTCAGCGGGCTGCCCGAGCGCTTCGACGTGATCCGCTACCACTCGCTGGCGATCGAGGAATCGACGATCCCGCCGGAGCTGGAGATCAGCGCCCGCAGCGAGGACGGCGAGATCATGGGCGTGCGCCACCGCGCGCTGGCCGGCACGGCGACGCCGCTGGAAGGCGTCCAGTTCCATCCCGAATCCATCCTCTCGGAGCACGGTCACGCGATGCTCAAGAACTTCCTGGAGTTGGCACGATGAACGAAGGCAGCAAGGCAGAAGGCACTCCCCGCGCGATCGTCGATCTGCGCAGCGACACCGTCACCCAGCCCACCGCCGGCATGCGCGCCGCGATGGCGTCGGCGCCGCTGGGCGACGACGTCTTCGGCGACGACCCGAGCGTCAACGCGCTGCAGGCGGCGCTGGCGGAGCGGCTCGGCTTCGAGGCCGCGCTCTTCATGCCCACCGGCACGCAGAGCAACCTGGCCGCGCTGATGGCGCATTGCCAGCGCGGCGACGAATACATCGTCGGCCAGTTCGCCCACACCTACCGCTGGGAAGGCGGCGGCGCCGCGGTGCTGGGCTCGATCCAGCCGCAGCCGCTGAACCACGCGCCGGACGGCTCGCTGCCGCTGGCCGACATCGCGGCCAGCATCAAGCCCGACGATGCGCACTTCGCGCGTACCCGGCTGCTGGCGCTGGAAAACACGATCGGCGGCAAGGTGCTGCCGATGGACTACCTCGCCGCGGCCTCCGAGCTGGCGCAGCGCCACGGCCTGTCGCGCCACCTCGACGGTGCACGCCTGTTCAACGCGGCGGTCGCCGTTGCGGCGCGCGACGGAAGCGATCCGTACGACGCGGCCAGGCGCATCTGCTCGCACTTCGACAGCGTCTCGGTCTGCTTCTCCAAGGGCCTGGGCGCCCCGGTGGGCTCGGTGCTGTGCGGCTCGCGCGAGCTCATCCAGCGCGCGCACCGCTGGCGCAAGATGCTGGGCGGCGGCATGCGCCAGGCCGGGCTGCTCGCGGCGGCGGCGCATTACGCGCTCGATCACCAGGTGACCCGCCTGGTCGAGGACCACGCGCTCGCGAAGCGTCTGGCCGAGGGGCTGCAAGGCCTGCCGGGCCTGGCCGTCGAAGCGCCTCAGACCAACATCGTGTTCTGCGACGTCGACAAGGAGATCGCCACCAGGCTGGTCGAGCACCTGAAGTCGGCAGGCGTGCTCACGACCGGCCTGTACAAGCTGCGCTTCGTGACCCACCTCGACGTGGACGCCGCCGGCGTCGACCGCGCGGTCGCGGCCACGCGCCGCTTCTTCAACGCCTGAGCGGGAGGTCCTCATGCCCATCACCGACAACGAGGCGCTGACCCGCGTCATCGAGCATCGCGAGATCTTCCACGACGAGATGCTGGCGCTGATGCGCCGCATCATGGGCGGCGAGATCTCGCCCGTCACCGCCGCGGCCATCCTCGTCGGCCTGCGCGTCAAGAAGGAGACCATCGGCGAGATCACCGCCGCCGCGCAGGTGATGCGCGAGTTCTCCGTCAAGGTGCCGATCGCGCCGGGGCCGCACCTGGTCGACGTCGTCGGCACCGGCGGCGACGGCGCGCACACCTTCAACATCTCGACCTGCTCGATGTTCGTCGCCGCGGCGGCGGGCGCGCAGGTCGCCAAGCACGGCAACCGCAGCGTCTCGTCCAAGACCGGCAGCGCCGACGTGCTGGAGGCGCTGGGCGTGACGCTGTCGCTGCCGCCGCAGGCGGTCGCGGCCTGCGTCGAGAAGACCGGCATCGGCTTCATGTTCGCGCCCAACCACCATCCGGCGATGAAGAACATCGCGCCCGTCCGCAAGGAGCTGGGTGTGCGCACCATCTTCAACATCCTGGGCCCGCTGACCAACCCGGCCGGCGCGCCCAACATCCTGATGGGCGTGTTCCATCCGGACCTCGTCGGCATCCAGGTGCGCGTGATGCAGCGCCTGGGCGCGCAGCATGCGGTCGTGGTCTACGGCAAGGACAACATGGACGAGATCTCGCTGGGCGCGGCGACGCTGGTCGGCGAGCTGAAGAACGGCGAGATCCGCGAGTACGAGATCCATCCCGAGGACTTCGGCATGCCGATGGTCGCGAGCCGCAACCTGCGCGTGAGCGGGCCGGAGGAGAGCCGACAGATCCTGCTGGGCGTGCTGGGCAACGAGCCCGGCGCGGCGCGCGACATCGTGCTGCTGAACGCCGGCGCGACGCTGTACGCGGCCAACGTGGTCGAATCGATCGCCGATGGTGTCGCCAAGGCGCGCGTGGCGATCGAGTCCGGCGCCGCGCGCGCGAAGCTGGACCAGTTCGTCGCCGAGACGCAGCGGCAGGCCGCGGCGAACGCTTGAACTGGAATCGAGAGAGTCGTATGTCTGACATCCTGGATCGCATCAACGCCGTCAAGCGCGAGGAAGTCGCCGCCGCGTCGGCGCGCGTGCCGCTGGCCGCGCTGCGTGCCGAAGCCGAATCGCGTGCCGAGCCGACGCGCGGATTCGTGAACGCGCTGCGCGCCAAGATCGCGGCGGGCCGCAGCGGCGTGATCGCCGAAGTGAAGAAGGCCAGTCCGAGCAAGGGCGTGCTGCGCGAGGACTTCCGTCCCGCCGACATCGCCCGCAGTTACGAGCAGCACGGCGCGGCCTGCCTGAGCGTGCTGACCGATGCGCCGCATTTCCAGGGCTCGGTCGAGTTCCTGAAGCAGGCCCGCGCGGCCTGCGCGCTGCCGGTGCTGCGCAAGGACTTCATGGTCGATCCGTACCAGGTCTACGAGGCGCGGGCGATGGGCGCCGACTGCATCCTGCTGATCGCCGCGAGCCTGGACGACGGGTTGATGGCGGAGCTCGAGGACTGCGCGCTGGGCCTGGGCCTGGACGTGCTGGTCGAGGTCCATGACGGCGAGGAGCTTGAGCGCGCACTGCGCCTGAAGACGCCGATGGTGGGCATCAACAACCGCAACCTGAAGACTTTCGAGGTCACGCTGGACACGACGCTCGGGCTGCTGAAGCAGGTGCCGGCGGATCGGCTGCTGGTGACCGAGTCCGGCATCCTCGGCCCCGCCGACGTGCGGCGCATGCGCGAGGCGCAGGTGAACGCCTTCCTCGTCGGCGAGGCCTTCATGCGCGCGCCCGATCCGGGCGCGGCGCTGTCGGCGCTGTTCAGTTGAACGAGTCGACAAGCGCCTCACGCCGATGACCGCGACGCTCAAGACCCTCGACTGGCAGGCCGGCGACGGCTGGCAGCCGCTCATCGATGCCTGGCGCGGAAGCGCTGACGGGCAGCGCATCGACGCGCTGCTCAAGGAGCGCCTCGCCGCCGGCGCGACGATCTATCCGCCCGATCCGCTGCGCGCGCTGCGCCTCACGCCGCTGACGAACGTGAAGGTCGTCATCGTCGGGCAGGATCCTTACCACGGACCGGGGCAGGCGGAGGGGCTGTCGTTCTCCGTCCCGCCGGGCGAGAAGCTGCCGCCGTCGCTGCGCAACATCTTCAAGGAGCTGCAGCGCGACCTCGGGCAGCAGCCGGCGATGTCCGGGCATCTGGGCGAGTGGGCCCGGCGCGGCGTGCTGCTGCTCAACACCAGCCTGACCGTCGAGGACGGCGCCGCCGCCTCGCACGCGAAGAAGGGCTGGGAGTCGCTGACCGATGCGCTCATCGCCGCGACCGCGAAGGATCCCGCGCCCAAGGTCTATCTGCTGTGGGGCGCGCATGCGCAGGCGAAGGCGCCGTTGATCGAGGCGGCGGGACATCGGCACCTCGTGCTGCAGGCCAACCATCCATCGCCGCTGTCGGCCACCCGGGGGCCTGCGCCTTTCATCGGTTGCGGACACTTTTCGGCCGCGAGCGATTGGCTGAAGGGGCAGGGCGTCGAGTTCGGCTGGTCCTTGGATTGACCGTACTGCGGCGGCCGCTGGCCCTCACCCCCACCCTCTCCCGCAAGCGGGAGAGGGAGTAAGAATGGCAACGGCGGAGCCATAACTGGTACGTTGGTGGTCATAACCGACAATCCCCTCTGACGGGGGACTTCGATATCAGGGTTAAGTCCAGTGCGCTACCAATTGACGCTCCGCGTTTTTTGGTACTAAACTGGTATTAATCATGACAAGCCACCCTCTGGCGGACGCCTGGTCCGCGCCTCTGCAGCCGCGCTTCGCGGGCGTCCGCTACCTGGTCGGGGTGGATGGCGGCGGCACCGGCACGCGGGTCCGGCTGAGCGATGTTCATGGACGTCTGCTCGGCCAGGGCTGGGCAGGTCCGTCGGCGCTGGGGCAGGGCATCGCCCAGGCGTGGCGCCACATCCAGATGGCCGTCCAGGAAGCCGCGATCAAGGGCGGCGTCGGCCGCCTGCCGCTCGGAGAAACCGCGATCGGCCTCGGCCTCTCCGGTGCCGGCGTGGCCGCCCAGGCCCAGGCCTTCATCGCCCAGCAGCCGGGCTACCTCCACATCGAACTGGCGAACGACGGCACCACCTCCGTCATCGGCGCCCACGCGGGCCGGCCGGGCGGCGTGATCGCGGCGGGCACGGGCACGGTGGGCGAGGCGCTGCGCGCCGATGGGGCTATGGTCTGCGTCTCCGGCTGGGGCTGGATCGGCGGCGACGAAGGCAGCGGCGCCTGGCTCGGCATCCAGGCGATGCGCCTGGCGCAGAAGGCCATGGACGGCCGCGTCGAGGCCGGCCCGCTGGCCCGTGCCGTGTGGACCGCCGCCGGCTGCAAGGACGGCCAGGACCGCGACGCGATCAACGCCTGGGTCGCCCAGGCCGGCCAGCATGCGTATGCGCAGCTGGCGCCGCTGGTCTTCGAACATTCCGAATCCGATCCGGCCGCCGCGGCGCTCGTGGCGCAGGCGGTCGCGGAACTGGAGCAGCTCGCCATCGCGCTGGACCCGACCCGGCAGCTCCCGCTGTCGCTGGCGGGCAGCGTGGCGCAGCGGCTCGCCGCGCTTTTCTCAGGCAACATTCGGGCCCGTTGCGTGTCGCCCCAGGGCGACTCGGCCGACGGCGCGCTGCGGCTGGTCCGCGGCGCTCTCTCCGACCCCCGTTGAAGACGAGAAGCCCGATGAGCACCAAGCTGCCCTTCCAGTTCAAGCCCGATCCCGCCGCCGCCTCGCCGCTGTACATGCAGCTGGCCCACAAGCTGGCGCAAGCGATCCGCGAAGGCCAGTACCAGGCCGACGAGGCCCTGCCGTCGGAGCGTGTGCTCTCCGAATCGCTCGACCTCTCGCGCGTCACCGCGCGCAAGGCGATCGACCGCCTCGTCGAACAGGGCCTGATCGTGCGCAAGCGCGGCTCCGGCAACTACATCGCGCCCAAGCTCGAACAGCCGCTGTCGCGCCTGACCAGCTTCTCCGAGGAACTCCACCAGCGCGGCTTCAAGCCCAGCAGCCGCTGGCTGACGCGCGGCTTCGCCATGGCGGCGCCGGACGAACAGCTGTCGCTCGGCCTCACGACCGGCCAGCGCGTCGCGCGGCTGGAGCGCCTGCGGCTGGCGGATGCCGTGGTCATGGCCTATGAGCTGTCCATCCTGCCCGAGGCCGTGCTGCCGGATCCCCAGAAGGTCGACTCGTCGCTGTACGAGCACCTCGCGCAACACGGCGGCGCGCCGGTGCGCGCGCTGCAGCACATCCGCGCGATCAACGCGGACTCGCGCCTGGCCGGCCTGCTGCAGGTGCCGGTGGGTCAGGCCGTCCTGTTCATCACCCGCGTGGGCTATCTCGACCAGGGCCAGGCCGTGGAGCTCACCCATTCCTACTGCCGCAGCGACTACTACGACTTCGTCGCGGAGATGAGGCGAGACGGATGACGGCCCAGCACATCGACGGATTTATACTGACACCTGGCGGCTTCATCCGCGGTGTGCTGGAACATCAAGACGGTCGCGTCCTCCGCATCGACGGGACCGCCGCGCCCGAGCACGAGGTGCGGCACGGCGCGCAGGACCTGCCGATCGTCCTGCCCGGATTCATCGACACGCATGTCCACGGCGGTGCCGGACGCGACACGATGGAAGGCGGCGACGCCGCCGCGCGGCTCGCGGCGCTGCATGCGACGCACGGCACCACCTCGCTGCTCGCGACGACCATGACCGCGCCGCTGGACGAGATCCGGCAAGCGATGCGCGGCCTGGCGGGACTTTGCGTCGAACGCCCCGCGGGCGGCGCCCGCGTGCTGGGCGTGCACCTCGAAGGGCCGTACATCAACCCTGGCAAGCTCGGCGCGCAGCCGGACTTCGCCAAGCGCGCCTCGATCGCCGAGATCCACGAGCTGCATGCGATCGCGCCCATCCGCTTGATCACGCTGGCGCCGGAAGTGCCGGGCATGCTGGACCTCGTGGCGCCGTTGCGCGACAGCGGCTTCCGCGTCCAGATCGGGCACTCGCTCGGGACCTACGAGGACGGCGTGGCCGCGCTCGCCCGCGGCGCCGGCGGCTTCACCCACCTGTTCAATGCGATGACCGGGCTGCACCACCGCGAGCCCGGCATGGTCGGCGCCGCGCTGGCGCATGCGCAGTACGCCGAGATCATTCCCGACCTGCTGCACGTGCATCCAGGCGCGATCCGCGTCGCGATGCGCAGCATCCCGCACCTGTTCTGCGTCACCGATTCGACGGCCGCGGCCGGCATGCCCGACGGCGAGTACCGCCTGGGCCGCCACCGCGTCACCAAGTGCCTGGGCGGCGTGCGCCTGCCCGACGGCACCCTGGCCGGCTCGACGCTGACGATGGACCAGGCGCTGCGCAACCTGGTGTTGAAACTTGGCCTGCCGATCGAAGACGCGTCCAGGCGCGTGTCGACGAACGCGGCGGACTTCCTGGGTCTGGACGACCGGGGCCGTCTGGCTCCGGGCGCCTGGGCGGACTTTGTCGTGATGGACCGTGGCTTGCAGTTGCAGTGCGTGGTCGTTGAAGGAGAAGCAATTGACCTCGCGAATGCTGGATGAGGCGCTGAGCGCGCCGCAGGTGGTGGCCCGTCAGCTGGCCGCCGATCAGGGCGCCTATGCGGCGCTGGGCAACGCGCTGCGCGAACAGCCCCCGAGCTCGCTGCTGACGATCGCGCGCGGCAGCTCGGACCACGCGTCGAACTACCTGGCCTACCTGGTGATGGCGCGGCTGGGCCGGCTGGTGACCTCGCTGCCGATGTCGCTGATCACGCTCTACCAGAGCAAGATCGAGAGCAAGGGCCTGGTCTCGCTGGCCTTCTCGCAATCGGGCCAGAGCCCGGACCTGGTCTCGCCGACCCAGTACTTCCGCGCCAACGGCGCGCGCACGGTGGCCTTCGTCAACGCCGACGGCTCGCCGCTGGAAGCCGCCGCCGAACACGTGTTCCGGCTGCATGCCGGCGTGGAGCAGAGCGTCGCCGCGACCAAGAGCTACATCGCGCAGCTGGTGGCCGGCGCGCGCGTGGTCGCCGCCTGGCAGGGCGACGAGGACCTGTCGGCCGCGCTGCAGACGCTGCCGCAAGCGATGGAACAGGCCGCGAAGCAGCGCTGGGACGTGGCGGTGGACGTGCTCAAGGGCGCGGACAAGCTGTTCGTCATCGGCCGTGGCACCTCGCTGCCGATCGCGCTGGAAGCGGCGCTGAAGTTCAAGGAGACCTGCGGCATCCAGGCCGAGGCTTTCTCCGGCGCGGAAGTGAAGCACGGTCCGATGGCGCTGGTGGAAGAGGGCTACCCGCTGCTGGTCTTCGCGCCGCGCGGTCCGGCGCAGGCCGGCCTGCTGGCCCTGGCCGAGGAGATGCGCGGTCGCGGCGCGCGCGTGCTGCTGGCGGCGCCGGAAGGCACGCCGGGCGCGGAGTTGCCGCTGAGCTGCACCGGCAACGAGGACCTGGATCCGATCGCCGCGGTGCAGAGCTTCTATCCGATGGTCGAGGCGCTGGCGCAGGCGCGGGGCCTGAACCCCGACCAGCCGCGGCATCTGGCCAAGGTCACCAGGACGCATTGATTTCCCACCCAGCCGTCGACCCCCGGGCCAGGCAGAAGAGAGCGACATGAGCGACACAGCATTCCATCCGGGCCGGCTGGTGATGGTGGACATCCAGGGCAAGACGCTGGATGCGGCCACCGCGGCCTTCCTCCGCGACAACCGGATCCGGGCGGTGTGCCTGTTCCGCAAGAACCTGGGCACCGAGGCCGAGGTCCGGCAGCTGACGAAGGACCTGCGCGAGGCGATGGGGCCGGACGCGCTGATCGGACTCGACCAGGAGGGCGGCTCCGTCGTGCGCGCGACCTTCCTGCCGCAGCCGCCGTCGGCGATGGCGCTGGGCGCGGCCGGCGACGAGGGGCTGGCCGAACAGGTCGGCGCGGCGGTGGCGCGCGGGTTGCGCGGCATCGGCATCAACTGGAACTTCGCGCCGGTCACCGACATCAACAACAACCCGGCCAACCCCGTCATCGCCGAGCGCAGCTTCGGCGAGACCGCGGACACCGTCACGCGCCTGGCCGGCGCGTGGATGAAGGGCTCGATGGACGCGGGCGTCGCCTGCTGCATCAAGCACTTCCCGGGGCACGGGGACACGCATGTCGATTCGCACCTGGACCTGCCCACGGTCGAGAAGTCCCGCGCCGAACTGGACGCGCTCGAGCTCAAGCCCTTCCAGGCGCTGCGCGACGTGGCGCCGTCCATCATGACGGCGCACATCGTCTATCCGAAGATCGACCCGCAGTACCCGGCCACGCTGTCCAGGACCATCCTCGGCGGCATCCTGCGCGACGAGTACGGCTACGACGGCGTGGTCATCACCGACGCGCTGATGATGAAGGCCATCGCCGAGCGCTACGGCTACGCGAAGGCGGCGGTGCTGGCGATCAACGCCGGCGCCGACATGATCCTGGCGCAGGGCTCGCTGGACGAGCAGGCGCAGGCCATCCATGCGCTCCAGGACGCGTTGACGCGCGGCGCGCTGACCGTCGAACGAGGCCGCCAGGCCGAGGCGCGGCTGGACAAGCTGGCCCGCGACTTCCCGGTGCGCTTCGACGACTACCGGGGCGCGCAGCGCGACGCCGACGACGTGCTGATGCGCGCCGCCTGGGCCGCGGGACTGAGCGCGCTGCGCGGCGCGGCGGCGCCGGCGATCGACCGCCCGATCCGCGTGCTGGTGCAGGACGAGGTGCCGACCGACGGCGTGTCCGAGGCCGGTCCGACCGGCGCCCAGGTACGCGCGCTGTTCGAGGGCTATCGCGACGTTGAGTTCGTGTCGCTCGCCGACATCGCGGCGTTCGACTGGTCGGGCGTGCCCGACGACGGGCGCTTCACGATCGTGGCCTCGACGCATCGCGCGCGCTACGGCGCCAACGCCGCCGCATGGCGGCCGGACCTGCACCTGGTCCTGTGGAATCCGTTCCAGGCGCTGGATGTCTCGGCGCCGACGGTGATCAGCTGGGGTTATGCCGACGGCGCGCTGGGCGCGCTCGGTGCCTGGCTGCAAGGCCGCGGCGACGCCGGCGGCAAGTCGCCGGTCACGCTGAACTGAATTGACATGAACCGGTCGCCGTCGCGCGGGCCGGGGCTTCGCATCGATCCGAGGGCCGTCCCATGAGCCAGTCGCAGATTTCCTCCGCCGCCGAAGGCAGCCCGATGCGTTGGGTACCCAGCCTGTATTTCATGCAGGGCGCGCAGTTCTTTGTCGTGATGATGCTGGCGGGCTTCGTCTTCAAGAACATGGGCGTGTCCAACGAACAGATCACGCGTTGGACGAGTGTGCTGGGCACGGCCTGGGCCATCAAGCCGCTGTGGAGCCCGTTCCTGGAACTGATGCGCCACAAGAAGACGATCGTGGTGGCGATGCAGGTCGTCTGCGCCGTGCTGGTGGCGCTGCTGGCCCTGACGCTGCAGACGCCGTGGTGGTTCCTGCTCGCGCTGAGCGTCTTCTTCGTTTGCGCCTATGCGTCCGCGACGCACGACATCGCCTGTGACGGGCTCTACATGGGCGCATTGGATTCGACCCGGCAGGCGCGTTACGCCGGCTGGCAAGGGGCGTTCTTCAACGGCGCGCGCTTCTTCATGCTCGGTGTCGTGCTGAAGATCGCCGGCCTGCTGGAGGGGCCGATGGGCGTGGCCAATGCGTGGACCGCCGTCTTCGCCGGCGTTGCCGTGCTGATGGGAGGTCTGGCGATCTACAACGCGTACGCCTTGCCTGGCAAGCTCAGCACGGAACACAGCGACCTGAAAGCCAAGGCGATCTGGGCGACGACGAAGGAAATCGTCATCGACTTCTTCAGCAAGCCGGGCATCTGGCTGGCGGTGCTGTTCATCGTGCTCTTCCGTTTCGCGGAAGGGCAGGTGCAGACGATCGGACCGCTGTTTCTTCTCGAAGCGCGTGACAAGGGCGGCCTTGGATTGACCACCAGTCAGGTGGCGGATGTCTACGGCTGGGTGGGCACGGGTGCGTTCCTCGTGGGCAGCGTGCTCGGCGGCTACTTCACCGCCTGGTTGACGCTGCGTCGGGCCATGCCGGTCTTGCTGATCGCGATGATGGTGCCGAATGCGACCTTCTACTACCTGGCGTCGGCGCTGCCGCAGGACATGTGGCACATCGGCGGCGCGGTGTTCGTGGAGATGTTCGGCTATGGCTTCGGCTTTGTCGGGATGATCCTCTACATCATGCAGGCGGTTGCTCCGGGCCGTTTCCAGACGGCGCACTATGCGTTGGGCTCTGGGGTGATGCAGCTGGGGTTCATCTTCTCGCGCGGTATCAGCGGCGATATCCAGGTGGCGATCGGCTACCAGCACTTCTTCCTGTGGACGCTGTTCTGCGGACTGCCTGTGCTGCTGATGCTTCCGTTCATCCGGATTCCGGGAAAGGGCGCCAAGCCCACGGAGACCACGGCCACCCCGATCGAGAGCGCGACATGAAGTCTTCAGTCCTGGTTGCAGCGCTCCTGACCGTCGCGAGCGCTCAGGCCACCACGCCGCAATTCTTCTTCGACGACTTCAGCTACGCCGACACGGCGGCGATGTTCAAGCAAGGCTGGACGGTGCGCGCCGCGGCGGGTCATCCCGGGATCCCGGGCGCGCGCTGGGCGCCGGAGGGGCTCAGCCTGGTCGACGGCAAGCTGCGGCTGCACGGCGAGACCGACGGCACGGGCCCCGGCACGACGCAGGTGCAGGTCTGCCACCAGCGCAAGTACCTGGCGGGCACCTATGCCGCGCGCGTGCGCTTCAGCGACCAGCCGGTGAGCGGCGCTGACGGCGATCCGGTCATCCAGACCTTCTACGTGGTGAGTCCGCTGAAGCACGACTTCGACCCCGAATTCAGCGAGCTCGACTGGGAATACCTGCCCAACGGCGGCTGGGGCAGCGACAAGACCCGGATCTACGGCATCACCTGGCAGACGGTGCGGCTCGATCCCTGGCTGGCGTTCAACCAGCAGCACGAGGAGTTCGGCCCGCTGGGCCAGGCCGGCAAGGACTGGCACACGCTGGTGATGCAGGTCGCCGACGGCCGCACCCATTGGTTCATCGACGGCCGCAAGGTCGACGAGCACGGCGGCCGGAACTATCCGGTGGTGCCGATGTCGATCAACTTCAACCTCTGGTTCTCGCCGGAGGGGCCGTTGCCGACGGGCCCGGCCGGCGGCGCGCCGCGCGTGTACGAGCAGGACGTCGACTGGGTCTTCCACGCGAAGGACACGGTGGTGAGTCCGGCCCAGGTCGAGGCGCAGGTCAAGCGCTGGCGCGCCGGCGGCGTGGCGCGGCTCGACCAGGTGCCAGCCGCGGAGCCGGCGCTGGAAAGCCGCTGCGACTTCTGATCCCTTCGATTCCCTGTTCATGAACGCTCCCTCGAAACGCATCGCGTCCGTCGACGCGCTGCGCGGTCTGTCCGTCGCGGCGATGCTGCTGGTCAACAACCCCGGCGATTGGGGTCACGTCTACGCACCGCTGGAACACGCGGCCTGGAACGGCTGGACGCCCACGGACCTTGTCTTCCCGTTCTTCCTGTTCATCGTGGGCGTGTCCTTGTCGCTGGCGATGGGCGCGCGGATCGAAGCCGGCGATGGCGATGCATTGCGCGGCACGGTGGTGAAGCGCGCGCTGCGCATCCTGGTGCTCGGTCTGGTGCTGCATGCGCTGGCCTGGTGGCTGATGGACAAGCCGGCATTGCGCATCCCCGGCGTGCTCCAGCGCATCGGCCTGTGCTTCGGCCTCGCCGGACTGATCGCGATCCAGTGGCGCGCCACCGGACAGCGCCTGTGGATCGCCGCGCTGCTCTTCGGCTACGGTGCGCTGCTGCTGTGGGGCGGGCCGCTGGACAAGGCCGGCAACATCGCCAGCCGGATCGATGCCTGGCTGCTCGGACCCCATGGCTACGAATGGGATCCGGCCACCGGGCTCGGACATGATCCGGAGGGCATCGTCGCCACGCTGGGCGCGCTCGCGACGACCCTGCTCGGCTGGCGTTGCGGCGAGGCGCTGCGCGCGGGCGCGCTCAAGCAGCTCGCGACCATCGGACTCACCGCCGCCGCGGCGGGCTTCGCGCTCGACGCGATCGGGCTCATGCCGATCAACAAGAACCTGTGGACGCCGTCGTTCGTGCTCTTCACCGGCGGTCTGGCGGCGTTGGCGCTGCTCGGCGCGCACGGTCTGATCGATCGTCTCGGTTGGCCGCCGCTGTTCCGCAGCTTCGGCGTCAACGCGATCGCGGCCTACGCCGGCGCGTGGATGTGCACGGTGTTCCTGGCGGGCTTCGGATGGATGGACCCGGTCTACACGCACGGCTTCGGCTGGCTGGAGACCATCGTCGGGCCGTATGGCCGCTCGCTCGCCTTCGCGCTGGCGTTCGTCGGCGTGTGGTGGCTCATCGTGCGTGAGCTCGACCGGCGCCGCTGGTACTGGAAGATCTGAGCGGGCCGAAACCCCACAATACCGTTCCATGAACCCGGACCTCTTCGCGATTCGCATGTCGCCCGACATCCGCTCGGTGCAGGTCGGCGAGCACCCGGTCGTCGTCATCGACGATTTCATGGCGCATCCGCAGGCCCTGGTCGAGGCGGCGTGCCAAGCCCGCTTCGAGCGTTGCGCGGGCGCCGACGAGCGCAAGGGCTATCCAGGGCTGCGAGCGCCGGCGCCCGCGGCCTATACCGAGAGCCTGACCGAGCTGCTCGACCCGCTGATCCGGCTGAACTTTGGCGTTCCCGAGGAATTGCCGCTGCGCAAGTCGCCGTGCACCTTCTCGGTGACGACGGTGGCACCCGAGGACCTGGGACCCCTGCAGCGGGTGCCGCACTTCGATGCCAGCACGCCGCACTTCATGGCCGTGATGCTCTACCTCTGCGATGAGCGCCATGGCGGCACCGCCTTCTACCGCCACAAGGCCAGCGGCCTGCAGCAGATCACCGCCGATCAGCGCGAACGCTATGGCGAGCTGATCTACGCGGAGATGGAGCGCCACCCGGCACCGCCGCGCTACTTCAGCGACTCGGACGACTGCTTCGAGCTGCTGGGCATGCTGCCGGCGCGATTCAACCGACTGGTGGCCTACCGGGGCAGCCTGCTGCATTCGGCCATCGTCAACCCCGCGCTGGGGCTCAGCAGCGACCCGCGCGAGGGTCGGCTGACCATCACCTCCTTTTACGACTTCTAGCGCAAGGCGCCGCCGGTCGGTGGACAAGGCGCCTCTTGTTTGCGTGGCTGCTCCGAGGCCTGTATGAGCCCGGCTGCCCGGCTGTCAGGTTGCGCGCTGCAATGAAAAAAGCCCGGCGGCTGCCGGGCTTTCGAACTGACGCAGCGGCGTCGGTCAGAACTTCGCGCTCACGCCCACCTTGTAGGTCGTCTCGCCCTTGAAGCTCCAGGCCGGGTAGCCGGCGCGCAGCGGGTCCTTGATGGCGGTGTTGGAGGCCGCGGCGGCGCCGTACTGGACGTCGTCTTCCTTGGTCAGGTTGATCGCCTCGAACGACAGTCGCAGGTTCTTGGTGATGTTCCAGCCCACGCTGGCGTCCAGCGTGCCGTAGGCATCGTGCATGCGGTTGCCGTACCAGTACGCGCCTTCGCGGATCATGTACTTCGAGCGCCAGTTGTAGGCCAGGCGGGCGAAGTACTGCTCGTTCTCGAAGTAGCCGACCAGGTTCACGTTGTGCTTGGAAGACTGCGTGAACAGGCTCAGCTGGTCCAGGTAGCTGCTGGCCGGCGCGGTGCCTTCGGTGAAGGTGTAGTTGCCCTGCGCGCCGAAGCCGTTGCCGAAGGCGTGGTTGGCCTGCAGTTCCACACCGCGGATCTTGCCGCCGCCGGCGTTCTGGAAGCTTTGCACCGTCCAGTTGTCGACGCCGGTCAGCGGGTCGACCAGGCCGACCTGCTGGTTCGGCGTGGCGTTGGCGACGACGAAGTTGGAGATGTCCTTGATGAAGTAGGTGGCCGACATCATGTTGCCGCGGCCGTAGTAGTACTCCAGGCCGATGTCGGCCTGGCTCGACTTCATCGGCTTGAGGCCGATGTTGCCGATGGTCCAGGTCTCGTTGCCCTTGCGGTCGTCGTTGTAGCCGGACACCGTCACGCCGAACATGTTGGCGAAGTTCGGGCGGGTGATGGCCTGCGACGCGGTGGCCCGCAGCACCAGGTTGCTCTTCAGGTCGAAGGCCAGGTTGATGCTCGGCAGCACGTCGTTGTAGGACGACTTGGTCGACGCGGTGGTCGTCGCCCAGTTCTGGTTGCCGGCGTACTGGTCGGCCGGCGTCACGCCGTCGAACTTGTAGCCGGTGCTGGTGGCCTTGGTGGAGACGTAGCGCACGCCGAAGTTGCCGCGCAGGCCTTGGGTGTCGAACTCGAACATGCCGTAGACCGAACGGTTCTTCTCGTTCAGCTCGCCATAGCCGGAGCGGTCCTCGACCCAGCCGGAGATGTTCCGGTTGGTGTTGTCCAGCATCGCGCCGATGTTGGCGCGCGGCACCGTCCAGCCACCGACGTTCACCGAGCCGTCGAACAGGCCGGAGGTGGCGACCGGGGTGATCGTCGCGTTCCAGATCGGGCGGTAGCTGCGCTTCTCGAAGGTGTGGTCGGCAAAGCGCACGCCGGTCTTGAAGGCGTTGATCACGCCCCAGTCCAGGTCGAAGGTCGCGTCGAGCTGGCCGAACTTTTCCTTGTCCTTGTTGGGGCCGGCGGAGGTGGCCCAGGTTTCCGGCGACATCTGCGCCGGCAGGGCGCCGATGCCCCAGGACTGGTTGGTGCTCGGGTTGATCTTGATCTGCTTGCCGGTGGCGTCGATCGTGCCCTGCCAGTTCGGCCGCGTGAAGGGGCCGGCGGCGCCGTCGAAGGCGGCGGTCTGGTAGTTGGTGGTGGCCGAGGTACCGCCGTCCGCCTTGGTCGTGCCGACGACGAGGTCGAACTTGGCGCTGCCCAGGGTGTAGTGGGCGTCGGCCACGGCGCTGTCCGAGTCCATGCTGGCGCCGCGCGCCCAGACCTGGAAGAACTTGTGCGCCAGCGGGTTGGCCGCCGTGGTCGTGCTGTGTAGGCAGATGCCGTTCGGGTTGAAGTCGGACTTGACGGCCGTATTGCGGTTGTCGCAATTCTGGTCATGCATCAGGTAGTCGCTGCTGTTGGAGCTGTCGGCATCCAGTTTCAGCTTCAGCAGGTTCAGGCCCACTTCAAAGCCCTCGACCGGGCGCGCCTGCAGGGCGACGTTGACCGAGGTGCGCTTGCGCTCCTGCACGAAGGCGGTGGGGGCCACGTCGCCGTTCCAGCGGCTGTCGGCCTCGACACCGCGGCGGATGTAGTCGCCCTTGGACAGACCGGCGGCGATCAGCGCGCCAAAGGTGCGGCTTTGGTTGCGCCAGCTGTACAGGCCGGAGGCTTCCTTCTCCGAGTCGCTGATGGTGCCGTCGCCGTAGCGCACGCTGCCGAAGACCGTGTTGGCCTTCAGGTCCAGGGGCTTACGGGTCTTGACGATCACCGTGCCGCCGATGCCGCCTTCGGTCAGGTTGGCCTGCGAGGACTTGTAGACCTCCATGCCGCCGATCATTTCGGCCGGCAGCAGCGAATAGTTGAACGAGCGGTCGATGTCCATCTGGTCATACCAGCCGGTGGACGCGACGGTCTGGCCGTTCAGCGTGGTGTACGTCATCTGCGGGTCGGTGCCGCGGATCGACACCGAGGCACCCTGGCCGAACGCGCGGCCCACCGAAATGCCGGGGATGCGGCCCAGCGCCTGGCCGACGTCGGAATCGGGCAGCTTGCCCACGTCCTCGGCGGTCACGGCGTCCACGACGGCGCTGGCATTCTTCTTGATGTTCGCCGCCGACTCCAGCGATGCGCGGATGCCGGTGACCACCACCTGGTCGAGCTGCGTGCCCTCGTCTTTTTTCTGTTCCTGCGCCTGCACGGCGAATGCCGCGCCCAGCAACGCCAGCGTCACCGCTGCCGCGATTGGGGTCTTGTTGACCTTCATGATGAACTGCTCCTCGAGTGGCCAGGGAGTTGTGGCCGTGATGAAGACTTGGCACCCGAAATCACGTCACCCTTCGGCGGAGTGGCATGCAGCTGGCGCCCCCGAATACACCTCAATGCAACCAATGCCATGCCACTATAACGAGCGGTAACGCCACTTTGCTACCAGTTCCGCGCCGGTGTTTTCCCTGCTGTGGCATCGCCGCGACCCGCCTGGACAGCGGTGTCCGGCCGGTTCTGGCCCGACGCTTTCGCTGGCGGCCGCCCAGGGCGCGAATGAGACCACTTGGTCGCAAATTGGTATTAGCAGTGGTCCGCGAACCTGCGTGCCGGAGTGTGTGCTGGGCCACTCTGCCTGCGGCAGCCGCAGGACGGGGCAGGGATGCGAAGGGCGGGATGGATGTGCGCCGCGCGTAGGCGGCCGAGCGCGGCAATCGCACGCGTGCAGTTCACGACCGATTTTTTGTTTGCGCCAAAAAAGAACGGTGCTATAGTCGTGGGCTCGCCTCGGAGGGGTGGCCGAGTGGTTAAAGGCAGCAGACTGTAAATCTGCCCGCTAACGCGTACGCTGGTTCGAATCCAGCCTCCTCCACCAAGGCGAACAGTTGCAAGGACAACGAAGCGGGTGCTTGTCACCCGCTTCGCGGTTCGAGTGGCTGGGTATTGGAAAACTCCCGGGCGGGAGTAGTTCAATGGTAGAACCTTAGCCTTCCAAGCTAATGACACGGGTTCGATTCCCGTTTCCCGCTCCATCGGAAGTTAAAAGGTGTCGTGTCGAGATATCGACACAGGTTTGCTGATAAGGTCATCAATCCTGTGTCGATGCCCATGTGGCTCAGTGGTAGAGCACTCCCTTGGTAAGGGAGAGGTCACGCGTTCGATCCGCGTCATGGGCACCACTCTTCTATTCCGTTTCTTGATCTGATCGCCAGGAGCGCAAGATGGCAAAAGGCAAGTTTGAACGTACCAAGCCGCACGTGAACGTGGGCACGATTGGTCACGTTGACCACGGCAAGACCACGCTGACGGCCGCGATCGCGACCGTGCTGTCGAAGAAGTTC
>Ga0065165_1001372_pt1 | contig 26800 bp, 17 predicted proteins | sample AraplaMF_Cvi_mMF_FD_63813 | JGI IMG/M metagenome (GOLD analysis project Ga0065165, IMG submission 63813) | Arabidopsis root microbial communities from the University of North Carolina, USA - plate scrape MF_Cvi_mMF (version 2) (version 3) | ecosystem: Host-associated > Plants > Roots >... | reverse complement strand
GTGCGACTGCTCGCTTGATAAGCTTTCCTTCCACTCCAGGTCGGCCAGGCGGGCATCGCTGCGCACCCAGTCGAGGTAGCGGTCGATATTCTCGCGGGTGCCCGACAGGAACATGTTGATGCCCTCCGGCGTCAACAGCACCGTGCCCTTGAGATCGAGCTCATTGCACAGCGCCTGGTATTGCGGACGCAGCTCTTCCAGGTTGTCGAGGGTGATGAATTTGTAGGCGGCGATGTTAACGTAGGAAGTCATAAGTGCTGTTGGATCAAAGCTTTAGCCCGATATTATAAGCCGCCTGATGGGTCTATTGGTTGCGGCGAAAACGGTTGGCATTTTCGCCACGCCATTCCTAAAAGCAATCCCAACGCTCCCGTCCGCCGCGCCGGCTTGGTAAAATGACGAGATGACTGCCCCGACCTTTACCCACCTGCGCGTACACTCCGAATACTCGATCGTCGACGGCCTGGTCCGCATCGACGACCTGGTGGCGGCTGCCGTCAAGGACCAGCAGCCGGCCCTGGCCGTGACCGACCTGGCGAATGCCTTCGCCCTGGTCCGCTTTTACAAAGCCGCGCGCGGCAAGGGCATCAAGCCGATCGTCGGGGTCGACGCCTGGATCACCAACGACGAGAACCGCGACAAGCCCTTCCGTCTGCTGATCCTCTGCAAGAACAAGACCGGCTACCTGCAGCTGTGCGAGCTGCTGTCCAAGGCCTGGCTCACCAACCAGTACAAGGGCAGGGCGGAGATCCGTGTCGAGTGGCTGGAAGCGCTGGCAAGCTCGGTGTCGACGCTGGAGCCGGATGTGCCGCAGGCGAATGCCCTGATCGTCCTGTCGGGTGCCCAGTTCGGCGACATCGGCCAGGCCATCGACAATGGCGACATCGAGAAGGCCGAGGCCTGCGCGCGGCGCTGGTCGAATCTCTTCCCGGGCCACTTCTACGTCGAGATCCAGCGCGCCGGCCAGCCCAACCAGGAGCAGCAGGTGCGCCATTCGGTGGCGCTGGCGGGCCGCCTCGGGCTGCCGGTGGTGGCGACCCACCCGGTGCAATTCATCAAGAAAGAAGAATTCATCGCCCATGAAGCACGCGTCTGTATCGCGGAAGGCGAGATGCTGGCCAACGCCAAGCGCGTGCGCCGCTTCAACGAGAACATGTGCTTCAAGTCCCAGGACGAGATGGCCGAGCTGTTCAAGGACTTGCCGGGCGCGCTCGCCAATTCGGTGGAGATCGCCAAGCGCTGCAACGTCACGCTCACGCTCGGCAAGCCGCAGCTGCCGAACTTCCCGACCCCGGGCATGACCATCGACGAGTTCCTGGTCGCCGAAACCAAGAAGGGCCTGGAAGAACGCCTGATCCAGCTGTTCCCGGATCCGGAACAGCGCGAAAAGGAGCGTCCGCGCTACGAGGCGCGCCTGGAGTTCGAGAACAACACCATCATCAAGATGAAGTTCCCGGGCTACTTCCTGATCGTGGCGGAGTTCATCCAGTGGGGCAAGAACAACGGCGTGCCGATCGGTCCGGGCCGCGGCTCGGGCGCGGGCTCGCTGGTGGCCTACGCGCTCAAGATCACGGACCTCGATCCGCTGAAGTACAACCTGCTGTTCGAACGTTTCCTGAACCCGGAACGCGTCTCGATGCCCGACTTCGACATCGACTTCTGCCAGGAAAAGCGCGAACTGGTGATCCAGCACGTGAAGGACCTCTACGGCCGCGATGCGGTGTCGCAGATCGCCACCTTCGGTACCATGGCGGCGAAAGGCGCGATCCGCGACGTCGGCCGCGTGCTCGACTTCGGCTATAACTTCTGCGACGGCATCTCCAAGCTGATCCCGTTCAAGCCGGGCAAGCCCGTGTCGATTGCCGAGGCGATCGAAGAGGAACCGATGCTCAAGGAGCGTCTCGAGAACGAGGAAGAGGTCAAGCAGCTGCTGGACCTTGCGCAGCAGGTCGAGGGCATCACGCGTAATATCGGCATGCACGCCGGCGGCGTCCTGATCGCCCCCGGCAAGCTGACCGATTTCTGTCCGCTGTACACCCAGGGCGGCGATGCCGGCGTGGTCTCGCAGTACGACAAGGACGACGTCGAGGCCGCCGGCCTGGTGAAGTTCGACTTCCTGGGCCTGACCACGCTGACCATCCTCGACCGCGCCGTCAATTACATCCGCGCGCTCGATCCGCAGGACGCCGAGTTCAACCTGGAATCGCTGCCGCTGACCGACCGGCCCTCGTACAAGCTGCTGACGGAGGCGAAGACCGTCGCCGTGTTCCAGCTTGAATCGCGCGGCATGCAGGGCATGCTGAAGGACGCGCGTCCCGACCGCTTCGAGGACATCATCGCGCTGGTCGCGCTCTACCGTCCGGGCCCGATGGACCTGATTCCGGACTTCTGCAAACGCAAGCACGGCGAGAAGTTCGATTATCCGGACCCGCGCACCGAGTCCATCCTGTCCGAGACCTACGGCATCATGGTCTACCAGGAGCAGGTGATGCAGATGGCGCAGATCGTCGGCGGCTACTCGCTGGGCGGCGCGGACATGCTGCGCCGCGCGATGGGTAAAAAGAAGGCCGAGGAGATGGCGGAGCACCGCGCGATCTTCCGCGCCGGCGCCGCCAAGGACGGCCTCTCGACCGAAAAGGCCGACGAGATCTTCGACTTGATGGAAAAGTTCGCGGGCTACGGCTTCAACAAGTCGCACGCCGCCGCCTACGCGCTGCTGTCGTATCACACGGCGTATTTGAAGGTCCACCACACCGCCGCGTTCATGGCAGCCAACATGTCGCTGGCCATGGAAGACACGGACAAGATCAAGATCCTGGTCGAGGATTCGATCGACGTCTGCAAGCTGACCATCCTGCCGCCGGACGTCAACGAATCGCAGTTCCGCTTCACCCCGGAAGGCCCGCCGCGCTCCGTCACCGGCAAGCAGGTGTCGAACATCCGCTACGGCCTGGGCGGCGTGAAGGGCGCCGGCCAGGGCGCGATCGAAGCCATCATCGCGGCGCGCGAAGAGGGCGGCAAGTTCAAGGACCTGTTCGACTTCTGCCTGCGCGTGGACCGCAAGCAGATCAACCGCCGCACCATCGAATCCCTGATCCGCGCCGGCGCCATGGACTGCTTCGGCGTCGACCGCGCGGTGCTGCTGGCCTCGGTCGGCTTCGCCATGGAAGCGGCCGGCCAGGCCGCGGCGGCCGCCAACCAGGTGAGCCTGTTCGGTGGCGACGATTCCGACCTGGTGGCCCCGCCGGAATACGTGAAGGCCACGCCCTGGACCGACCGGCAGAAGCTGGCGGAAGAGAAGACCGCGCTCGGCTACTACCTGTCGGGCCACATGTTCGACTCCTACCAGACCGAGGTGCGGCGCTTCGCCAAGACCAAGCTGAAGGACCTGGAACCGTCGCGCGACCCGCGCATGCTGTGCGGCGTGATCACCGGCGTGCGCACCCAGCTGACCCAGCGCGGCAAGATCCTGATCGTGACCCTGGACGACAAGACCTCGGTGGTCGAGGTGACGATCTACAACGAGCTGCTCGAGGCCAACAAGAATATCTTCCGCGAAGACGAGTTCCTGCTGGTGGTCGGCAAGGTGTCGGAAGACCGCTTCAACGGCGGCCTGCGCATCACGGCCGAGAAGGCCTTCGGCATCGCCGAGGCGCGCATCCAGTACGGCCACAAGCTGGAAATGGATGTGGCCTGCACTATCAATCCGGGCAAGCTGGCCGAGATCCTGCAGCCGCACCGCCAGGAAGGCGGCCTGCCGGTCAGCCTGCGGGTGTCGCCGCAGGGCATTTCCTGCGTGGTGCAGCTGGGCGACGACTGGCGGGTGGCGCCGTCGGACGAGCTGAAGTACGCGCTCGAGCTGCAGCTCGGGGCCAAAGAGGTCGCCGTCGAGTATTAATCACCCAAAATGTGGCGGTCCCGCCACATCTGTCCTGCGCGGCGTGCACACGCCGCGCGCCGCACCGCCGCCCCGCTTCTCACTCTTGGCAGCCGCACGAAACGCCAGACCCGACATTCTTTTGGACTATTAAGTTCATCCCCCGCCGTTGAGAGGGCACAAACCAGTGCCATGACCTCTCCCCGTACGATGGATCGCATCCACACCGCATACAGACCGGCGATCACGTCATATTCTTTCCAGGAGGCGAGCATGAATCGATCCAAGCTTTTGGGCGCGGGCCTTGCCGCAACGGCCGCGATGACGTTCAGTCATGGCGCAGTTGCGCAGGAAATCATTCCAATGCAGTTCACGGGGGAGACCAACCTCGTTGGCCTCGGGGTGTTCTCGGTGCCGGATTTCTACGGCTCCGACAAGAACGATGGCGCCCTCGCACCGCTGGTGCACTACAACTTCGATGCCTGGGGCAACGCGATGTACGTGCAAGTCGTCGGTCCCGAGATCCGGCTGAATCTCTCGCCGCGCAAGGACGTGCGGTGGGGGCCGCTGTTGCGCTTCCGCACCCGCCGCGACGATGACGTCGACAGCGAGGTCGTCAAGCGCATGCAGCCGATCCCCAGCGCCAACGAGATCGGCGCCTTCGTCGCCTACCACATGCCGCTCGACGCCAATCCGCTGCACAAGGTGGTCTTCACCGGCGACGTCACCTGGAATACCAACGGCGTGTATGACGGCGCCACCGGCAATGTCCGCGCGACCTACTACCACCCGTTCGAGTCGGGGATGATGGGCAAGCCGTTGCTGGGCACGATCGGCTTTGGCCTGTTCTTCGCCAGCGACCACTTCAACGACCGCTATTTCGGTATCCATGGTACCGACGTGCTGCTCTATCCGGAACGTAACGGCGTGCCTTACACCGCCGAAAGCGGGCTGACCTCGATCAAGATTCCCTTCACCCTCAGCTCGCAAATCGATCCGAATTGGCTGATCACCTTTGGCGGACGCTACGAAAAACTGCTGGGTGACGCCAAGGACAGCCCGATCATCGAACGGCACGGCAACGACAGCCAGTGGACGCTGGGTATCGCCGCTTCTTATCTGTTCTGAGGATCATGGCGTAGGCTCAGGGAGCCCACCCTAGGTATCTGTAGGGTGGGCACCCCGTGCCCACGCATTGTGTTGTATCTAAAACGGTTTTTGTTTTTGAACACCCCAGGATTTTGTCTTCTTGCCATTGAGTTCCACCACGGTTCGGCGATAAGTATTGGTGTACGGAAATCTCAATCGCTGAATCACACCATGAAACTTTCTTTTCGCCAGAAACTCTTCCTCCCACTGCTGCTGAGCCTGCTCTGCCTGCTTGCCGTCTTCGTCGTCGACACCCTGCACAGCCGCGCGCTTCGCCTGGACGAGCGCAAGACCCAGTTGTCCAACGCCGGCCAGATGGCCGCTTCGATCGCCAAGGAATATGCGGCGCTGGCCGGCACGCACGCCCTGGGCGAGGACGAGTCGAAAAAGCAGGCACTGGCCCGCATCAAGGCGCTGCGCTACGGCGAGACCGGTTACCTGGTCGTGTTCGACGGCGAGCAGGTGCTGATGCACCCGATCAAGGCCGAGCTGGTCGGCTCGAAGATCGCCGCCACGCACGATCCGGAAGGCCGCCAGGTCTACCTGGACGCGATCGCCGCCACCGCGGCAAGCAAGGATGGCGGCGGCTTCACCGACTACCTGTGGGCCAAGCCGGGCTCGCAGCAGCCGGTGCCCAAGCTGACCTACACGCTGGCCTATAAACCCTGGGGCTGGAACATCATGACCGGCCTTTACATCGACGACGTGAACCAGGCTTTCTACCGGAAGCTGCTCGAGTCGGCACTCTGGCTGGCCGTCATTGGCGCGGCCTTGAGCGCCGTGGTCGTGTTCCTGACCCGCGGCGTCGAGCGCGCACTGGGCGGCGATCCGGCCTACGCGGTCGAGGTGGCCCGCCGCATCGCCAGCGGCGACCTCGGTGCCGACGTGGTGGTCCGCGCCGGCGACGACACCAGCCTGATGGCCGCGATGAAGGCCATGCGCGGCGCCCTGGCCGGCATCGTGACCCAGGTGCGCAGCGGCACCGACCTGATCGCCACGGCCTCGGGCGAGATCGCCAGCGGCAACCTGGACCTGTCCAGCCGCACCGAGGAACAGGCCAGCTCGCTGGAAGAAACCGCCGCCTCGATGGAAGAGCTGACCACCACCGTCAAGCAGAGCGCCGAGAACGCGCGCCAGGCCACCGAACTGGCCGAATCGGCCGCCGGCGTGGCCGGCCGCGGCGGCGAGGTGGTGGCGCGCGTGGTCGACACCATGGAGGCGATCAAGGCGTCTTCCAACAAGATCGTCGACATCATCGGCGTGATCGACGGCATCGCTTTCCAGACCAATATCCTGGCCCTGAATGCGGCGGTGGAAGCGGCGCGCGCCGGCGAGCAGGGCAGGGGCTTTGCGGTGGTGGCGGGCGAGGTGCGTACCCTGGCCCAGCGTTCGGCGCAGGCGGCCAGGGAGATCAAGGAACTGATCGGCGATTCGGTCGAGAAGGTGGGCGACGGTGCCAAGCTGGTGCAGGACGCCGGCGCCACCATGCAGGAGATCGTCGCCAGCGTGAACCGCGTGAGCGCCATGATCGGCGCGATCAGTACCGCCACCCATGAGCAGGGCGCGGGCATCGAGCACATCAACCAGGCGATCGCCCAGATGGACCAGGTGACCCAGCAGAACGCCTCGCTGGTCGAGGAAGCGGCGGCGGCGTCGGAAGCGATGCAGGAGCAGGCAGCGAAGCTGGCGCAGACGGTGAGTGTGTTCCGCGTCGCCGCGTAGTTACGCCGCTTCGTGCTGGCGCAGGCCGACCGTGGCCTGCGTCACCTTCGCCTCGGCCCGTTCCAGCACCACGCGCCGGTTGCTGGATTCCTGATCCCGCTGCGCCTCCCGGTGCCACAGGTGGAACACCTCGGTGGCGAAGGCGCCATCCTTCCGCTTCACGCCGGCGTGGAACAGCCGCACCACGAGGTCCGAATCCTCGTGGCCCCAGCCCGTAAAACTCTCGTCGAAGCCGTTCACGCGTTCCAGGTCGCTGCGCCAGACTGCCAGGTTGCAGCTCTTGATGCGGCGCCAGCTGAAACTGTTGCGTACGCGCCCGAGGTCGGGCCAGCGCAAGCCCAGCTGCAGGGTCTTGTTGAGGTCGCCGCGCAGGCGCCAGGCCATCCGCGTCAGGACACCCGTGTCGGGAATCGCGATGCCTTGTTCAATGACACGCCGGGTCAGGCGCTCGCTCATCAGGATGCGGCTGCCCGACACCAGGCAGCCGGGTTCCGACAGGGCGCGGTGGCGGGCGATGAAATCGCGCTGCGGGATGCAGTCGCCGTCCAGGAAGATGATGTAGTCGCCGCGCGCGGCCAGGGTGCCGCGGTTGCGCGCCATCGCGGCGCGGAAGCCTTCGTCGGGCTGCCAGACGTGGCGAACCGGCATCGGCGCGCCCTCTGCCAGCCTCCTTACGCAGTCCTGCGTGTTGGCAGTCGAGCCATCATCAGCGATAATGATTTCGAAATTCTTGTCGTTCTGCATGAAACATGCCCGCACCACCGCCTCCAGCGCGTCCGGCCGGTTGTAGGTGGTGATCACGACCGAGATTGTCTGTGCATGCCGCATAGGGTCCGATGTACACTGCTGTATTCAGGGGCATGAGTATCCCACAAGAACACGAATGAACAGTAATCTGACGAACACGCGGGATCCGGTGCAGCTCTGGACCGGATCCCTGGCCTTCCTGTTTCCATTTCTAAGCCTCGTCACCCTGTTCGGCGTCAGTCTTGGTAGTTTCCTTTTCCTGGCCACTGCTTTGATCTCGTTCAAGCCGTGCCGGGACGCGCTGGCGCGCCATTGGCCGCAGGTGCGCTGGGTCGTGCTAGCCTTTCTTCTGCACTTCCTGTTCGTGCTGGGCTGCGCTTTGGTGCGCGGAGCAAATATGAACACGGTAGAAAAGCCTGCGCGTATGTTCTTCGCGGTCAGTGCCCTGGCCGCGGTGCTGGCCGCGCGTCCGCCCCGGCGCATGCTGTGGTGGGGCGTGATCGCCGGTGCACTGGCCGCCTTGCCCTTCGTGGCCTGGCAGCGGATCGCGCTCGGCATCGACCGCCCGGGCGGCCTGATCAATGCGATCACCTTCGGCGACCTGGCGCTGCTGCTGGCGCTGCTGTCGGTGGCGGCCGCGATCGATATGAAGGATGAGCCGCGCAACGCACGCCTGGCGGCGGTCGGTGCGCTTGCCGGCCTGGCGGCCTCCATGCTGACCGGCAGCCGTGGTGGCTGGGTGGCCCTGCTGGTGGCGGTGCCGCTGTTTTTGCGCCACACGCGCGGCATCCGGGCCGGCGGCGTGCGCGCCCTGCTGGCGGTGGGCGCGGCGCTGGTGCTGGCGGCCTGGTTCGTGCCGGCCAGCGGCATGCAGGCGCGCTTCGACGAAGGCGTCAGCGACATCCGCACCTGGTTCGACGGCGGCAACGTGGTCACCCGGGTCGGCACCCGGCTCGAGCTGTGGAAGGGCGCATCCATGCTGATCGCCGAACGTCCGTTGCTGGGAAGGGATTTCGAGGCCTGCCGCGAGCGCATGGGTGAATATGTGCGCGAGGGCAGGCTCGATCCTGTGGTATTGACGCTGCCGCACCTGCATAATGACGGATTGCAGGAATTGGCGAAGGGCGGCGTGGTCGGTTTCGCGCTGTGGATTGCGGTCCTGGTGGCGCCGCTGCTGTTCTTCGCGCGCGCGCTGCGCGAAGGCAGGGGCACACCGCAGTCGGCGCTCGCGCTGGCAGGGATATTGGTAGTGACCAGCTATATGTGCTTCGGACTGACCGAAGTGATCTTCTGGTCGATGAAGGGCAGCCTGTTTTATGCGCTCATGGTGTTCGTGCTCATGGGCTTCTGCCTGAATGCGAAAGAGAAAATTGGATAACAGTGTCATCATCAAGCGCCTCTGGGCGATTCTGAAACCCTATCGCGGGCGCGCCTTCATGGCGCTGCTGGCGATGGGGCTGACGGCCGCCACCCAGCCGCTGTTGGGCGAAGCCCTGCGGCTGCTGATGGACAAGGGCTTCAAGAACAAAGTCGAATTCAGCCTGTGGTGGATCCCGGGGGTGCTGGTCTCGATCTTCGTCCTGCGCGGCATCGGCACCTTCGCCACCGCCTATTACAACAACTGGGTGCTGAGCCGGGTCACCAACGACCTGCGTGCGCTGGCCTTCGACCGCCTGCTGCGGCTGCCGGTAGCGCGCTTCCACCAGGAGTCGACCGGCAAGGTGATCAACACCGTGGTGGGCGACGTGCGCCAGGTGGTCGACATGATCCAGTCGGTGTTCGTGGCCTTCGTGCGCGACTCCCTGGTGGTGATCGGCCTGCTCGGCATGCTGCTGTGGCTGAACTGGAAGCTGACCCTGGTGGCGATCGTCGTGGTGCCGCTGACCGCCGTGATCGTGCGCACCACCAGCAAGCGCCTGCGCCACCTGAACCGCGAGAACCAGCGCGTCACCGCCGAGATGACCCAGGTGGTGGAGGAAGCCGCGCGCGGCCACCAGGTGATTCGCGTGTTCTCCGGCGAACGCTACGAAAGCCGCCGCTTCTTCCAGCGCAGCGAAGCCATGCGCGGCTTCTCGCAGCGCATGACGGTGGCCTTCGCCGCCACCACCCCCGTAACCCAGATCGCCACCTCGATGTCGCTGTCGCTGGTGGTGGTGCTGGCGCTGCGCGCCAATATGACGGTGGGCGAATTCACCGAGTTCGTCACATTCATGCTGATGCTGCTGACGCCCATGAAGGCGCTGGCCGAAGTGAACGGCCCGATGCAGCGCGGGATCGCCGCCGCCGAGACCGTGTTCGAACTGATCGACGCGCCGGTCGAGCACGATCCGGGCACGCGCGTGCTGGGCCGTGCCCAAGGCCACGTACGCTTCGATAACGTGGCATTCCGCTACCCGAACGCGCAGTCGCCGGCGCTGGACGGCATTTCGCTCGACGTCCAGCCCGGCCAGACCGTGGCCCTGGTCGGCATGTCGGGCGGCGGCAAATCGACCTTCGTGAACCTGGTCGCGCGCTTTTACGAGCCGCAGTCCGGGCGCATCCTGCTGGACGGCGTGCCCTACCAGGACATCAAGCTGCCCAGCCTGCGCGCCCAACTGGCGCTGGTGAGCCAGAACGTGGTGCTGTTCGACGATACCCTGAAGGCCAACGTCGCCTACGGCGTCGAGGAGGTCGATTACCCGCGCCTGGCCGCGGCGATCAAGGCGGCGCACCTGGACGAAGTGGTGGCGCGCCTGCCGGAAGGCGTCGAGACCATGATCGGCGAGAACGGCATGCGCCTGTCCGGCGGCCAGCGCCAGCGCGTCGCGATCGCGCGCGCCATCTACAAGGATGCGCCGATCCTGATCCTCGACGAAGCCACCTCCGCCCTCGACAACGAATCGGAACGCGCGGTGCAGGCCGCGCTGGATACATTGATGGCCGGCCGCACCACCTTCGTGGTCGCGCACCGCCTGTCGACCATCGAGCGCGCCAACCTGATCGTGGTGATGGAGCAGGGCCGCATCGTCGAACAAGGCACCCACGAGGAATTGCTGGCGGCGGGCGGCACCTATGCCAACCTGTACCGGCTGCAATTCACGGCGCCGGCGGAAACGGTATGAGCCAGGACCGCACCCTCGTCATTTCGCCGAACTGGATCGGCGACGCCGTGATGGCCCAGCCGCTGCTGCGCCTGCTGAAACAGGCCCATCCCGAGCGCGCGATCGACGTGCTGGCGCCGCCGCAGGTGGTGCCGGTCTGGAAGCGCATCCAGGAAGCCGACCACATCATGGTGACGCCCTTCCGGCACCGCGCCCTGCAGCTGGGCGAGCGCCTGAAGACGGCCAGCCAGCTGCGCCAGCGCGGCTACCACGACGCCTATGTGCTGCCGAACACCCTGAAGTACGCGCTGATCCCGTGGCTGGCGCGGATTCCGCGGCGGGTCGGCTACAAGGGCGAGATGCGCTACGGGATGGTCAACGTGATGCACCACGACGACACGCCGCCGCGTTCGATGGTGCCGTTCTACGCGGCGCTGGCGCGCGAGCCCGAGCTGCCGCTGCCGGGCCTGCTGACGCGGCCCTCGCTGATCGTGGCCGGCGAAGAAACGGAAGCGGTGGCGCAGCGCCTCGGCATCGACCTGAAGCGGCCGCTGGTGGCCTTTGCGCCGGGCGCCGAGTTCGGCATCGCCAAGCGTTGGCCGCCGGCGCATTATGCCCAGCTGGCCGCGCGCGTGGCCGAGATTTTGCCGGATGGTCAAATTGCGCTGATGGGATCGCCGAACGACCGCGAGACCTGCGATATCGTGCAGTCGCAGGCAGGCACGGCGGCCGGCGTGATCCACAACCTGGCCGGCCAGACTTCGCTCGACGACGCCATCGCCCTGCTGGCGCAGGCGCGCGCGGTGGTCTCGAACGACTCCGGCCTGCTGCACATCGCCTCGGCCCTGAACCGCCCGGTGGTGGCGCTGTACGGCTCGACCGACCCGAACTACGCGCCGCCGCTGTCGGAAGTGGCGCGCACGGTGTCGCTGCGCCTGGAGTGCTCGCCCTGCCGCAAGCGCGAATGCCCGCTAGGACACCACGATTGCATGAACAAGATGAGCGTGGATCGGGTGTGGAGCGAGCTGGAGCCGATCCTGGCCCGGAAATGACAAACGGCGCCGAGGCGCCGTTTTTTTACCGCAAAAATTCGGGGTCAGAGCACTTTTTGTGGCAATAGCCCAGACGGCATCTCACGCATTGTTCGCGAAGTAATTTGGCAAACTGCGACGAGAAGAGGCAGGAGTTCGTATGCTGGATTTTCCCGAAGGATAATTCTCAAAAAAGTGCTCTGACCCCGAATTTCAGCCGCGGGCCCGCAGTCCCACGCACACATCCGCCGCCAGCGCACACATCATCTCGTAACGCTTCTTCGCCTCCGAGCGCTTCTTCGACGGGATCGCTTCCAGGTCCGGCGCCGGCACCGGCGCGCAGTCCAGTTCGTAGTCGCCGCTGGCGTTCTTCGTGGCGCCCAGCTCTTCCCACAGCAGGTCGTAGTCGGCCAGCACGCGGCCGTGGCGGATCGCCTTGTAGATCACGCGGTTGCGGTTCGAGACCAGGTGCAGGCGCTCGCAGCCGTACTCGAAGCCGAGCTGGCGCACCAGGCTCACCATCAGCTGCTTCGGACGCATGCCGTGCAGGTCGCGGGTGGCCACGCGGATCGCTTCGCGGGCGTCGTCCAGCTTGCCGCCCTGGACGCAGCCGATGCTGATGGCGGAACGGCCGGCGCGCGGCGCCACCGTGAAGGCGACCGTGTAGATGATCTTGCCGTCCTGGGCCAGCTGCAGCACCAGCTCGCCCTCGCGGTCGAACATGTTCACCGTGCGCAGCTGGATCTCATAGGGCAGGCCGCTCTTGCCCTCGAGCGATGCCAGTACCACCGGCCCCAGGCTGGCGCCAGCCACCACCTGGCCGAGGCCGCGGCGGAAGATGAACTGGTAATGGGCCTGGATCGCCGCCAGCCGGTCTTCGGGACGCAGCACATTGCTGATGTAGGGGCGGTAGACCTTGTACAGGAAGCGCGGGCAGTTGCGCACGTACTCCGAAAACGCCGGATGGGAATTCAGCAGGCGCAGCCAGGCCGGGGTCTGCAGCGGATGCAGCAGGGCGCGTACGCGGATCTTGATCCGTTCGCGCAGCAGCGGAAAGCGCGACAGGTGCGAAGGCACCGCCGAATCCAGGGTGATCGAGGGTGCGGCGGCGGCAATTAGCCGTTCGGCCCAGCCATGTTCTTCGCGATACAGCTTCATGATCCGTACACTAAATTGCGTAAAGTAACGCCATGTAACATAGTGTAACGAAAGAAATGACTGCGGTAAATACGATGCTATTCGTCAAGCATATAAATGCACAACAGCCAGGCCCGCGAAGGCCCGGCTGTTGTTATTCCGTCAGATTCATCAGATAAGCTCAGCTGGCGTAATGCGCCGCCTCCCCGGTGCCGATGTGCGCCTCGCCCAGCTCGCGTTCGCGCAGGTAGCGCGCCAGCGCATCGCCGAAGGAGGGCAGGATCAGCCCGCGCTCGCTGCCCAGCGCGCTGTTGAGCGGACGCGCCGCCGCCATGCCGAGTTCCGCGGCCGGGCGCGCTTCCAGCCCGGACGCATCGATGCCGGCGGCCTCGCAGGCGCGGCGGGCCAGCTCGGCCCAGCTCATGGCCGCGCCGTTGGTGAGGTGCCAGATACCGGATTCCTTGTCGATCAGCAGGTCGAGGCAGGCGTTCACCAGGTCCGGCACATAGGTCGGCGAGACCGTCATGTCGCTGGCCGCGGCGAAGGGCCGGCCTTCGCCCAGCGCCGCCAGGGCCTGGGTCACGAAGTTGTGCCCGTCCCAGGGGCCGAAGAAGGCGCTGGTGCGGATCACCAGCGCCTGCGGATCGGAATCCAGCACGCGGCGCTCGGCCTCGGCCTTGCTGCGGCCGTAGGCGTTCAGCGGCGCCACCGGATCCGATTCGACATACGGACGGCCGGCCAGGCCGTCGAACACCAGGTCGCTGGAGAAGGTCATGAAGCGCACCGCGTGGCGGATCGCCGCCAGCGCCAGCACGGTCGGCCCCATCGCGTTTTCGCGCATGCAGCGCTCGAGCTCGCGCTCGGCATCGTCGACCCGCACGAAGCCGCTGGCGTTGACGATCGCCCACGGCTTGTAGCGCACGATCGCCGCCTCGACCGAAGCCGGGTCGGTGATGTCCATCTCCTGCCGGCTCAGCACCTGGCAGGCCAGGTTGCGCCGCTCGCAGATACGGGCGAAGGCGCGGCCCAGGGTGCCGGTGGCGCCGGTGATCAGGATCGGCTGCGGGAAGGTCGAGCGGAAGGCGCCGCGGTCGTTGATGTCCGCCACCGCGGTGCGGGTCGCCACCGGCTTGGCCAGGAAGCGTCCCGGACGGCGCCACCAGCCCTGGCCCTGCAGCACCGGCGCCGACAGCGGGCGGCCGGTGGCCAGCTCGCGCATCAGTCCGGCCACCGCGGTCGGACGCGGCTGCGGACCGCGCACGTCGAAGGGGCCCGGCTCGTAATAGCCGCGGCATTCCGTCACCAGGCAGTTCCAGTCGTAGGAGCCGAGCAGGGCCCAGACCGTCACGGCGCGGATGTCGGCGCCGCTCTGCTGCACCTTCTTGGCGGCATTCCAGATCTCGACCAGCCAGCGCAGCTGGTCTTCGCGGTTGGCGTCGATGTGGGCCTCGGTGATCGCGATCGGCAGGCCATAGCGCTCCCAGGTTTCCTGCAGCAGCGGGCCGATGCCGGGCGTCGGCGTGGCCAGCACGCGCGGGCATTCCATGTCGGCGTGGGGAATGCCGCGGTACTGGGTGCGGTGGCTTTCCGGATAGCGGTCCAGGCGATGGTCGAGCCAGCGCTCGCTGGTGATGTAGTAATTGACGCCCATGATGTCGGGCGGGCAGGGGTTCTCCCTGAACCACAGCAGTTCTTCCGGCGTGGCGTCCGAGGCCAGCAGGTAGTCCCACAGGGCGTGGTTCTCGTCGATGCGGCCGCACAGCATGTCCCAGCCGAGCCAGCGCCGCTCGTTGAAGAAATTCGTGATCTCCGCCATTTCCGGCGTGCCATAGGTGCGCGACAGGTCGTCGGTCTGCACCAGCCTGGCATTCGGATTGACCTTGCGGATCTCGCGCATCGCCAGCACGGTCGCGCGGCACTGGACGATCAGGGCGCGCACGAACAGCGCTTCGCTGGAGCCGTGCGGGTACCACACGCCGTTCAGGCCCGAAAAGCGGGCCGTCGTGCAGATCTCGTTGACCGGGGTGTAGTACTCGACCCAGGGATAGCGGCGCGCCACGGCGCCGGCATATTCCGCCAGCTTTTCCGGGAAGTCGTTTGACACCAGGCTGGTGTGGCGCGGACCGCTGCCGTGATGGACCAGGCCGACGATGGGCGTGACGCCCAGCTGCTGCAACACAGGCAGACGCTCGTCGGGCCATGACCAGTCAGCCGAGTCGATGCCGTCCGGCGCGGTGCGCTCCCACAGGACCGGGTAGCGGATCGCCCGGATCCCCAGCGAGGCAAAGCGCTCGAGATCCTGCAGGCGTGCGGCGTGGCCGTTGCGGTCCATCTGGGAAAAGTAGTTGTCGCGTACGCGGTTGACGGTGCATTCGAGGCCGCCCCAGAGCTGAAGCGGCGAACTTGCGGGCTGGATATGACTATTAAGATTCATGAGCATTTCCTGCATATTGGTCCAAATTCCTAGCCTAGTCGGCAGGCCCAGCTTCTTGTGTGAGACACCGAACATATAAACCGGATTTAGGACAAGTCCTACGCATAGTGGGCATTGTCCAAGACATACGCAGCAATTACGGCGCATCGTGCGAAAATGCTGAAAGTTAGGCGAGGAAAGAGGAGAATCCGATGTACATGGTGTACTGGACCACCATCGAGGACAAGGCCGGCGTACCGCATGCCGAGCCCTTCGACACCAGCGAGATGGTCGCCGCGATGAAGTTCATGGAAGAGCTGCGGGCGCGCCAGCGGGCAGGGGAGGCGGTGCGCTTCATCACCATGTGCTCGGAGCACCCGGACGTGGTCGGGCATCCGGGCGTCGATGTCACCGGACCCGATTACAACTGGAAAAAACGGCGGCGCTAGAAAGCGCGTGAAAAACCCTCATGGCGGCGTTGCATCCGTCTCGCCGTACTGACGTACTGTCTTCGACGATGCGCCTTGCCCTGAGGGTTTTGCACGCGCTTTTAGATTAGCCGGTGCTTGAGCACCTTGCCGCTGGCCGCGGCCGGCAGCTGATCCATGAAGACGATGCGTGCCGGACGCTTGTACGGGGCCAGGCGGGCGGCCGCCCAGCCGTCGAGCACATCCGGCGCCAGCGCATTGCCGGCGGCCGGCTGGACGAAGGCCACCACTTCCTCGTTGCCGTCGTCGAGCCGACGGCCGACCACCGCCGACTGCGTCACCGCCGGGTGCGCGTTGAGCACCGTCTCGACCTCCAGCGGATAGACCTTGAAGCCGGAGCGGATGATCAGCTCCTTGCTGCGCCCGGCGATGAAGAGCGCGCCGTCCGCGTCCTGGCGCGCGAGGTCGCCGGTGTCGAGCCAGCCATCCGCGTCCACCACGGCGGCCGTGCCTTCGGGATCGCGGTAGTAGCCCTGCATCACGTTGGGGCCGCGCACGAACAGCTTGCCATCGGCGCCTTCGACCCGCACCTCGACACCCGGAATCGGATGGCCGACCGAGGTGTCGGCGCGTGGCGCATCGAGCCGGGTCTGGCTGACCGTCGGTGCGGCTTCGGTGAGCCCATAACCGTTGTGCAGCGGGACGCCGAGCAGGCTTTCCACATCGCGTTTCAGCGCCGGATCGAGCGGCGAGCCGCCGGCATAGGCGAAGCGCAGCGTCGACTGGACGGGCTGTTCGATGCCATCGAGCGCGCACAGCTCCAGCAGGCGCGCATACATGGCCGGCACGCCCTGCACGATGCTGAGTCCCTCGTTGCGGATCGCGTCCAGCATGGCGCGCGGCGTGAAGCGCGGCGCCAGTCGCAGGCAGGCGCCGGCATGCAGGGTCCCCAGCAGCACCGACGTCAGGCCGTACACATGCGAGACCGGCAGCACGCCATAGGCCAGGTCGCCCGGCACCAGGCCGCGCAGGCGGCTCGAGACGGCTGCCACGAACAGCAGGTTGCGGTGGCTGAGCATCACGCCTTTCGGATTGCCGGTGGTGCCGGTCGTGTAGACCAAGGCCGCTACCGGCTGCTCCGCTACCGGCTCCGGCGCGCCATGATCCGCGTGCACGCTCGCCATCAGCTCCCCATGCGCCTGTGCGCCTGCGCGCGCTGCGTGGGCCGCAGCATCCGGCGACACGGCCGCCGTGTACAGCAGCACGCGTGCGCCGCAATGGCTGCGGATGGCTTCCAGCTCCGGGCTTGTGAGGCGTGCATTCACGTTGACGACCCAGGCATCCAGGCTGGCGATGGCGAACAGCGCCGTCACCTGGGCGATGCCGTTTTCGCTGACCAGCATCACGCGCTCGCCGGCCTGGACCTGCAAGCCGCGCAGCCAGGCGGCGCAGGCGTCGATCTCCTTGACGAGTTGCGCGTAGCTGAGCGTGCGGCCGTCTTCGCGCAGGGCCGGCGCATCAGGCGTGGTTAAAGCATGCCTGCGCACGATGGCATCGATGCGCGCCGGCAGAGCCTCCATGTCGATCATGCGCCAGCCCGCTTGATCATGTTGCGCGCAATGACCAGCTGCTGGATCTGCGAGGTCCCTTCGTAGATCCGGAAGAGCCGCACATCGCGATAAAAGCGCTCCGCCGCATAGTCCGACATATAGCCGGCGCCGCCGTGGATCTGCACCGCGCGGTCGGCCACGCGCCCGCACATCTCGGACGCGAACAGCTTGCAGCACGAGGCTTCCAGCGTGACGTCGCGGCCCTCGTCGCGCAGGCGCGCGGCATCGAGCACCATGCTGCGCGCGGCGTAGAGCTCGGCCTGGCTGTCGGCCAGCATCGCCTGCACCAGCTGGAAGTCCGCAATCGCCTGGCCGAACTGTTTTCTCTCCATCGCATAGCGCAAGGCGTCGTCGAGCATGCGCCGGGCCGCGCCCACGCACACGGCGGCAATGTGCAGGCGGCCCTTGTCGAGCACCTTCATCGCCGTCTTGAAGCCGACGCCCTCCTTGCCGCCAATGAGGTTCGCGGCCGGCACCCGGCAGTTCTCGAAAATGACGTCGCAGGTATGCGCGCCGCGCTGGCCCATCTTCTTGTCGACCTTGCCCAAGGAAAGACCGGGCGTGCCGCGCTCGACCAGGAAGGCCGAGATCGCGCCGGCGTCCTTGCGCGTGGCGTCGGTGCGCGCCATCACCGTGAACACGCCGGCTTCGGGTGCATTCGTGATGAAGCGCTTGACGCCGTCGATGATGTAGTCGTCGCCGTCACGCACCGCGGCCGTACGCAGCGAAGCGGCATCCGAGCCGCTGTCCGGCTCCGTCAGCGCAAACGAACCGATGATCTCGCCGGAAGCCAGGCGCGGCAGCCAGGCGGCCTTCTGCTCTGGCGTGCCGTCGATGACGATGCCCTGCGCGCCGATGCCGTTATTCGTGCCGACCAGCGAGCGGAAGGCCGGCGAGGCATAGGCCAGTTCCATCGCCACCAGCACTTCCTCTTCCATGGTCAGCGCCAGGCCGCCGTAGGCCTCTGGGATGCACAGGCCGAACAGGCCGAGCTCGCGCATCTGCGCGACGATGCGCTCGGGGATGGCATCAAGCTCGGCGACGATGTCTTCATTGGGGATCAGCACCTCGCGCACGAAGCGGGCGATGCTGTCCTTCAGCAGGTTCAGGGTTTCCTGGTCGCGGATCATGCGGGGCTTTTCGGAAAGGCTTCTTGGATGGATTCGATCTTGCCGGTGTGCGCGGCGTCGTAGCCGGGCAGGGCGTGCACCAGGCGATGATAGCCGGGCTGGCGCAGGATCGCCAGCAGCTGGGCCATCAGGCTGTCCTCCAGGGCGTCCAGGTGCAGGGCGAAAAAATAGCGTTCGCGTACGAGCGGGATGAAGCCGAGCTTGAACTGCTCGGCCGCGGTGCGCACGCCGATGCCGACGTCGGCCATGCCGCTGGCGATATACGCGGCCACCGCCGAATGCGTGAATTCCGCGCTGTTCCAGCCGTTGATGGCGTCGCCGTCGATGCCGGCGCGTTCCAGCATCATCTCGAGCAGCATGCGGGTGCCGGAGCCGGCCTGGCGGTTGACGAAGCGGACGTTCGGGCTCACCAGGTCGGCCAGGCCCTGCACGCCGAGCGGATTGCCGGGCGCGACCAGCAGGCCCTGCTGGCGCCCGCACAGGTGCACCAGGCAGTGCCGCTCCGGATCGAGCCAGCGCAGGTAGCGGCGCGCCGTCGCTTCTTCGAATTCGCCTTCCGGCACGTGGAAGCCGGCCAGGTCGCACTCGCGCCGCGCCAGCGCGGCCACCGCATCCAGGCTGGTGCGGTAGCGCAGCTCGACCGGCAGTTCGAGCTTGTCCAGGTAGCCGGTGAGGGCGGCCACCGCGAAGCCGTGGCTGGCGTCCATGCGGATGGTGCGCAGCTTGAATTCGCGCATGCGTACCTTGCCGAGTTCCGTCTCCAGTTCGGAGGCCAGGCTGTCCAGCGTCGGCGACAGGCGCGCGGCGATGCGGCGGTCGGCCCACACCAGCTTCTGCGCGAGCAGGGTCAGGCGGGTGCCGCGTCCGCGGCCGGTTTCGAGCAAGGGCTCACCGAACAGTTCCTCGGCGTCGCGCAGCACGCCCCAGGCATAGCGGTAGGACAGGCCGGCGGCCTTGGCCGCGGCGGCGATCGAACCGGCGTCCTGGATGGCCAGCAGCAGCCCCAGCAAGGTCGCCGTGTCGAGCGGCGCGTCGTTGTTGAAGCTGATCTCCCAGTGCGGGCGAATATGGACCTTGAGCATGGCTTATATGCTTAAAAAAGCCTATTTCTGGTAGGGAGACACCATGATACGCTCGGCATTGCAGTAAATGTAAGCCAGAAGTATATGCTTTTTAAAACATATTAGTTCGAACAAAAAACACGGAGGAGACATGGCATTACTGGATATGCTGGACAAGGAGCACACCATCGCCAGACCGGGCTTCAACCGGTGGCTGGTGCCGCCGGCCGCATTGGCGATTCACCTGTGCATCGGCATGGCGTATGGGTTCTCGGTGTTCTGGCTGCCGCTGTCGAAAGCCATCGGCATCAAGGAATCGCTGGCCTGCCCGGCCGACATGAGCTTCTTCGCCGAGATCACCTCCACCACCTGTGACTGGAAGATCTCAATGCTGAGCTGGATGGTCAGCCTGTTCTTCCTATTCCTGGGCCTGTCGACCGCGCTGTTCGGCGGCTGGCTCGAGCATGCCGGCCCGCGCAAGGCCGGCGTCGTCTCCGCCCTGTGCTGGTGCGGCGGCCTGGTGATCTCGGCCCTGGGCATCTACAAGCACCAGATCTGGCTGATGTGGCTGGGCTCCGGTGTCATCGGCGGCATCGGCCTGGGCCTCGGCTATATCTCGCCGGTCTCCACGCTCATCAAATGGTTCCCCGACCGCCGCGGCATGGCCACCGGCATGGCCATCATGGGCTTCGGCGGCGGCGCCATGATCGGCGCGCCGCTGGCCGACAAGCTGATGAAGCATTTCGCCACCCCGGCCTCGGTGGGCGTGTGGGAAACCTTCCTGGCGCTGGCTGCGATCTACTTCGTGTTCATGATGGTGGGCGCGCTGTCCTACCGCGTTCCCGCAAACGGCTGGAAGCCGGAAGGCTGGACTCTACCTCCTGCCAAGAGCGGCAAGACCATGATCACCAACCGCCACGTGCATGTGAGCCGCGTGTGGGGCATCCCGCAATTCTGGCTGGTGTGGCTGGTGCTGTTCCTGAACGTCTCGGCCGGTATCGGCATCCTGGCGATGGCCTCGCCGCTGCTGCAGGAAATCTTTGGTGGCCGCCTGATCGGCGTGAGCGCCGGCTTCAACGAGCTGGACACCGCGCAAAAGGCGCAGATCGCCACCATCGCCGCCGGCTTCACCGGCCTGCTGTCGCTGTTTAACATCGGCGGCCGCTTTGCCTGGGCCACCTGCTCCGACTACATCGGCCGCAAGATGACCTACTTCGTGTTCCTGGTGCTGGGCTTCGTGCTGTACGCTGCGATCCCGTCCTTCGCGCATGGCGGCCACCTGGGCATGTTCGTGCTGTCCTTCTGCATCATCCTGTCGATGTACGGCGGCGGCTTCGCGACCGTGCCGGCCTACCTGGCCGACCTGTTCGGCACCCAGATGGTGGGCGCGATCCACGGCCGTCTGCTGACCGCCTGGGCCGCCGCCGGCCTGCTCGGCCCGAACCTGGTCAACTACATCCGCGAGTACCAGATCGCGCACGGCGTGGCGAAAGCCCAGGCCTACGACACCGCGATGTATGCGATGGCCGCCCTGCTGGTGCTGGGCTTCATCTGCAACCTGCTGGTCCGTCCTCTGGCCGACAAGTACTTCATGACCGAAGCCGAGCTGGCGGACGAGAAGCGCAGCGCCCATGAGCGCGACGTTGCCGCCTCCGCCGGCAGCCGTGCCGCCGCAGCTAGCGGCAGCGACAGCATGGTGGCGGGCGTGTCCGGCGCCGGCGTCATGACCGCAACCCCGGTTGCCGCCGGCGGTGCACTGGTCACGCTGCTGGCCTGGGCCGCGGTGGGCATTCCGCTGCTGATCGGTGTGTGGATCACGCTGCAGAAGGCGATTGTGCTGTTCAAGTAAGCGCAACAGGCGGAGCCGACGAAACCTCGGCTCCGCCGCACGATCCAAAGAAATAAACGTATTACAGGAATCCCGCCATGAACCATCCCGTCATCCCCATTGCCGTGCAGGGCGCGAGCCGCCAGCGCAAGCGCGAGGCGCCCAAGGGCCGCCGCGTCGACCCGCAGGCTCTGCGCGAGGTGCAGGACCTGCTGGGCGACATGCCGCGCCGGCGCGACCTGTTGATCGAGTGCCTGCACAAGATCCAGGACGCGTTCGGGGCCGTGGCAGCCGCCCACCTGGCGGCGCTGGCCCAGGAGCTGAGGCTGGCGCAGTCCGAGGTCTACGAGGTGGCCAGCTTCTACCACCATTTCGACGTCCTGCGCGACGGCGAAGCGGCGCCGGCAGCGATCACCGTGCGCGTGTGCGCCGGCCTGTCCTGCGAGATGGCGGGCGCTTCATCGCTGCTGGACAGGCTGCCTGCGATTCTCGGTACCGAGGTGCGCGTGCAGGCCGCCCCCTGCGTCGGCCGCTGCGAGCAGGCGCCGGCGGTGCTGGTCGGCCAACATCCGGTGCCGCGCGCGACTAGCGAGGCCGTGCTGGCGAAGGTGCGGTCCGTCGCCACGGCGGCGAAGGAAACCACCCACATCCATACGAACCATGACGATCTGGCGGCCTACCGCGCCAATGGCGGCTATACGCTGCTGCGCGACTGTATCGAAGGCCGCCGCGACGTCGAAAGCGTGATCGCGGCGCTCGAAGCTTCCGGCCTGCGCGGCCTGGGCGGCGCCGGCTTCCCGGCCGGCCGCAAATGGCGCATCGTGCGCGCCGAACCAGGCCCGCGCCTCATGGCGATCAATATCGACGAAGGCGAACCCGGCACCTTCAAGGACCGCGTCTATCTCGAACGCGACCCGCACCGCTTCCTGGAAGGCGCCCTGATCGCCGCCTGGGCGGTCGGCATCGAGACCATCTACATCTACCTGCGCGACGAATACCACGGCCTGCGCGGCATGCTGGAAGCCGAGCTGGCGGCGCTGCGCGCCCAGCCTTTCATGGAAGGCATGCCGGAGATCATCCTGCGCCGCGGCGCCGGCGCCTACATCTGCGGCGAGGAATCGGCCATGATCGAGTCGATCGAAGGCAAACGCGGCATGCCGCGCCTGCGTCCACCGTATGTGGCGCAGATCGGCCTGTTCGGCCGGCCTACGCTGGAACACAACTTCGAAACCCTGCACTGGGTGCGCGACATCGTCGAGCAGGGGCCGGAACACTTCGCCAGCCACGGCCGCCATGGCCGCAAGGGCCTGCGTTCGTTCTCGGTCTCGGGCCGCGTGCGCGACCCGGGCGTGAAACTCGCCCCGGCCGGCATCACGATTACGGAGCTGATCGAGGAATACTGCGGCGGCATGCAGGAAGGGCAGCAGTTCTACGCCTACCTGCCGGGCGGCGCCTCGGGCGGCATCCTGCCGGCCGCGATGGGCGACATCCCGCTCGACTTCGACACCCTGCAGCCCTACGGCTGCTTCATCGGCTCGGCCGCCGTGGTGGTGCTGTCCAACCAGGACACCGCCAAAGCCGCGGCCCTGAACACGCTGCGCTTCTTCAAGGACGAGTCCTGCGGCCAGTGCACGCCCTGCCGCGCCGGCACCGCCAAGGCCGTGGCCATCATGGAGCAGCCGGACTGGGATGTCGAACTGCTGGGCGACCTGTCCCAGGTGATGCGCGACGCCTCGATTTGCGGCCTCGGCCAGGCGGCACCCAACCCATTCGACTGCGTGATCAAATACTTCCCGCACGAACTCAATCCGAACGAGGCAGCAAAATGAACGCCGGCCTGCAAACTGTCAGCTTCACCATCAATGGACGCGAAGTCCAGGCCCTGCGCCACGAAACCCTGATCGAAGTCGCCGACCGCGAAGGCATCGCCATCCCGCGCCTGTGCTACGCCGAAGGCATGGAAGCCGTCGGCAACTGCCGTTCCTGCATGGTCGAGATCGACGGCGAGCGCGTGCTGGCGCCGTCCTGCTGCCGCCATCCCTCGCAAGGCATGAAGGTCACCACCGACAGCGAGCGCGCCGTCAAGGCGCAGAAGATGGTGCTGGAGCTGCTGGCCTCGGACATGCCCGAGAAGGACTACACGCGCCACAACGAAGTCGACGAGTGGGCCGCCAGGCTCGGCGTCGGCAAGCCGCGCTTCCCGGCCACGCGCCGCGAACCGCAGCAGGACGCGAGCCACGCCGCCATCACCGTCAACCTCGACGCCTGCATCCAGTGCACGCGCTGCGTGCGCGCCTGCCGCGACGAACAGGTCAACGACGTGATCGGCCTGGCCTTCCGCGGCCAGGATGCGAAGATCGTGTTCGACCAGGACGACCCGATGGGCAACTCGACCTGCGTGGCCTGCGGCGAATGCGTGCAGGCCTGCCCGACCGGCGCCCTGATGCCGGCGCGCGATGCGGCGCTGAGCGTGCCGGACACGCAGGTGGATTCGGTCTGCCCCTACTGCGGCGTCGGCTGCCAGCTGACCTATAACGTCAAGGACAACAAGATCCTGTACGTGGAGGGCCGCGACGGTCCCGCCAACCACGGCCGCCTGTGCGTGAAAGGCCGCTACGGCTTCGACTACGCCCACCACCCGCACCGCCTGACGAAACCGCTGATCCGCCGCGCCGGCGTGCCGAAGACCGGCGATTTCACGATGGACCCGTCCACCGTGATGGAAGTCTTCCGCGAAGCCAGCTGGGAAGAAGCGCTGGCGCTGGCCGGCGGTACGCTGGCGCGCATCCGCGATACGCACGGCAAGCGCGCGCTGGCCGGCTTCGGCTCGGCCAAGGGCAGCAACGAGGAAGCCTACCTGTTCCAGAAACTGGTGCGCACCGGCTTCGGCAGCAACAACGTCGACCATTGCACCCGCCTGTGTCACGCCTCCTCGGTGGCGGCGCTGCTGGAAGGGATCGGCTCGGGCGCGGTCTCGAACCCGGTGATGGACGTGACCCGCGCCGAAGTCGTGATCGTGATCGGCGCGAATCCGACCGTGAACCACCCGGTGGCCGCCACCTGGATCAAGAACGCGGTCAGGACGGGAACGAAACTGATCCTGATGGATCCGCGCCGCTCGGAACTGGCGCGCCATGCGCACCGCACCCTGCAGTTCAAGCCGGACACCGACGTCGCGCTGCTGAACGCGATGATGCACGTGATTGTCACCGAAGGTCTGGTCGACAAGGACTTCATCGCCAGCCGCACCATCGGCTTTGACGAGCTGGCGAAGAACGTCGAAGGCTACAGCCCGGAGCAGATGGCGCCGATCTGCGGCATCGATGCCGACACCATCCGCTATGTGGCGCGCCTGTACGCCCAATCGAAGGGTTCGATGATCCTGTGGGGCATGGGCATCTCGCAGCACGTGCACGGCACGGACAATGCGCGCTGCCTGATCGCGCTGGCGCTGATGACCGGCCAGATCGGCCGTCCCGGCACCGGCCTGCATCCGCTGCGCGGCCAGAACAATGTGCAGGGCGCCTCGGACGCCGGGCTGATTCCGATTGCCTACCCGGACTACCAGCGCGTCGACGACCCTGCGGCGCGCGCCTATTTTGAGAAGGCCTGGGGCACGCAGCTGGACGACAAGATCGGCCTGACCGTGGTCGAGATCATGGACGACATCCTGGCCGGCGGCATCAAGGGCATGTACATCATGGGCGAGAACCCGGCCATGTCCGACCCCGACGCGAATCATGCGCGCGAAGCGCTGGCCGCGCTGGATTGCCTGGTGGTGCAGGACATCTTCCTGACCGAGACCGCCTACCTGGCCGACGTGATCCTGCCCGCATCGGCCTTTGCCGAGAAGACCGGCACCTTCACCAACACCGACCGCCTGGTCCAGCTGGGCCGCCAGGCGATCACGCCGCCGGGCGAGGCCAAGCAGGACCTGTGGATCATCCAGCAGATGGCGAACCGGATGGGCCTGTCGTGGAACTACGGCCACGTGTCCGAGGTGTTCGACGAGATGCGCCGGCTGATGCAAAGTATCGGCGGCATTACCTGGGACCGTCTCGAGCGCGAGGGGGCCGTGACCTATCCCTGCACGGCGGAAGGCGATCCCGGCCAGCCGGTCGTGTTCACCGATTCCTTCCCGCGTGAATCGGGACGGGCGCGCTTCGTCCCGGCCGACATCATCCCGGCCAACGAGCGTCCCGATACCGAGTATCCGATGGTGCTGATCACCGGTCGCCAGCTCGAACACTGGCATACCGGCAGCATGACCCGGCGCGCCGGCGTGCTGGATGCGATCGAGCCCGATCCGGTGGCGCTGGTGCACCCGCTCGACCTGGAAGAGCTGGGCGCGCGGCCGGGCGAGGTCATCACGATCACGTCCCGCCGCGGCGAGGTCAGCCTGTATGCACGGGCCGACGACAGTTCGCCGCGCGGCGCCATCTTCGTGCCCTTCTGCTACTACGAGGCGGCGATCAACCGCCTCACCAACGCGGCGCTGGATCCATTCGGCAAGATTCCTGAGTTCAAGTACTGCGCGATCCGCGTGCAGCTGGGCGGCGAAGTCGCACCGCAGGGCACGTATGGTGGCGGCCAGATTCTGGCAGCCGTGGCACAATGACAAGATGACCGAGCAAGCTTATCGACCCGAGTTATCCCACGCAAGCGCCAGCCTGACCCATGAAGTGACGGCCATCGACGAGCGCGGGCGCCGCTCGGCCCTGCACATCCCGGCCGAGCGCCCCTTGACCGTCTACGTCGACAAGCGCGAGCTCGTCACCCTGATGACCCTTGGCGGCGCGCCCGAAGCGCTGACCCTGGGCTATCTGCGCAACCAGCGCCTGGTGCGGGTCCTCGAAGACATCGTGTCGATCCAGGTCGACTGGTCGGTGGACGCGGTGGCGGTGGTGACCCGCAATGGCATCGCCGGCATCGAGGAGCGCACCGCGAAGAAGGTCGTCACCACCGGCTGCGGCCAGGGCTCGGTGTTCGGCGGCCTGATGGACGAGGTCGACCAGATCCAGCTGCCGCCAGACGCGCGCCTGACGCAATCGGTGGTCTACCGCATCGTCGAAACCATCCGCACCCAGCAGTCGGTGTACAAGCAGGCCGGCTCGGTGCACGGCTGCGCGCTGTTCTCGAATACGGGCGAGCTGCTGTACTTCGTCGAGGACGTCGGCCGCCACAACGCCGTCGATGCCATCGCCGGGCTGATGTGGCTGGACGGCGTGAAAGGCGAGGACAAGGTCTTCTATACCACCGGGCGCCTGACCTCCGAGATGGTGATCAAGGGCGCGCAGATGGGCATTCCCTTCCTGCTGTCGCGCTCCGGCACCACCCAGATGGGGCATATGGTGGCGGAGAAGGTCGGCATGTCGCTGCTGGCGCGCTGCAGCGGGCGGCACTTCATGCTGCTGTCGGGAGAAGGGCGGCTCGTGTTCGAACCCGAGATGCTGGAAGAGCTGGAGGCCGCGCGCATGCGGCAAATGGCCTCCGCCGCGGCCTGATGTCCCTGCTCGACGCCACACTGCGCGCCTTCGTCCTGCTGTTCACGGGCGATCCCGACCTGTGGCGCATCATCTGGGTATCC
>Ga0065165_1001371_pt1 | contig 26814 bp, 16 predicted proteins | sample AraplaMF_Cvi_mMF_FD_63813 | JGI IMG/M metagenome (GOLD analysis project Ga0065165, IMG submission 63813) | Arabidopsis root microbial communities from the University of North Carolina, USA - plate scrape MF_Cvi_mMF (version 2) (version 3) | ecosystem: Host-associated > Plants > Roots >... | reverse complement strand
TGCATCTGCATCGTGTTCATCCCGATGTTCTTCCTGCAGGGCGTGGCCGGCTTCCTGTTCGTGCCGATGGCGAAGGCGGTGATCTACGCGCTGGTGTGCTCCTTCATCCTGTCGCGCACCCTGGTGCCGACCATGGCCAACTGGCTGCTGCGCGCGCACGACCCACGGGAAGAGCATGCGCACAAGCCAGGCAACGCGTTCCAACGCTTCCAGCGCGGTTTCGAGGCGCGCTTCGAAGGCCTGCGCCACCGTTATAAAGGCATCCTGCAGCATTCGATCACGCACCGCCGTCCCTTCCTGATCGGCTTCATCGCCGTGGTGGCGCTGTCCTTCCTGCTGGTGCCTTTCCTGGGCAGTAACTTCTTCCCAGCGGTCGATTCGGGGCAGGTGCTGATCCACGCCCGCGTACCGGTCGGCACCCGCATCGAGGAGACGGCCAAGCGCTTCGCCCGCATCGAGCAGGCGATCCGCAAGGTCATCCCCTCGGACCAGATCGTGACCATGGTCGACAACATCGGCATGCCCGCGTCCAGCATCAACACCACCTACAACAACACCGGCACCATGGGCACCCAGGATGGCGACTTCCAGATCGCCCTCGGCGAGGACCACGCGCCTACCGCCGATTACGTGGCCAAGCTGCGCGAAGTGCTGCCGCGCGAATTCCCGGATACCACCTTCTCCTTCCCGCCGGCCGACATCGTCAGCCAGATCCTGAATTTCGGCTCGCCGGCGCCGATCGACGTGCAGGTGCGCGGCCGTAACATCGACGCCAACTTCGACTATGCGGCCAAGCTGCTCAAGCGCGTGCGCGCGATTCCCGGCGTGGCCGACGCCCGCATCCAGCAGTCGAATCGCGCGCCGCTGTTCAAGGTGGAGGTCGACCGCACCCAGGCCCAGCTGCTCGGCCTGACCACGCGCGACGTCACCAACAGCATGGTGGTCAACCTGGCCGGTTCCAGCCAGGTGGCGCCGACTTACTGGCTGAACCCGGCCACGGGCGTGACCTATCCGATCGTGATGCAGACCCCGCAGAACCAGCTCGATTCGCTGTCCGCGCTGGCGAATCTCCCGGTGGGCAATGGCGCCAACGCGAATGCCGCCACCCTCGGCGGCCTGGCGCGCTTCGAGCGCGGCACCGGCAGCGCCCTGATCAGCCAGTACGACGTCGCGCCGATGGTGCAGATCCACGCCACCACCCAGGGCCGCGACCTTGGCGCCGTCGCCGCCGACATCCGCAAGGCGATCGACGCAACGAAGGCCGAGGTGCCGAAGGGTTCCTCGGTCGAGATGCTGGGCCAGGTGCGCACCATGGAGCGCGCCTTCTCCGGCCTGCTGTTCGGCCTGCTGGGCGCGGTTGGCCTGATCTACCTGCTCATCGTGGTCAACTTCCAGTCTTGGACCGACCCGGCGGTGATCGTGTCGGCGCTGCCGGCGGCGCTGGCCGGCATCGTATGGATGCTGTTCGCCACCCATACCACCTTGTCGGTGCCGGCCCTGACCGGCGCCATCATGTGCATGGGCGTGGCCACCGCCAACAGCGTTCTCGTCATCAGCTTTGCCCGCGAGCGCCTGGAAGAACTGGGCGACGCCGCCGCCGCGGCGCTGGAAGCGGGCTTCGTGCGCTTCCGTCCGGTCCTGATGACCGCCCTGGCGATGGTGATCGGCATGCTGCCGATGGCGCTGGGGCTGGGCGAGGGTGGCGAACAGAACGCCCCGCTGGGCCGCGCCGTGATCGGCGGCCTGATCTGCTCGACCATCGCCACCCTGGTTTTCGTTCCCGTCGTTTTCAGCCTGGTCCACGGCCGCAAGCAGCGCCGTGCGGCGGACGCAGGCCTGCCACCCCAATCCGGAGTTCCTGCCCATGCAAGCTAAACAAGCCCAGTCTTCCAAACGCCCGCTGGTGATCGGCGCGATCGCACTGGCCGTGGCCGGCGCCGTGGTGGTTGCCGGCCTCGCCACCCGCCACTCGCAAGCCGAGCAGCTCAAGGAGACGGCCGCCGAGCGTGCGGTGCCGACGGTGAACCTGGTGGCCATGAAGGACGTTCCAGGTGCCCCGATGGAGCTGCCGGCCCGCGTCGAAGCCTGGTCGCGCGCGCCCATCTACGCGCGGGTGTCGGGCTACCTGAAGGATTGGCGCGTCGACATCGGCGCCCCCGTCAAGGCGGGCCAGGTGCTGGCCACCATCGAAACGCCGGACCTCGACCAGGACTTGCGCCAGGCCCAGGCCCAGCTGGCGGTCGCGCGCAGCAACCTGGCGCTGGCCGAGAGCACGGCCAAGCGCTGGCAGTCGCTGGTGGCGCAGCAGGCGGTATCGAAGCAGGAAGCCGACGAGAAGCAGGGCGATTTCGTGTCGAAGCAGTCGACCGTGCAGGCCTTGCAGGCCAGCGTCGAGCGCCAGCAGGCGCTGAAGCGCTACACCCAGCTGGTCGCGCCCTTCGACGGCGTGGTCACGGCCCGCAATACCGACGTCGGTGCGCTGGTCAACGCCGGCGCCTCCGGCACCGCCGGCAGCGAGCTGTTCGTGGTGTCCGACCTGCGCCGCCTGCGCGTGTATGTGCAGGTGCCGCAGCGCCAGGTGGCGCAGATCCATCCGGGCAGCGCCGCGCACGTATCGGTGCCCGAACGTCCGGGCAGCGCTTACCAGGCCAAGGTGCAGTCCCTGGCCCAGGCCATCAACGCGGGCTCCGGCACCATGCTGGTCCAGCTGGTGGTCGACAACCCGAAGGGCGAGCTGCTACCGGGCGCCTTCGCCACCGTCGCTTTCGACGAGGCGGCGCCGGCGGATAACGCGGTCGTGATTCCGCCGGGCGCGCTGATCACCGGGCGCAACGGCACCCAGGTGGCGGTGCTGGATACCGGCAACCGCGTGCGCATCAGGAAGGTGGCGATCGAGCGCGACCTCGGCAACGCGATCCAGCTGGGCGCGGGCGTCACCCGCGCCGACCGCATCATCGACAGCCCGCCGGACGGGCTGGCCGACGGCGACCAGGTGCGCCTGGCGCAGGCCGCATCGGCGCCTGCATCGGCGCCTGCAGCGGCACCGCGTAAACCTTAACGCGCGTAGCTCGGGCGCTTCGGGTCGTACTTCCAGTCCGGGACCAGGTAGCGCATCGCGATCGCATCGTCGCGGGCGCCGCAGGCGACTTTGCGGTACAGGGCGTGCGCCTGCAGGATGCGCGCCATGTCCGGTTCGATGCCGAGGCCCGGGCGGTCCGGCACCGCGACCTGGCCGCCGACGATTTGCAGCGGCTCCTTGGTCAGGCGCGCCAGGCCTTCCTGCCAGATCCAGTGGGTGTCGATGGCGGTGATGTTGCCGGGCGCCGCCGCGGCGGCATGGGTGAACATTGCCAGCGACACGTCGAAGTGGTTGTTCGAGTGCGAGCCCCAGGTCAGGCCCCAGTCGTGGCACAGCTGGGCCAGGCGCACCGAGCCCTGCATGGTCCAGAAATGCGGATCCGCCAGCGGGATGTCGACCGCGTTCAGCAGGTGCGAATGGGCCATCTGGCGCCAGTCGGTGGCGACCATGTTGGTGGCGGTCGGGATGCCGGTGGCGCGCTTGAACTCGGCCATGATCTCGCGTCCCGAATAGCCGTTCTCCGGACCGCAGGGGTCTTCGGCATAGGCCAGGATGTGGCCCTTGCCGCGGCAGGCGGCGACCGCCTCGGCCAGCGACCAGGCGCCGTTCGGGTCGAGGGTCGCGCGCGCGTCCGGGAAGCGGCGCTTGATCGCGGCCACCGCCTCGATCTCTTCTTCCGGACGCATCACGCCGCCCTTCAGCTTGAAATCGCGGAAGCCGTATTTCTCGACGCTGGCCTCGGCCAGGTCGGCGATCTGCCCGGGCGAGAGGGCTTCCTCGGTGCGTACACCGTACCAGCCATTGCCGTCGCCGGCCAGGTAGGGCAGGTCGGTGCGCCGGCGGTCGCCGATGTAGAACAGGTAGGCCAGCATGGTCACGTGGCTGCGCTGCTGGCCGCTGCCGAGCAGTTCGCAGACCGGCACGCCCATGTGCTGGCCGAGCAGGTCGAGCAGGGCCGCTTCCACCGCGGTCACCACGTTTTCCAGGCGCAGGTTGATTTCGTGGGGCTGCTTCAGGATCTCCGCTTCGGCGCTCGAAGTCACCTGGTGGCCCGCGCTCTTGCCGGAGATGGTCGCGCGCATCGCATTCAGGGTGCGGTTGTAGCGTGCGATTTCGGTGCCGACCACCAGCGGCACCGCGTTTTCGAGCGCGCGCACGATGCCGTCGGAGCCGGGCACTTCGCCCATGCCGATACGGCCCGCGCTGTCGGTCAACAGCACCAGGATGCGGGTGAAGTAGGGCGCATGTGCGCCGCACAGGTTGAGCAGCATGCTGTCGTGACCGGCCACCGGGATGACCTGCATGCCGGTGATCGTGGGCGTGGCGGCGGCGTGGATGGGGGTCATGACGAGTCTCCTTGGCTTCCCCGATGAGGAGCGAACGCTGCGGTTGCCCCCAACATGGTTCTAAACTAGAATGATTGCGCTAACATCACCTCAACCAGTGTGAAGGAATTGCGATGGCCCGTCAATCACTCGCGGCGCGTATGTTTTCGTCCTTGCCGTCCTTGCCGTCCTTGCTGGCCTGTGCGCTGTTTGCGGGCTGCGCCGGCCCCGGGCCGATGGTGGACAGCGGGCATTGGGTCGCGTCCTGGGGCAGCGCGCAGATGGAGCCCGACGCCCAGAATGCGCTGCCGGACGCGCAGTGGGTCGATGCGACCCTGCGCCAGGTGGTGCGCGTGTCGCTGGGCGGCAGCCGGCTGCGCGTCCGCCTCAGTAATGCGATGGGCACGGCGCCGCTGGCGATCGACGGCGCCAGCGTGGCGCTCTCCGATGGGCCGGGACGGTCGTCGGTCGACCCGTCGACGTTGCGGCCGCTGCGCTTCGGCGGCAGCGCCGCGGTCACGATTCCCGCTGGTGCCGAATACCTCAGCGACCCGGTGGAATTGCGGCACGGCGCCGGCGCCGACCTTGCGGTGTCCATGCACTTCAAGGAAGCGCCGGCGCGCCAGACCAGCCACCCGGGCGCGCGCGCGACCAGCTATGTAGCGCCGGGCCGCCACGAGATGGATGCCGAGCTGCCGCAGGCGGCGGGCTTCACCCACTGGTTCCAGCTGGCCGGCGTCGAGCTCGATGCGCCGGACGCGCATGCGGTGGTGGCAATCGGCGATTCGATCACGGACGGCTACGGTGTCGCGCCCGATACCAATGGCCGCTGGACCGACGCCCTGGTCCTGCGCCTGCGCCAGGCCGGCTTGAAGGAGGTTGGGGTGGTGAATGCCGGCATCGGCGGCGGGCGCCTGCTGCGCGACGGCCTCGGCCCGAACATGGTGGGGCGCTTCGAACGCGACGTGCTGGGCCGCGCCGGCGTCAGCCATGCGATCGTGATGATCGGCGTGAACGATTTCGGCATCCAGCACCGGAGCAAGGAAGACAGTCCGGAGGCGCGTGCCCGCCTGCTGGCCGACATGCAGGAGGCGCTGCGCCAGCTGCTGGTGCGTGCCCATGCGCGCGGCGTGTGCGTGATCGGCGCCACCATCACACCCTACGGCGGCAGCGGCTACTACCAGCCGGGTCCCGCCAACGAGAGCGACCGCCAGGCCTACAACCGCTGGATCCGCGGCGGTGACGCAGACGGCGCCGGCTTCGACGGCGTGATCGACTTCGACGCCGCGCTGCGCGACCCGGCGCGCCCGGACCGCATCCTTGCCGCCTACGACAACGACGGCCTGCATCCGAACATGGCCGGCTACCGCGCGATGGCGGACGCCGTGCCGCTGGAACTGCTGAAGACTTGCCGCCGCACGCAAGGCCACTAAGCGCGATGAAGGGAGCCTGGCCTAAGCCCGCGCCGGCGCCGAGGTCATGGCCGCGGCAATCGCCTCGCGCATCGGCTTGGCCTTGAGTTCGGCGTCGTAGGGGCAGGGGCGTCCCGGCAGGCCGTCCTGGCGCTTCGCATCCTTCCAGCCCTGCAGCCAGCTGATGTTATCCGACATGCCCCACACGAGGATGTCGCGCAGGCCCGGATAGGACAGCGTGACATCGAGGTAGTCGCGGGTGATGGCGGCCACGGCGGCGTCGCGTTTGGCGATGTCGGCCGGCAGCTTGCGGTCGCCGACGTCCAGTTCCGTGATCAGGAGGCGATAGCCCATGCCGCTCACTTCGTCGAGGAAGCGCCGCCATTCCAGCAGGTCCTGTTTGCTCAGCGCGTTGCTGTCCTTCGAAGGGCCGATGTGGCTTTGCAGGCCGAGCGCATCGACGGGGGTGCCGCGCTTCTTGAGTTCCGCCAGCAGCTTCAGGACGCCGGCGCGGTGGCGCGCACTGTCCTGCGTGGGGCCCATGTAGTCGTTGTAGACCAGTTCCGCGCGCGGATTGGATTCGCGGGCCAGGCGGAAGGCCAGGTCGATCTGTTCGGTGGCGCCGAGCGCGCGCGTCAGCGTGTTCTGGACCAGGCTGCCGTCGGCCGGATTGACCGCTTCGTTGACCACGTCCCAGCTGCCGATCGCACTGCCGAAGTGTTTAGAGACTTCGCTCACGTGCCTGCGCATGAGGGCTTCCGCGCCGGCGCGCCGGTCGGCGCCGAAGTCGGCTTTGGCCACCCAGGCCGGCAGCCATTTTTCTTCTTGCCAGAACAGGTTATGGCCGCGCACGGCGATGCCCTTGTCGGCGGCCCAGCCCAGCATGGCGTCCGCCGCCTTGTAGTGCGGCGTGCCGGCGGCCGCTTCGACCGCCTGCCATTTCATCTCGTTCTCGGCGACGATCACCCCGCATTCGCGCTCGACGAGGGCGCGGTAGGCCGGATTGCCGAACTGCGCCTGGCCGGCGCCGATCGCGGTGCCGAAGCGGAAGCCCTTGCGGCGGGCGATGTCTTTCAGCGTTTCCTGCGCAGGGGCAGCGGTGGCCGCGTGGGCCAGCGCGGAAGGTAGCAAGGCGGCGCCGGCGAGGGCGTGCAGCATGGTGCGTCGTGTGGTCATGAAGTCTCCTTGTGTTGGTATTGTGGACTGCTCAGCCGTGTCCCGGCGCGAAGGGGAAGCGCAGCGCCTGGTAGTACTCGAGAGGATGGGCCGGCGGCTGGACGCCTGCCGGCAGCGCCAGCTTGGCGCGGCGCTGGAAGTAGGCGATGCAGGCATCGCGCCACCACTGTGCTTCCGCGCGTTGCTGGGCCAGGCGCTGCGCGGTGTCGTTCCAGCGCTGCGCGTCGATCAGCGGGCGCAGCGAGTCCCAGCGCGCCTGCATTGCCGCCACGCCGGCCACGCCGCGGTCATAGTGCGCAATCAGTTCTTCCCACAGCGTGCGCCCGGTGGGCATGCGGTAATCCCAGGGCAGGTGGTGGAACCACAGCAGCAGTTCGGGCGGGGTGGTGGCGGGCTTGGCAAAACGCTGCGCCACTTCCGGCGCGTACTGGGCCACCGCATTGCTGCCGCTCGCAGTGCGGTCGAAGCCGATGCCGTCCTGACCGGCGCGGTGGTAATAAGCCGGGTTCCAGTCGGGGCGTTCGAGATTGTCGACCCAGGGCGCCGGGCCGTAGTGGTGGCCGGTGCCCATCAGGTGATGCAGGCCGAGCGGCGTCATGTAGTCGACCGCCGTCTCGCGCGAGCCCATCATCATCGCGACCACGGGATCCACCACACGCGGATCCGGCGCAAAGGTCTGGGCGGCCCATTCGCGCGCGATGGCGTCGGCATCCAGGTCCGGGTCCCAGGCCAGGCGGCCGAAGGCATACCAGTTGGCCTGGTCGAAGGTGGAACCGGTCCAGTTGCGGCTGCTGCCGATGTTCGCCACGCCGGCGATGCCGCCCACGCGGCCGGCCTGGGCGCCTTCGAGCACGCGGGCCACGGGCATCGCCTGTGAAGCGGCACGGGTGTCGGCGCGCAGGGTTTCCTGGAATAGGGTGCCCAGGTAGACCAGGTGGGTGGCGAAGCCCAGGTATTCCTTGGTCAGCTGGAATTCCATCACCAGCGGCGTGTGCGGCATCGCGCCGAACAGCGGGTGGAAGGGTTCGCGCGGCTGGAAGTCGATGGCGCCGTTCTTCACCTGCACCAGCACGTTCGGCTCGAACTTGCCGTCGAGCGGCTGGAACTGTTCGTAGGCCTGGGCCGCGCGGTCGTGCGTGTCATCGCGCGCGGCGCCCTTCGTGGTGTCCTTCGCGGCCGGTGGCGCATAGACGAAAGCGCGCCACATCACGGTGCCGTGGTGCGGCGCCAGCGCGCGCGCCAGCATGTTGGCGCCGTCGGCATGGTTGCGGCCATAGTCCTGCGGGCCGGGCTGGCCTTCCGAATTCGCCTTGACCAGGAAACCGCCGAAGTCGGGGATGCTACGGTAGATCTGGTCGGCCTTGCGGCGCCACCAGGCGGCCACCTCGGGGTCGAGCGGATCGGCGGTCCTGGTTTCGTGCAGCTCGAGCGGGGTCGACCAGCGCACCGACAGGAAGACCCGGATCCCGTAGGGCCGCAGCACATTGGCGACGGCCGTGGCTTTGGCCAGGAAGGGCGCGCCCAGCGCTTCGGCCTTGGCATTCACGTTGTTCAGCACCGTGCCGTTGACGCCGAGCGAGGCGTTCGCGCGCGCGTAATCGGTGTAGCGCGGGTCGACGATGCCGGGCAGTTCCCACCAGTTCCAGATCGACTCGCCGGCGTAACCGCGTTCGACGCCGCGGTCCAGGTTGTCCCAGTGGTTCAGCACGCGCAGCGGTAGCTTCGGTGCGCCTGCCAGCGGCTGGTGTTCCAGCGTGCGGGCGGTGCCGGTCTGCAGTGCGCGCAGCCAGGCAAAGCTGCCGTACAGCAGGCCGGCATCGTCGCGCGCGGCGATCAGGGTGATCCCAGCGCCATCCACGCGGGTACGCTGGACCAGGTAGGCTTCCGGCGCCAGGCTGGCCATGCGCGCGCGCAGGTCCGCGGGCAGGTGCGCGGCAAAGGCTGCCGGCAGGGCATCGGCGCGCGCCAGCACCACGCTGCCGCGGGCGATCCTGGCCGAGGAGGGCGGCGCATGGCCGAGCATCCCTTCGAGCCCGCGCTGCAGCTCCCCGCGCGCGGCGCGTACCGTGGGGCTGTCGCCGGCCAGCGTGACGATATTGTTGGCGACGGTAGCTCGCAGTGCCGCCGGCAGAGGCTGATAGCGCAACCACAGCGCGTAGCCGTCTTCGCCGGCTGCCCGCGCGGGCAGGGAAAACAGCGTACCGAGCAGGAGAAGGACCAGAACCTGCGTCAACAGGCGGATGGGGTAGCGATGCAAGATGCGTCTCCGGACTATTGTTGTGTTTTCCTGATGTTAGCGCAAACTGAAACGTCATGGCACCGATTTTCTGCAATCACAGCAAGCCGTGCAACTATGCTAAGATAGCGCGAACAGTCGTAACAGTGGTTTCACCAAGGACCGGAGCACATGACCAAAGCGAAACTTGACGCCAGCCTCGACGAGGCGGAGCGGCGCGGACAGCCGACCATGGCGGATGTCGCCAAGCTGGCCGGCGTGTCGGCGATGACGGTATCGCGGGTCATGAACGGCAAGGGCCTCGTGCGCGAGAGCACGCGCCGCAAAGTGGCCGAAGCCGTCGCCGCCCTGAACTACACCCCCAACCAGGAAGCGCGCAACCTGGCCGGCTCGAAGCCGATCCGGGTGGGCTTCTTGTACAGTAACCCGAGCGCCGCCTACCTCAGCGAATTCCTGGTCGGCCTGCTGGGCCAGTCCGGGCTGAATAACGTCCAGCTGTTCGTCGAAAAGTGCGAGGACGCCGAACGCGAGGACGAGCAGGCGCTGCGCCTGATCGGCAATGGGCTGGACGGCGTGATCCTGCCGCCGCCGCTGTGCGACAGCCAGGCGGTGCTGGCGCGCGTGAAGGAAGCCGATATCCCTGCGGTGGTAGTGGCCTGCGGCCAGCCGAACCCGGAGGTCGGCGCGGTCAGCATCGACGACTATGAGGCGGCGCATGCGATGACGCGCCAGCTGATCGCACTGGGCCACCAGCGCATCGGCTTCGTGGTCGGCCACCCGAACCAGACCGCCAGTGCGCGCCGCCTGGACGGCTATCGCGCCGCCATCGCCGAGTTGGGCGCCGATACCGACGAGGACCTGGTGGTGCAGGGCATGTTCACCTACCGCTCCGGTCTCGACGCCGCCGAGCACCTGCTTGGGCTGGCCGAACGGCCGACCGCCATCTTCTGCAGCAACGACGACATGGCCGCCGCCACGGTGGCGGTCGCGCACCGTCTTGGCCTCGACGTGCCGGGCGACCTGTCCGTGACCGGCTTCGACGATACCGTACTGGCCACCACCATCTGGCCGGAACTCACCACCGTGCGCCAGCCGATCGCCGAGATGGCGCGCGAAGCCGTGCAGTCGCTGGTGCGCCGCGTGCGCGCCCTGCGCGAGGGCGAGGCCGCCGACCCGGAGCATATCCGCATGGCTTTCGAGCTGGTGCGCCGCCAGTCGGACGCCGCCCCGCGCATCCGTCCCTCGGCCCGGCTGCCGCTGCTTGCCGCGACCCAGCGCGGCCGCTGAAGCCGCCCGGGCGGCTCTCATCCCAGCTCACGACTGTCCTTCGATCGCGCGGTCGGCTTCTTTTGATCGCGCTAACATTGTAAGTTCACCACACTTTGGCTGCTGCTCGTAGGCACTTTCGCCTATGAGAAGGCCGCTGTGTAGCTATATCCATCTCCCGCAGCGAATATTCGGTTGACAAGCGCAAAACTTGCCGTTTAGACTGAAATGGTTGCGATAACATTGCTGTTATCGGAATGTTTGCGCTGTAGCCTGACGCTGGTCCAATACTAGAAAAAAGCGAGGAGACAATTCATGCATCACACAGGCAATCCGCTTCGGCGGTCCGTGCGTTATGGCGGCCGCATCCTTCAGATGACGATCCTTGCAAGCCTGGTATCGTCCGCATACGCGCAGGAAGCCGTTCAGGCGCCCGCCACCGCGCAGGGTCCGCTGCAGACCGTCCAGGTGACCGGCTACCGCGGCAGCCTGGAGTCGTCGGCGCGCGACAAGCGCGAAGCCACCGGCTTCCAGGACTCGATCTTTGCCGAAGATCTCGGCAAGTTCCCGGACACGAACATCGCCGAATCGCTGAACCGCATCCCAGGCGTCCAGGTTTCGCGGGAGATCACGGGTGAGGGCGTGAACATCCAGATCCGCGGCCTCGGCACCAGCTTCACCAAGGTCCTGCTGAACGGCACGCCGATCGCGGTGGCCTCCACCGGCAGCACCGACAGCCAGAACACCAACCGCGAGGTCGACCTCGACCTGCTGCCCACCGACCTGTTCACCAAGCTCACCGTCAGCAAGAGCCCGACCGCCTCGATGCTCGAAGGCGGCGCCGCCGGCGTGGTCGACATGCGCAGCGCGCGTCCCTTCGACCACAAGGGCGCCTTCGCGGCCGCCAACGTGGACATGACCCGCAACGCCGTCGCCGCCAAGTGGGGCAATCGCGGCTCGGTCCTGGGCAGCAAGACCTTCGACAACAAATGGGGTGTGCTGGGCGGCGTCGCCTGGGCCGATGCCAAGGTCCAGACCCGCGGCTATGAAACCATCGGCTACACCAATCCGAACCTGACCGCGGCCCAGAGCAGCAGCCCGAGCCGCAACAGCACCGGCGGCGGCAACTTCACAATCCCGGCCACCGTCCCGGCCAACGCCGGCAACGGCCTGAGCCCGGGAACCGTGATCGACCAGGCCTTTCTGCTGGCGCACAACCCGGGCCTGAGCATCGACCAGATCGACAACGCGCTGATCCCGCGCCTGGGCCGCACCATGGCGGAATTCGGCGACAAGAAGAAGGTGACCGCGATCCTGTCCGGCGAATACCGCCCGAGCGACAGCCTGCACTTCTACGTCGACACGATGTACAGCGAGAAGAAGAACGACCTGCAGCGTACCGACACCAACTGGGTCGGCCGCAACGGCGCCGTCATCCCGCTGAACATGAAGGTCAGCGGCGATTGCGCCACCGGCTGCGCGGTCGACAGCGGCACCTTCGCCAACGCCCAGTTTTTCCTGGAATACCGGCCGTACATGGAAACCGTCCGCCTCACCGGCATCAACCCGGGGATGGAATGGCAGCTCGGCGACAAGCTCAGGCTGAACGCCCAGCTGAACTACACCAAGTCGACCTTCGAGCGCCAGTCGCCGACGGTGGGTCCGGTGACCCCGGCCAGCTCGGGCGCCACCGTCACGTATACCAACGGCGCAGTCCCGAGCATCGCCAGTACGCTGGACGCCTCGTCGCCGGCCAGCTACGTGATGAACACCTCGCAGGGCGCGCGCGTCAACCTGCAGGCGGAGCTGCGCGAAACCAAGACCCAGGGCTTCCATACGGACCTGACCTGGGGCGACAGCGCCTTCAGCCTGAAGACCGGCTTTGCCTACGACGACATCCTGCGCCGCATCACGGCGCGCGACAACTCGACCGCTTGGCAGACTGCCGTATGCGCGGGCACCACCAACTGCATGGGCGCGAATTCGATCGGCGGCCAGATCGGCAGCTACCTGCAGCCGGGACCGAACGGCCTGATCGTGGTCGACTGGGACCGCTTCGCAGCCGATTCGAACTATGCATCGCTTCTGGCATCGGCCCCGATCACCGGCGCATCGAACACCGGCGCCAGCACCGGCTTCATCCAGGAAAAGACTTCGGCCGTATTCCTGCAGGCCGACGGCAAGACCAATCTGATGGACCACGAGCTGCGCTACGACGCCGGTGTCCGCTACGTGCGCACCAAGCAGAGCGTCGGCGCCTACAACTCGGTGGCCGATCCGCGCAACGCCAGCCTGCCGTCAGGCACGACCCCGTTCCCGAATGTGAACCAGTGGGTGTATGTCGACAAGACCTACAACAACACGCTGCCTTCGGCCAGCGCCGCGCTGGACCTGGTGAAGAATGTGGTGCTGCGTGCCTCGGCCTCGCGCTCCATGACCCGCGCCAACCCGGACGCGCTGCGTCCCGGTATCAACTTCTCGAACCCGTCGGCCGACATCGGCAGCCTGGGCGCGCCGGACCTGAAACCCTACCTGTCGGATAACCTCGACCTCGGCCTCGAATGGTACACGGGCCGCGAAGGCTATCTGTCGGCGACGCTGTTCCAGAAGAAGCTGAACGGCTTCACGGTGAACCAGAACACCACCTTGCCCTTCGGCGACCTGGCGCAATACGGCGTCACCTACGCCAGCCTGACCCCGACCCAGCAGCAGGCGATCGACGCCCGCGGCGGCCCGAACTCGGCCACCGTGGTCATGACCGCCCAGCGCAATGCCGGCGGCGAACTCAGAATCCGCGGCCTGGAACTGGGCTGGGTGCAGCCGCTCGACAAGCTGCTGCCGGTGTGCGGCTTCGGCTTCTCCGAAACCTTCACCGCGATCAACCAGAAGGCCAGCGGCGAAGGCACCCAGGGCTTCGTCGCACTCGGCGTGCCGAAGAAGAGCAACAACTTCCAGGTCTACTACGAGAACCACGGCTTCATGGCGCGCCTGTCGCACAGCTACTCGCAGGGCAGCCAGATTTCAGGCCTGAACCAGAACGGCATCCCGCTCGCGGCGCTGTTCAGCGACGATTTCAAGCAGCTGGACTTCTCCTCGCAGGTCGACCTGGACAAAGTGCTGGACCGCGACGGCCTGCCGGTCCTGAGCTTCAACGTGTCGAACCTGACGGATACGGTGCGGCGTGCCTACTTCCAGACCCCGAATGCGACCTTCACCAGCTACAAGCCTGGCCGCACGGTGGCGCTGGGCCTGCGCATGAAGTTCTGAGACGGAGACAGCGGATGGCTATCAAGCGTAGAGAATTCCTGGCGTCGGTGGGCGGACTGGCCGGCATGGCCACGCTGCCGGCGCTGGCTGCCGCCGCGCCCCTCTACCGTCAGGCCGGCGCGCCGGTCGAGGCGCGCGTCGAAGACCTGCTGCGCCGCATGACGCTGGACGAGAAGATCGCCCAGATGCAGTGCGTGTGGCACAAGAAGGCCGCGGTCCAGAATCCGGACAGCAGCTTCTCGGCCGAGAAGGCGCAGGCGGCGTGGCCGCACGGCATGGGCATGATGGGACGCCCCTCCGACCGCCAGGTGGGCGCCGGCAAGGTGGCCGGCGACACCGGCGAGGTGAAGACCCGCGGGCCGCGCGAGACGGCGGACTACGTGAACGCGGCGCAGAAATGGGCCGTCGAACAGACCCGCCTTGGCATTCCCATGTTCATGCATGAGGAGGCGCTGCACGGCTACGCGGCGCGTGAAGCGACCCACTTCCCGCAATCGATCGCGCTGGCTTCGAGCTTCGACCCGGCGCTCCTGACCCGTGTGTTCTCGGTGGCGGCGCGCGAGATGCGTGCGCGCGGCGCCAACCTGGCGCTGGCGCCGGTGGTCGACGTGGCGCGCGACCCGCGCTGGGGCCGGATCGAAGAGACCTACGGCGAAGATCCCCACCTGTGCGGCGTGATGGGCAAGGCTGCCGTGCTGGGCTTTTCCGGCGACACCCTGCCGCTGGCGAAGGACAAGGTCTATGCCACCCTCAAGCACATGACCGGCCACGGCCAGCCGGAAAGCGGCACGAACATCGGCCCGGCCAACATCGGCGAGCGCAGCCTGCGCGAAGACTTCTTCCCGCCCTTCGAGAAGATCGTCAGGGAGACGAAGATCGCGGCCGTCATGCCTTCGTATAACGAGATCGACGGCGTGCCTTCCCACGCCAACCGCTGGCTCCTCACCAAAGTGCTGCGCGGGGAATGGGGCTTCAAGGGCGTGACGGTGTCGGACTACATGGCCGTCAATGAACTGATCACCCGCCACCACCTGGCCGCGACGCCGAAAGAGGCGGCACTGCGCTCGCTGAAGGCCGGGGTCGACATCGAGACGCCGGACCCGCTTGGCTTCCTCAGCCTGTCCGAGCTGGTCCGCGAAGGCAAGGTCAGTGTCACGGAGATCGACACAGTGGTGCGCCGCATCCTGCGCCTGAAATTCGATGCCGGCCTGTTCGAGAACCCCTACGTGGATGCCAGCCGCGCGGACGCCCTGACGGCGACGCCCGACGCGCTGGCGCTGGCGCACGAGGCGGCCGTGAAGAGCGCCGTCCTGCTAAAGAACGACAAGGGCCTGCTGCCGCTGCAGCGCGACAAGGTCGGCAAGCTGCTCCTGCTCGGCAAGCACGCGAAGGACACGCCGATCGGCGGCTATTCCAACGAGCCGCGCCACGTGGTGTCCGTGTACGAAGGGCTGCAGCGCGAAGCCGAAGCCGGCGGCTTCCAGCTGGCCTATGCGGAAGGCGTGCGCCTGACCGAAGGCCGGGCCTGGGGCAAGGACGAGATCGTGTTCACCAGCCCGGAAGTTAACGCACGCCTGATCGCCGAGGCAGTGGAAGCGGCGAAATCGGCCGATACCATCGTCATGGTCCTGGGCGACAACGAGATGACGGCGCGCGAAGCCTGGGCCGATACCCACCTCGGCGACCGCACCACGCTCGACCTGCTGGGGCAGCAGAACGACCTGGCACGCGCCATTTTCGCGCTGAACAAGCCGACCGTGGTGCTGCTGCTGAATGGCCGGCCACTGTCGGTGAACCTGCTGGCTGAACGCGCCGACGCCCTGATGGAATGCTGGTACCTGGGCCAGCAGACCGGCCATGCGGTGGCCGACCTGCTGTTCGGCCGGGCCAACCCGGGCGGCAAGCTGCCGGTGACCATCGCGCGCGAACCTGGCCAGCTGCCGCTGTTCTACAACCGCAAGCCCAGCAGCCGCCGCGGCTACATCGACGGCACCACCAGGCCGCTGTTCCCGTTCGGCTTCGGCCTGTCCTATACGCGTTTCGAGATCTCGGCGCCGACGCTGGAGCGGAGCCGTATCCCGGCGACGGGCAGTACCCGCGTGCGGGTCGAGGTGCGCAACGTCGGCCCGCGCCGCGGCGACGAGGTGGTGCAGCTTTACATCCGCGATGACGTCAGCTCGGTCACCCGCCCGCTGCTGGAGCTGAAGGGCTTCCAGCGCGTGAGCCTGGAGCCGGGCGAGACGCGCACCCTGAGCTTCGACATCAAGCCTTCCGACCTGTGCTTCTACAACACCGAGATGAAACGCATGGTGGAGCCGGGCACGTTCACGATTTTTGCAGGACCGGACAGCGTTAGCCTGAAACAGGCGACCCTGACGGTGGCTTAACCAACAAGGATGAACATGACAGCACAAGCATTCAAGCTGCTTCCCGAAGACCTGGAGCGCGCGCTGCTGGTTGGCCGCGTCTGGCGCGATGGGCCGCAGGCCGGGCCGGCGGTGGTCGCGGTACGCGGCGGACGCCTGGTCGATATCACCCGCCACGCGGCGACCGTGTCCGACCTGTTCGAGCGCGCCGACCTGCTGGCCATCGTGCGCGATGCCGAGGGCGAGGACCTGGGCGCCGCCGAGGACCTGGTGCAGGCTGCCTGGAAGGGCGAAGCCGGCACCGGCGGACTCCGCCTGCTCGCGCCCTGCGACCTGCAGGCGATCAAGGCCTGCGGCGTGACCTTCGCGGTCAGCCTGCTGGAGCGCGTGATCGAAGAACAGGCCAAGGGCGACCCGGCCCGCGCCGACGCCCTGCGCGCGCAGCTGCAGGCCTCGATCGGCACCAACCTGTCCGAGATCGAGCCGGGCTCCGAGGCCGCCATGCGCCTGAAAGCCGAGCTGTCCGGGCGTGGCCTGTGGTCGCAGTACATGGAAGTCGGCATCGGTCCCGACGCCGAAGTCTTCACCAAGTCCCAGCCGATGTCGGCGGTCGGCCATGGCGCGGCCGTCGGCCTGCACCCGGCCTCGCACTGGAACAACCCGGAGCCGGAGATCGTGCTGGCGGTGAATAGCCGCGCCGAAGTGGTCGGTGCGACCCTCGGCAACGACGTCAACCTGCGCGACATCGAAGGCCGCAGCGCCCTCCTGCTGGGCAAGGCCAAGGACAACAACGGCTCCTGCGCGATCGGCCCCTTCGTGCGCCTGTTCGACGGCAGCTTCACCATCGACAGCGTGCGCAACCTGGAAGTCAGCATGCTGATCGAGGGCACCGACGACGGCTTCACGCTCAGCGGCGCCAGCTACATGCGCGAGATCAGCCGCGACCCGCTCGACCTGGTCGGCCAGACCTGCGGCAAGCATCACCAGTACCCGGACGGCTTCATGCTGTTCCTCGGTACGATGTTCTCGCCGATCAAGGACCGCGACGCCCAGGGCGGCGGCTTTACCCACCATGCGGGTGACCGCGTCAGCGTCTCCACGCCGGCGCTCGGCACCCTTGTCAACGTCGTTTTCCGCAGCGACCAGATCGCACCCTGGACCTTCGGGGTGCGCGCGCTGTACGCCAACCTGGCGCAGCGCGGACTGTTCACGAGATAGTTACGAGATAGTAAAGAGAAACTCATGCCCGACAATAAAGAACAAGCATTCGTCTACGCGATTTACCCGGACCTGGCCGGCAAGAAGGTCGTCATCACCGGCGGCGGCAGCGGCATCGGCAGCGAACTGACCACGGCGTTCGTGGGCCAGGGCGCGCGGGTCTGGTTCCTGGACATCGCCGAGGACGCATCCCGGGAGCTGGAAGCCGCGCTGGCCGGCGCGGCCCATCCGCCCACCTTCGTCCAATGCGACCTGACGGATCTCGACGCCCTCAAGGAAGCGTTCACCCGTATCGAAGCGGAGGCCGGCGGTGTCGACATCCTGCTCAACAACGCGGCCAACGACGACCGCCACGAGGTCGAAGCGGTCAGCCCGGCCTACTGGGACAACCGGATGAACGTCAACCTGCGCCACCTGTTCTTCGCGGCCCAGGCCGTGATTCCGGGCATGAAGCAGCGCGGCCAGGGCGTGATCCTGAACTTCGGCTCGATCTCCTGGCACATCCCGCATACCCAGCTGAGCCTCTACATGACGGCCAAGGCGGCCATCGAGGGCATGACGCGGGCCTTGGCGCGCGAGCTCGGTCCCTTCGGCATCCGCGCCAACACGGTGGTGCCGGGCGGGGTGCGCACGCCGCGCCAGGTGGCCCTGTGGCACAACCCGGAAGAGGAGGCCCGCATCGTGGCCGGCCAGTGCCTGCCGGAGCGCGTCGAGATGCAGGACGTCGCCGCGCTGGCGCTGTTCCTGGCCTCGAACAATGCGCGCCGCTGCAGCGGCCGCGAGTACTTCGTCGACGCGGGCTGGTACGGCGCATGAGCAGCGCATTTTCATCGACCCCGGTGAGCCTGTGGGAAGTGGGGGCCACGCTGGGCGAGGGCGTGCTGTGGGACGCCGCCCGTGCCTGCGTCTGGTTCGTCGACATCAAGGGCCGCCGCATACACAGCTGCGCCCCCGACGGCAGCGGGCGCCGCAGCTGGGACGCGCCGGGCCAGGTCAGCTTCATCGTGCCGGCCGCTGACGGCGGCATGGTGTGCTCGCTCGACGACGGTCTGTACCGCTTCGTCAAGGCGGACGGCAGTTTCGTGCCGCTGGCCAGCGTCGAGGCGGACAAGCCGGGCAACCGCTTCAACGACGGCCACGTCGACCAGCACGGCCGTTTGTGGTTCGGCTCGATGGACGACGCCGAGGAAAAGCCGACCGGCGCGCTGTACCGCTTCGACGGCGGCGAGGTGGCGCGCATGGACGAGGGCTACGTGATCACGAACGGCCCGGCCCTGAGTCCGGACGGCCGCACCCTGTATCACACCGACACGCTGGAGAAATGCGTGTACGCTTTCGACATCGGACCCGACGGAAGCCTGTCCAACAAGCGGCTTTTCGTCCGCATCGAGGGCGGCGGCTATCCGGACGGGATGGCGGTCGACGCCCTCGGCTGCGTGTGGGTTGCGACCTTCGGCGGCTGGCGCATCGACCGCTTCAATGCCGATGGCGTCAAAGTCGGGGAAGTCGCCTTCCCCTGTGCGAATGTCACCAAGCTGGCCTTCGGCGGCCCCGACCTGCGCACGGTCTATGCGACCACCGCGCGCAAGGGCCTGTCGGCGGCCGAGCTGGCCGCCCAGCCGCTGGCGGGCGCATTGTTCACCTTCCGGTCGGAGACGCCGGGATTACCGCAGCGGGCGCTGCGGCTGGAATAGCATTTAGGCAGGAACATCATGAATCAACAGAATGGCAAGCGGCGCTTCCGGTCCCAGGACTGGTTCGACAACGAAGAGCGCATCGACATGACCGCGCTCTACCTCGAGCGCTTCATGAACTACGGGATCACGCCGGAAGAGCTGCGCTCCGGGAAGCCGATCATCGGCATCGCCCAGAGCGGCAGCGACATCGCGCCGTGCAACCGCATCCACCTGGAGCTGGCCAAGCGCGTGCGCGACGGCATCCGCGACGCCGGCGGCATCCCGATGGAGTTCCCGCTGCACCCGATCTTCGAGAACTGCCGGCGCCCGACCGCGGCGCTGGACCGCAACCTGGCTTACCTGGGCCTGGTCGAGATCCTGCACGGCTATCCGATCGACGCCGTGGTCCTGACCACCGGCTGCGACAAGACCACCCCGGCCCAGCTGATGGCGGCCGCCACGGTCGACATTCCGGCCATCGTCCTGTCCGGCGGTCCGATGCTGGACGGCTGGTTCGAGGGCGAGCTGGTGGGCTCCGGCGCGGCCATCTGGAAAGGCCGCCGCCGCCTGGCCGCCGGCGAGATCGACGAGAAGAAATTCATCGACATCGCCACCGCCTCGGCGCCGTCCGCAGGCCACTGCAACACCATGGGCACGGCGTCGACCATGAATGCCGTCGCCGAAGCCCTCGGGATGTCGCTGACCGGCTGCTCGGCGATCCCGGCCCCTTACCGCGAGCGCGGGCAGATGGCCTACGAGACCGGCCGCCGTATCGTCGGCATGGCCTTCGAAGACCTGCGTCCCTCGCAGATCCTGACCCGCGAGGCCTTCCTGGACGCCATCGTCGTCAACGCCGCCATCGGCGGTTCCAGCAACGCCCAGCCGCACATCGTGGCGATGGCGCGCCATGCCGGCGTCGACATCGCACCGGAAGACTGGATGGAATACGGCTACGACGTGCCGCTGCTGCTGAACATGCAGCCGGCCGGCAAATACCTGGGCGAGCGCTTCCATCGCGCGGGCGGCGTGCCGGCCATCATGTGGGAGCTCGAACAGCAAGGCCTGCTGCGCTCGAAGCGCCAGACCGTGACCGGCCGAACGATGGCCGAGAACCTGCTCGGTCGCGAAAGCGCGGACCGTGAGATGATCCGCCCCTTCGCCGAGCCGCTCAAGCAGAGCGCCGGCTTCATGGTCCTGAAGGGCAACCTGTTCGACTTTGCGATCATGAAGACCAGCGTGATCTCGGACGCCTTCCGCGCACGCTACCTGTCGACACCGGGCGCGGAGAACCGCTTCGAATGCCGCGTGGTCGTGTTCGACGGCTCGGACGATTACCACCACCGCATCAACGACCCGGCGCTGAACATCGACGAAAACACGATGCTGGTGATCCGTGGCGCCGGCCCGGTCGGCTGGCCCGGCTCGGCCGAGGTGGTCAACATGCAGCCGCCCGATGCCCTGATCAAGCGCGGCATCACGGCGCTGCCGACCCTGGGCGACGGCCGCCAGTCCGGCACGTCGGACAGCCCGTCGATCCTGAATGCTTCGCCGGAAAGTGCCGCCGGCGGCAAGCTGGCGCTGCTGCGTACCGGTGACGTGGTGCGCGTGGACCTGAACACGGGGCGCTGCGACGTGCTGCTGGAAGACGCCGAACTGGAAGCGCGCCGCAAGGACGCACCGCCGCCGATTCCCGCCGACCAGACGCCGTGGCAGCAGATCTACCGCGCCACCGTCGGCCAGCTGCACACCGGCGCCTGCATGGAGCTGGCGCTGCCTTACCGCGGCGTCGGCCAGGACATGCCGCGCCATAACCACTGATCGGCCCGAAAGCATATCGGCCCAAAAAAAATATCAGGAGACGACACATGAAAAAGATGATCACCGCCCTCGGCCTGGCTTGTTCGATGCTGCTCGCGGGAGGCGCCGCGCAGGCGGACCCGCAGCACCCGAAGATCGGCTTCTCGATCGACGACCTGCGCCTGGAACGCTGGACCCGCGACCGCGACTACTTCATCCAGGCTGCGGAAAAACTGGGTGGCAAGGTCTACGTGCAGTCGGCGGACGCCAGCGAGCAGCGCCAGATCGCCCAGATCGAGAACCTGATTTCGCGCGGCGTCGATGTGCTGGTGATCGTGCCCTATAACGCCACGGTCCTGAACAATGCCATCCGCGAGGCCAAGAAAGCCAGGATCAAGGTCATCTCCTACGACCGCCTGATCCTGAACGCCGACATCGACGCCTATGTCTCCTTCGACAACAAGGCGGTCGGCAAGCTGCAGGCGCAATCGCTGGTGGCGCTCAAGCCCAAGGGGAACTACTACCTGCTGGGCGGCGCGCCGACCGACAACAATGCCAAGATCCTGCGCGAAGGGCAGATGGAAGTGCTGCAGCCGCTGATCGACAAGGGCGACATCAAGGTCGTCGGCAAGCAGTGGGTCAAGGACTGGAGCCCGGCGGAAGCGATGGCGATTACCGAGAACGCGCTGACCGCCAACGGCAACCGCATCGACGCCGTGGTCGCCTCCAACGACGGCACCGCCGGCGGCGCGATCCAGGCGCTGGCCGCGCAGAAGCTGGCCGGCAAGGTCCCGGTGTCGGGCCAGGATGCGGACCTGGCGGCGGTGCGCCGCGTGATCGCCGGCACCCAGGCCATGACCGTGTACAAGCCGCTGCGCGACATCGCATCCACGGCCGCGAAGATGGCGGTGCAGCTGGTGCGCGGCGAGAAGCCGGCGTACAACGCCCAGCTCGACAACGGCGTGAAGAAAGTCGATACCGTGCTGCTCAAGCCGGTGCTGCTGAACAAGGCCAACGTCGACCTCTTGGTCAAGGACGGCTTCTATACGCCGGCACAGCTGGCAGGCAAATAAGCGGGCCGGATCGCATGTCGGCTTATTTGCTGCAAATGAAGGGGATCGCCAAGCGTTTCGACGGCGTCCCCGCGCTCGACGGCATCGACCTGGCGATCCGTCCCGGCGAGTGCATCGGCCTGTGCGGCGAGAACGGCGCCGGCAAATCGACGCTGATGAAGGTGCTGTCGGCGGTCTATCCTTACGGCGACTGGGACGGCGAAATCCTGCTCGACGGCGAGCCGCTGCGCGCTCGCTCGGTGCGCGAGACCGAGGCCGCCGGCGTCGTCATCATCCACCAGGAACTGATGCTGGTGCCGGAGCTGTCGGTGGCCGAGAATCTCTTCCTCGGCAACGAGCTCACGCTGCCCGGCGGGCGGCTCGATTATCCCGCCATGAACCGCCGCGCGGAGGAGATCCTGCGCGAGCTGAAGCTGCCGGACGTGAACGTGGTGCTGCCGGTGAAGAACTACGGCGGCGGCCACCAGCAGCTGATCGAGATCGGCAAGGCGCTGAACAAGAAGGCCCGCCTGCTGATCCTGGACGAGCCTTCGGCTTCGCTGACGGCGGCCGAGATCGAGGTCCTGCTCGACACGGTGCGCGACCTCAAGGCCAAGGGCGTGGCCTGCGTCTACATCTCGCACAAGCTCGAGGAAGTGGCGGCGATCTGCGACACCATCGTCGTCATCCGCGACGGCAGGCACATCGCCACCACGCCCATGCAGGACATGAACGTGGACCGCATCATCGCCCAGATGTGCGGGCGCGAACTCAACCAGCTGTATCCGAGCCTGCCGCACGAGATCGGCGAAGTGGTCATGGAGGCGCGCCACATCAGCTGCTACGACCCGGACCAGCCGGCGCGGAGAAAAGTAGACGACGTCTCCTTCCAGCTGCGGCGCGGCGAGATCCTCGGCATCGCCGGCCTGGTCGGCGCCGGCCGCACGGAGCTGGTCAGCGCGATCTTCGGTTCCTATCCCGGCGAGTACGAAGGCGAAGTCTGGCTGGATGGCCGCAAGGTCGACACTTCTTCACCTTTGAAGGCGATCGCCGCTGGCTTCGCGCTGGTGCCGGAAGACCGCAAGCAGCACGGCATCGTGCGCGACCTGTCGGTGGGCGAAAACATCACGCTGTCGGTGCTGCAGCGCTTTTCGCGCCTGACCCGCATCGACGACGGGCTGGAAGCGCGCGAGGTCGGCGCCCAGATTGCGCGCCTGGCCCTGAAAACGGCCAGCCCGGCGCTGCCGATCACCGCGCTCTCCGGTGGCAACCAGCAGAAGGCGGTGCTGGCCAAGATGCTGCTGACCGGCCCCAGGGTGCTGATCCTGGACGAGCCGACCCGCGGCGTCGACGTCGGCGCCAAGTTCGAGATCTATAAATTAATGCTCGAACTGGCCGCACAGGGCATCTCGATCATCATGGTGTCCTCGGAACTCGCCGAAGTGCTGGGCGTGTCGGACCGGGTGCTGGTGATGGGCGAGGGCAGGCTGCGCGGCGAATTCATCAATGAAGGCCTGAGCCAGGAAACCGTCCTGGCGGCCGCAATCGGACAAGGAAAGCCATGACGGATCAGGCACAGGCGCGGGCGCCCGCAGCACAGGCGCCACAGCGCGCCGCACGAAGCACGGGCGGCTTGAACTTCAAGCAGCTGTTCACGCAATATAAAATCCTGGCGCTGCTGGTCGCGGTCGCGCTCATCTGGGCCTTCTTCAGCTGGAAGACCGATGGCGGCTTCACGTCCGCACGCAACCTCTCGAACCTGATGCGCCAGATGTCGATTACCGGCATCCTGGCCTGCGGCATGGTGTTCGTCATCATCGCCGGCGAGATCGACCTGTCGATCGGTTCCCTGCTTGGCCTGCTGGGCGGGGTCGCCGCGGTGCTCGACGTCACCCGCCACATGCCGCTCGGCGCCACCGTCGCGATCGTGCTGGCGGCGGGCCTCGTGCTGGGCTGCCTGAACGGCTACCTGACGGCGTATGCGGGTATCCCATCCTTCATCGTCGGCCTGGGCGGCATGCTGGCCTACCGCGGCATCCTGCTCGGGGTGACGGGCGGCGAGACGATCGCGCCGATCTCCGATCCCTTCCAGCAGATCGGCCAGGCCTACCTGCCGCCGGCAGCCGGCATGCTTCTCGGCGCCGCGCTGTTCGTGCTGGCCGGGGTGCTGGCCTGGCGCCAGCGCCTGAGCCTCGCGCGCCACCAGCTGGCGGTGCCGGCCCTGTGGCGTTCGGTGCTGCGCGTGGCCGTCGCCGGCGTGGTGCTGGCCGCTTTCGTGTCGACCCTGAACAGCTACGAGGGGATCCCGCTGCCGGTGCTGGTGTTGCTGGTACTGCTGGGCGTGTTCAGCTACATCGCGCGCCAGACCGTGTTCGGCCGCCGCATCTACGCGGTGGGTTCGAACATGGAAGCGACCCGCCTGTCGGGCATCAACGTGCGCGCCGTGAAGCTCTGGATCTTCGGGATCATGGGCCTGATGTGCGCGCTGGCTGGCCTGATCAATACCGCCCGCCTGGCCGCCGGCTCGCCTTCGGCCGGCACCTCGGGCGAGCTGGATGTGATCGCGGCCTGCTTCATCGGCGGCACCTCGATGCGCGGTGGCGCCGGCACCGTGCACGGCGCCCTGGTCGGCGCCCTGGTGATGGCCAGCCTGGACAACGGCATGTCGATGCTGGACGTCGATACCTACTGGCAGATGATCGTCAAGGGCATGATCCTGACCCTGGCCGTGTGGCTGGACGTGGCGACCCGCAGCGGGCGGCGCTGATCAGGGTTTGTATTTCGGCCCGTTGTTGAGGAAGGCGCCGCCCTGGTAGACCTTGGTGATGTCGTCGGGGTCGGGGTAGCCGGAAAATTCCGGAACCTTGTTCACGAACTGCGCCGAGCTGTCCTTCGGCTGGTAGCCCAGGTAGCGCGCGTGGCGGTCATCCCACCACAGGCCTTCATTCGCCGAGACGCCGAAGGTGATGGTGTGGCCGACGCGCGGCGTCAGCAGCGAACGGCGCAACAGCTCGACCAGGTCGTCGAGGCTGAGCCAGCAGCACATCGAGCGGTGGTCGACCGGCTTCGGCCAGCAGAAGCCGATGCGGATGCACACGGTTTCGATGCCGAACCGGTCCCAGTAATAGCGCGCCATCGATTCGCCGAACACTTTGGAGATGCCGTAGTAACCGTCCGGCCGCGGCGGCATGGACGCATCCACGATCTCGGTGTTCTTGTACATGCCCATCGTGTGGTTGGTGCTGGCGAACACCACGCGCCGGATGCCCAGCTTGTGTACGGCCTCGTACAGGTTGATGACGCCGAGGATGTTGGCCTGCATGATGGGCTCGAAGGCTTCCTCGGTCGAGATGCCGCCGAAGTGCAGCACGGCGTCCACGCCTTCGCACATGCGCAGGACGGCATCGCGGTCGGCCAGGTCGCACTGGACCACTTCCTCGCCCGGACCCGCGGGCTTGACCTCGGCCAGGTCGGCCAGGCGCACGACGTCGGCGAATTGCTGCAGGTCCGGGCGCAGGCGGCGCCCCAGGTTGCCGGCGGCGCCGGTCAGCAGGAGTCGCCGGAATGGTTTGCTCATGAAGAGGCGTCTCCGGCAGGCCGCGCACGCCTGTTCTTGCTGGCCACGCGCTCCATGCTCAGCCCCGGACCGGAACTTGCAGCTGGCCGTCGACGGTGCGCGCCAGGCCGAGCGGATTGGCGTCCTGCAGGGCTTCCGGCAGCAGCTCGGCCGGCACGTCCTGGTAGCATACCGGACGCAGGAAGCGCTCGATGGCGGTGGCGCCGACGCTGGTCGAACGGGCGTCCGAGGTGGCCGGGAAGGGGCCGCCGTGGACCATCGAGTGGCAGACTTCGACGCCGGTCGGGAAGCCGTTGAACAGGATGCGGCCGGCCTTGCGCTCGAGTAGCGGCAGCAGCTTCGCGGCCAGTGCGCGGTCGGCGGCATTCGCGTGGACGGTGGCGGTCAGCTGGCCCTCGACATGGGCGGCCACGGCCAGCAGTTCGGCTTCGTCGCGGCAGGCGATCAGCAGCGAGGCCGGGCCGAAGATTTCTTCTTCCAGTTCCGGGTTGGCCAGGAAGGTGGCGGCATCGCACTGGTACAGCGCGGCCTGGGCGGCGCAGCCCTGGCCCTCGCTCGAACCGCGCGCGACCAGGCGCACGCCCTCGATGCCGTCGCGCTTGCCGACCGCGCCCACATAGGCCTGGTGGATGCCGGCGGTGAGCATGGTGCCGGCGCCCTTAGGTTTCAGGGCTGCTGCTGCGGCGGTGCTGAAGGCGTCCAGTTCCGGGCCCTGCAGGCCGATCGCCAGGCCCGGGTTGGTGCAGAACTGGCCGACGCCGAGGGTCAGCGAGTCGACGAAGCCCTGCGCCAGCTTGCTGCCGCCCGCGGCCAGGGCGCCCGGCAGCAGGAAGAAGGGATTAATGCTGCTCATTTCCGCATACACCGGGATCGGCTCCTTGCGGGCGTTGGCAGTGGCCACCAGGGCCAGGCCGCCCTGGCGCGAACCGGTAAAGCCGACCGCCTTGATGGCCGGGTGGGCGACCAGGGCCTGGCCGATCGAGCGGCCTTCGCCGATCAGCATCGAGAACACGCCTTCCGGCATATCGCAGTCGATGGCGGCCTGCTGGACCGCCTTGCCGACCAGTTCCGCAGTGCCGAGGTGGGCGTTGTGGGCCTTGACCACGACCGGGCAGCCGGCCGCCAGAGCGGAAGCGGTATCGCCGCCAGCCACCGAGAAGGCCAGCGGGAAGTTCGAGGCGCCGAACACGGCGACCGGGCCGAGGGCGATGCGGCGCATGCGCAGGTCAGGACGGGGCGGGGTACGCTCGGGCAGGGCCGAATCGAGGGTCGCGTTCAGGAAGTGGCCGTCGCGGACCACCTTGGCGAACAGGCGCAACTGGTTCACGGTGCGCATGCGCTCGCCCTCGAGACGGGCGGCGGGCAGG
>Ga0065165_1001370_pt1 | contig 26818 bp, 24 predicted proteins | sample AraplaMF_Cvi_mMF_FD_63813 | JGI IMG/M metagenome (GOLD analysis project Ga0065165, IMG submission 63813) | Arabidopsis root microbial communities from the University of North Carolina, USA - plate scrape MF_Cvi_mMF (version 2) (version 3) | ecosystem: Host-associated > Plants > Roots >... | reverse complement strand
TCCTGCGCAAGATCGCCGAGGACGAGTACGGCGCCCTCGGCGACACCTCGACCCTCGCCGACCCCGCCGTCGTCGACGACCTGATCGCCAACCGCCAGAACAAGCGCAAGGCCGGGTGAGATGGCGCATCCGATGATCAACCTCCGATAGGAGCCGCCGATGCGTCTCGAGGCGATCAAAACCGGCATCCTGCCGCCCGATGACGTCAACGTCGTCGTGGAGGTGCCGATCGGCGGCGAGCCGATCAAATACGAGCTCGACAAGGCTTCCGGCACGCTCGTCGTCGACCGGTTCCTCTACACGCCCATGCGCTATCCCGGGAATTACGGCTTCGTCCCGCACACCTTGTCCGATGACGGCGATCCGATCGACGTCCTCATCGCCAATACGCGGCCGATCATGCCCGGCGCGGTCATCAATGTCCGTCCCGTCGGCGTGCTGAAGATGGAAGACGATGGCGGTGGCGACGAGAAGATCATTGCGGTGCCGGCCGGCAAACTGACACAGCGCTACAGTCACGTCGCGAATTATACTGATCTTCCCGAGATCCTGCGCCGCCAGGTCGAGCATTTCTTCGCGCACTACAAGGATCTCGAGCCCGGCAAATGGGTCAAGCTGCTCGGCTGGGGCGATGCCACTGAGGCTCGCCAGCTGATCGGTGTGGCGATCGCGCGGGCCGAAGACACCAAGACAAAGGGGGAGGCGTAGCCATGAGGGTCATCATGCTCGGCCCTCCCGGAGCCGGCAAAGGAACGCAAGCCGCGCGCCTGGCCGATCTTCTGGGAATTCCGCAACTGTCCACGGGCGACATGCTGCGCGGCGCTGCCGAGAAGGGCACACCAGTGGGCCTCGCCGCCAGGGAGGTCATGGCGCGTGGCGAGCTCGTCGGCGACCAGATCGTGATCGACTGCGTGCGCGAGCGTATCGCCGAGCCGGATGCGGCGACGGGGTTCATCCTCGACGGCTTTCCGCGCACTCTCGGGCAGGCCGTGGCGTTCGACGCGGCGCTGGCTGCCGCTGCGATCAAGCTGGACGCGGTGCTGGAGCTCAAGGTCGTCGAGGCCGCATTGCTCGACCGCGTCATCCTGCGGGCCCGCGAGGCCAAGGCGGCAGGGTTGTCGGTTCGCGCCGACGACAATGCCGAGGCGCTGAAAGTCCGCCTCGACGCCTATCACAAGCAGACCGAGCCGCTGACGGACTACTACCGCGGCGTCGGCCTGCTTCGAACCGTCGATGGCATGCTCCCCATCGACCGGATCACCACCCGCCTGCTGATCGAACTGCAACTCTGACCGGCGCTTCGCCGGACAGGGCGACTTCGGCATAAGGATTTCAACATGTTGACCATCCTGGCTTACCTGATGATCATCGTCTTCATGGCGCTGATCATGACCAAGCGCCTGCCGGCCGTGGTTGCGCTGATCATCGTCCCGATCATCTTCGCGATGATCGCCGGTTTCGGAATGAATCTCGGCCCGATGATGCTGAAGGGCGTCAGCCAGCTCGCGCCAACCGGCGTCATGCTGATGTTCGCCATCCTGTATTTCGGCATCATGATCGATGCCGGGCTGTTCGACCCGGTGGTGCGCGTCGTGCTGAGGCTCGTCGGCGGCGATCCGGCGAAGATCGTCGTCGGCACCGCGGCGCTGGCGATGTGCGTGAGCCTCGACGGCGACGGATCGACGACCTACATGGTCACGGCCGCCGCCATGCTGCCGCTCTACGACAAGCTCGGCATGAACCGGCTGGTCTTCGCCTGCGTGGTGATGATGGCCGGCCACAACATGAACATCCTGCCCTGGGGCGGACCGACCGCCCGTGCGGCGAGCGCGCTCAATCTCGACATGAGCCAGGTCTTCGTGCCGCTGATCGGGCCGATGGTGGTCACCGGCATCTGGGTGCTGGTCGTCGCCTATATCCTCGGCCTGCGCGAGCGCCGGCGCCTCGGCATGGTCGATCCGAAGCTGCTCGCCGGCGAGAGCGGCGATGTCGTCGAGCACGATGCCTCGCTGCTGCGGCCGAATCTGCTCTGGTTCAACGCACTCCTGACCATCGCGCTGCTGGTCGCGCTGGTGATGGCCGTGATGCCGCTGCCGATCCTGTTCATGATCGCCTATGCGATCGCCGTCTCGGTGAACTATCCCGGGCTGCAGCAGCAGAAGGAGCGCATGGCCGCGCATGCCGAGAACGTGCTGCCGGTCGCCGCGCTGATCTTCGCCGCGGGCATCTTCGTCGGCATCCTCTCCGGCACCAAGATGGTCGATGCGATCGCCGACAGCGTCATCGCCACCATCCCCGACTGGATGGGGCCTTATCTGGCGATCGTCACCGCGGTGCTGAGCGTCCCCTTCACCTTCTTCATCTCGAACGACGCCTTCTATTTCGGCATCCTGCCGATCCTGGCCAAGACGGCCAGCGTCTACGGCTTCAGCCCGGCCGAGATCGCGCGCGCCTCGCTGATCGGCCAGCAGGTCCACCTGCTGAGCCCGCTCGTCGCCTCGACCTATCTGCTGGTCGGACTGGCGAAGGTCGAGTTCGGCGACCACCAGCGCTTCACGCTGCTATGGTCGCTGAGCGCCTTCGTCATCATGCTGACCGCCACCATCGTGTTCGGCGTCATTCCCGTCGTCGGCAAGCTGTCCTGAGGAGATGCGTCATGAGCAACGCCATCCGCAACATCCTCTATGCCTCCGATCTCGGCGACGGCAGCGAGAAGGTGCTGGCCTACGCCATCGACTTGGCGAACCGGCTGGGCGCCGGACTGCAGGTCCTGCGCGTCATCCCGGACCTGCGCGAGAAGTCGCTGATCGAGATCGACGGGCGTGTGCCGCAGGAAGAGCTCGACAAGTACCACGACGCGCGTGCTCAGCGGGCCAAGGCGCATATCGAAGGGCAGATCGCCGCGTTCTACGCCGTCCGCGCCAGCGAGAAGCCGGCTCATCCCATCGGCGAGGTCGCGATCAAGGAGGGCGATGACATCGCCGAGGTCGTCCTCGAGCAGGCGAAATCCAATGCCGCCGACCTGATCCTGATGGGCTCGCGCGGAGAGGGGCTGCTCGCCGGCCTGCTCTTCGGCTCCGTCGTCCAGGAGATCATCCGGAAGGCCCGTGTTCCCGTGCTTCTCGTGCCGGTGGAAGGATGACGCGCCATGCCGGACAAGGCTAGGAACAACGGCCTCGCACATCTCCTCGTCGTCGCTGCGCTGACGCTCGCCGGCTGGTCGGCGCAGGCGCAGGACGAGATCGGCTATGCCAGGCGCGCGAGCCCGCCGCCGGGCTATCCTGAATCCTACGGCGCGACCGTGCGGGCGGCCGAGGACGAGGGCCGCCTCGTCATCTATTCGACCACCGACGAAAATGTCGCGGCGCCCCTGATCGCCGATTTCCGCGCGATGTATCCGCGCATCGAGGTGATCTACGAGGATTTGAACAGCACTGAGCTCTATCATCGCTTCATCGCCGTGACGAAGCTCGGCACGGATGGTGCCGACATCCTCTGGAGCTCGGCCATGGACCAGCAGGCGGCGCTGATCAGCGACGGCTACGCCATGACCTACGACTCGCCGGAGAAGGCGCGCCTGCCGGCCTGGGCGAACTGGAAGGACCAGGGCTTTGCCACGACCTACGAGCCGGTCGTCTTCGCCTACAACAAGAAGCTGCTGCAGCCGAACGAGGTGCCGCAGACCCATGCCGATTTCATCCGGCTGCTGGAGGCCGACCCGGCGAGGTTCAAGGGCAAGGTCTCCGGCTACAACATCGAGAAGTCCGGCCTCGGCTTCTTCCTGGCGACGCAGGACGCGACGATCTCGAAGGAGTTCTGGACCCTGGCGCAAGCGCTCGGCAGGGCGCAGCCCCGGTTTGAGCTGACCACCAGCGCGATGACGCGCAAGCTCGCCTCCGGCGACACCATCCTCGGCTACAACCTGCTCGGCGCCTATACCGCGCAGCAGGCGGCCTCGAACCCGGATCTCGGCTACGTCTATCCGCGCGACTATACGCTGGTCATGTCGCGCATCCTGATCGCGAGCAACGAGGCCGACCACCCCAACGCCGCAAGACTCTGGATCGACTACCTCTTGTCGAAGCGCGGGCAGACCCTGCTTGCCAATGCTGCGCGTCTCCACGCGGTCCGTGACGATGTCGAGGGCGAGAACACCGCCGCACGGCTGAAGCAGACGCTCGGCGCCAGCGAACGGCCGATCGCCATCGGCCCGGGGCTGATCGGCTATCTCAACAACCAGAACTACCGCGACTTCATCCTGCAGTGGAAGAAGGCGCTGTCCGCCTCCTGAGCGGCGCCGCGGCCAAGACGTCGAAAGGTCGAGCGCCATGTCGGATTTCCTCGCGACCCATTTCTCCTTCCTGACCCAACCGACTGGCTGGGCCGCGCTGGCGACGCTGATCGTGCTCGAGATCGTGCTCGGCATCGACAACCTGATCTTCATCTCGATCCTGACCAATAAGCTGCCGAAGCAGCATCAGAAGTCGGCGCGCCGCATCGGCATCACGGCGGCGCTCGGCATGCGGCTGGTGCTGCTGGCGACGATCTCCTTCATCGTCCAGCTCACCCATCCGGTCTTCAGCCTGTTCGGCCAGGATTTCTCCTGGCGCGACCTGATCCTGATCGCCGGCGGCCTGTTCCTGGTCTGGAAGGCGACGAAGGAGATCCATCACACGGTCGATCCCGAGGATCACAAGGACACGATGGTCGGCGATACGGTGGAGCTCAGCCTCGCCGGGGCGGTCGTCCAGATTCTGCTGCTCGACATCGTCTTCTCGATCGACTCGATCATCACCGCCATCGGGATGACCGACCATCTCGCCATCATGTACATCGCCGTCATCGTCGCCGTGTCGGTCATGATGCTGGCGGCGACGCCGCTCGCCGAGTTCATCGAGCGCAATCCGACCATCGTCATGCTGGCGCTGGGCTTCCTGCTGATCATCGGCATGACGCTGATCGCGGATGGCACCGGCTACCACATCCCCAAGGGCTATATCTATGCGGCGATGGGCTTCTCGGCGCTGGTGGAGGGGCTGAACATGCTGGCGCGCAAGCGCAAGACATCCAGTGCGTAGGCGCGACAGGCGCGGACTGCAAAAGGGAGACATGCCGGCTGAGTCAGCTTCGGCCAGTCGACGTCTTGAAGGTGGGGTCGGATATCGGTCCTGACCCCACCGACAGTCCGCTCAATCCGTGAAGACGACGGCCTTCTTGCCGTTGAGCAGCACGCGATCCTCCAGATGGTAGCGCACCGCCCGCGCCAGCACGCGCCGCTCGATGTCGCGGCCCTTGCGGACGAGGTCGTCGGGCGTGTCGCGATGGCTGATGCGCTCGACGTCCTGCTCGATGATCGGGCCCTCGTCGAGATCGGAGGTGACGTAATGCGCGGTCGCGCCGATCAGCTTCACCCCGCGCTCATGCGCCTGGTGATAGGGCTTGGCGCCCTTGAAGCCGGGCAGGAACGAATGGTGGATGTTGATGCAGCGGCCCGAGAGCTTGGCCGAGAGCCCGTCCGAGAGGATCTGCATGTAGCGGGCGAGGACGACGAGATCGCTCCCGGTCTCCTGGATCAGGCGCAAGAGCTCGGCCTCCTGCTCCATCTTGGTCTGCCGGTTGATCGGCATGTGGTGGAAGGGCAGGTCGCCGAGATCGGTCGAGGCAATGTGCTCGCGGGCATGGTTCGAGACGATCCCGGTGATCTCCATCGGCAATTCGCCGATGCGCCAGCGATAGATCAGGTCGGCCAGGCAATGGTCGAATTTCGAGACCAGCAGCAGGACGCGCTTGCGGGCTGCGGCATCGCGCAGCGAGATGGCCATCTTGAAGCGCGCCGCCAGCTCGTCGACGAGGCTGCGGATCTCGGCGGCGCTGCGCGCGCCATCGAGCCGGTCGAACACCACCCGCATGAAGAAGCGGCCGGTTTCGAGGTCGTCGAATTGCTGGGCGTCGCGGATGTTGCAGCCGGCCTCGGCCAGCAGGGTCGAGACGGCGGCGACGATGCCCGGCCGGTCGGGGCAGGACAGAGCAAGGATCATCGGATAATCGGACATGTGACGGATCGGCCCGCTCGCGCGGGTCCCTGAAGACTTGAGGATCGGAAAAGGTCGAAGGAAGGGACGGCGCGCAGCGCGCTGCCGTCAACCTCGGCCGGTGGATACCCGGCAGCCGAATTCGGCCGCGGAGGCGGCGAACCAGGACCAGAAACTTCCCACCATGCTGCGTGCGACCATGATCTCGAACACGGATCCATCCGGCCCGTCGTCGAGCCGCCAGAGATGCACACCGATATGGGCGATGCTTGTCAAGGCGGTATCGCCGACCGCGAAGGCGGCGGGATGCAGATCGAGCATCACGCCCTTGGCCAGTACGTCGCGCACATGCGCGCCGGAGAGCCGCAGCGCAGCGCGCGCATCGCTCTGATCGCTGACGGCAGCCTGAGCCGAGAGCGCTTCCAGAAGGCCGCTGAAACCGTCGCGCGTGGTGGCGCGCAGCAGCCATTGCTCGGGGCCGGACCAGATCGCGTCATGCGCGGTGCTGGAGACGATCTTCGGCGTCGCCGGCAGGGCTATGCCCAACCGTGCTTCGAAGGCCTGCGACAAGGCCGCCGTCCTGCCCGGCGCGGCGATCAGCGTCGCCAGCCCGAAGCCGTCGAGCAGGGTCGCGGTGACGCTCGCGGAACCGGCCGTGCCGATCTGGCCGGTTTGCGCGATGCCGGCCCAGGCGCCGCGCGGCGCCCATGAACGCGCTGTCTCAGCCATGGAGGCGGGCTCCTTCGGGATCGACGAAGACGGGCGAGCAGATCTCGACGACGACGTCGCCATTGCGCACGGGATCATAGGCGCGCACGCGCTCGCCGATGCGGGCGGCGCCGCCCCTGATCAGGCCGAGCCCCATCCAGTGGTTGAGATGCGGTGAGTAGGCGACCGAGGTCATGTAGCCCTCGTCGTTCTCCATCGCTGCCGTCTTGCCGATGCCGATGAAATGCGCGCCGGCGCGCAGGCGCTGGGATGGCTCGACCGGCTTGAAGCCGACGAAGGAGGGCCGGTCCTGCTCGACCAGGGCCTGCCGACCTGCCATCAGGCGGCCGACGAAGTCCTTCTTCGAGGACATCATTTTGCCTAAGGCCAGATCGCGCGCCGTGGTCTGGCCGTTGAGCTCGTTGCCGGCGACATGGCCCTTCTCGATGCGCATCACGCCGAGCGCCTCAGTGCCATAGGGCGTGATGCCGAAGGGCGCGCCCGCCTGCATCAGCGCTCGCACCATTGCATCGCCATAGTCGGCGGGAACGGCGAGCTCATAGGCGAGCTCGCCCGAGAAGGAGATGCGGAAGAGCCGCGCCGGGATGCTGCCGCCGACGGTGACGGGACGCGCTGCGAGATAGGGGAAGGCCTCGTTCGAGAGGTCGTGCTCGGCATCGACCAAGCCGCGCAGGGTCTCGCGCGCCTTCGGCCCGGCTATGGCGACCTGCGCCCATTGCTCGGAGACCGAGACCATGCGGACATCGAGCTCCGGCCACAGCACCTGATGGCAGAATTCGAGATGCTGCATCACCTTGCCGGCATTGGCGGTGGTGGTGGTCATCAGGAAATGCGTCTCGCCGAGGCGCGATGTCGTGCCGTCGTCCATGACGAAGCCGTCCTCGCGCAGCATCAGCCCGTAGCGCGCCTTGCCGACCGGCAACGCCTTCCAGCCGTTGATGTAGACCCGTTCCAGGAACTCGGCGGCGTCGGTGCCCTGGATGTCGATCTTGCCGAGGGTCGAGACGTCGCAGAGGCCGACGCCGGCGCGCACTGCCTTGACCTCGCGATTCACGGTCGTCAGCCAGTCGTTTTCGCCGGGCTTCGGATAATACTGCGCCCGCAGCCATGGCCCGGTCTCGACGAAGACGGCGCCCTGTTCCTTCGACCAGTCATGCGTCGGCGCCAGCCGGACCGGCCTGAAATCCTTGCCGCGGTGATGGCCGGCGAGCGCCCCGATCGCGACCGGCGTATAGGGCGGGCGGAAGGTGGTGGTGCCGGTCTGCGGGATCGTCTTACCCGTCTGCTCGGCCATGATCGCGAGGCCGGAGAGGTTCGAGGTCTTGCCCTGGTCGGTCGCCATGCCGAGCGTGGTGTAGCGCTTCAGATGCTCCACCGGCCGGAAGCCCTCGCGGGCGGCAAGCTCGACATCCTTGTCGGTGACGTCGTTCTGGTAGTCGACGAAGGCTTTTCCCTTGCCGCCGCTCACCCGCCAGATCGGCGAGAGCCCATTGCTCTCCGGATCGGTCGTCGGGGTCGGGTCGCCCGATTTTACCGCAAAGCCCGCTTCGGCGGTTGCCTCGCGCCCAAGCCGGGCGCCGTCTTCCAGCGCCTGCGCCAGGGTGAAGCGCCCGGCGGCGCTACCCGCGACCGTGAGCCCCGCCGGCACGGTGCCGGGCACGAAGCACTGCAGGCCATCGTCCCAGGCCGGCTTGCCGTTCTGGTGCGAGGTCAGGTGCAGCGTCGGGTTCCAGCCATTCGAGACCGCGAGCAGATCGCAGGACAGCTCGCTCATCGCGCCCGAGGCGTCGCGGATGGTGACGACATTGAGCTGCCGCCCACCGCGCGCACCCATCACCGCGCCACCAGCGAAGAGCCGCGCGCCGAGCTTGTCGGCGAGCGCCTTGCGCGTGGGATCGGCGGGGCGGGAATCGACGATGGCGGCGACCTTGCCGCCGGCGGCGGCGATGTCGCGCGCCGTCGCCCAGCCATCGTCGCCGGCGGTGAAGAGCACGGTTTCGCGGCCGGGCAGGACGCCATGGCGATTGACATAGGAGCGCACCGCGCCGGCCAGCATGACGCCGGGCCGGTCATTGCCGGCGAAGACAATCGGCCGTTCCAGCGCGCCGGCGGCGAGGATCGCCCGCTTGGCATGGATGCGCCAGCCGCGCTGGCGCGGCTGATGCGCCGGCGGCTGCGGCAGATGGTCGGCGACGCGCTCGACCGCGCCGTAGACGCCGTGATCATAGAGGCCGAACACGGTAGTGCGCGGCATGATCCGCACCTCCGGCAGGCTTGCAAGCTCGGCCAGCGTCGCGGCGAGCCATTCGGATGCCGGCTTGCCACCGATCTCGCGCTTCTCGGCCAGGAGCCGGCCGCCGAGCCGGAAATCCTCGTCGCAGAGAATGACGCGGGCGCCGCTGCGCCCGGCCGCCAGCGCGGCGGCGAGGCCGGCCGGCCCGCCGCCGATCACCAGCAGGTCGCAGAAGGCGAAGGCTTTCTCGTAATGATCCGGATCTTCCACCCCCGCGGCACGGCCGAGGCCAGCGGCGCGGCGGATCAGCGGCTCGTAGAGCTTCTCCCAGAAGGAGGCCGGCCACATGAAGGTCTTGTAGTAGAAACCGGCGACAAGGGCCGGCGAGATCAGCCCGTTGATCGAGAGCAGGTCGAAGGCGAGCGAGGGCCAGCGGTTCTGGCTCGCGGCATCGAGCCCGGCGAACAGTTCGACGACGGTCGCGCGGGTGTTCGGCTCGCGGCGCGCGCCGGAGCGCAGTTCGACCAGCGCGTTCGGCTCCTCCGGCCCGGCCGAGAGAACGCCGCGCGGACGGTGGTATTTGAAGGAGCGGCCGACCAGGCGGACGCCATTGGCGAGCAGCGCCGAGGCGAGCGTGTCGCCGGCATAGCCGCGATAGGAGGTGCCGTCGAAGCTGAAATCCAGCTGCTGGCCGCGATCGATCAGGCCGCCGGAGGGAAGGCGGAAAGGCTGGGTGCTCATGCCGCTGCTCCCGCCTTGCGCGCCTTGGCCGGCTCGACCGCCGTGATCGCGTGGTTGCGGGTGTCGCGGGTCACCACCAGCCAGGCATGGCAGCCGGCGCCGTGATACCAGAGCTCGCGATGGACGCCGGCCGGATTGTCACGCTGATAGACATAATCGGCCATCGCGGCCTCGCTCGCCGCCATGCCGTCGGGCCGCTGCAGATCAGCGGCGCCGAGATAGCTGAATTCCTGGGCGTCGCGCGCGCCGCAATGGGGACAGGTGATGCGCATGGGATCCTCGGCAGCGCGCGGTCAGTGCAGGTTCGGCTGGGCGCCGGCGCCCTTTTCGTCGATCACCCGCCCGGTGGCGAAGCGGTCGAGCCGATAGGCGGTGGCGACCGGGTGCGGCTGGCCTGTCGCGATCAGATGGGCGAAGCAGAAGCCGGAGGCCGGCGTCGCCTTGAAGCCGCCATAGCACCAGCCGGCATTGAGATAGAGCCCGTCGACCGGCGTCGTATCGATGATCGGCGAGCCGTCCATCGACATGTCCATCACGCCGCCCCAATGGCGCAGCATCCGCACCCGGCCGAGGCCCGGCCACAGCGCCATCGCCGATTCCATCACGTCCTCGATCACCGGCAAATTGCCGCGCTGGGCGTAGGAATTGTAGCCGTCGATGTCGCCGCCGAAGACGAGGCCGCCCTTGTCGGACTGGCTGATGTAGAAATGCCCGGCGCCGTAGGTGACGACGCAGTCGATCAGCGGCTTCAGCCCCTCCGAGACGAAGGCCTGCAGGACATGGGTCTCGATCGGCAGGCGCATCCCCGCCATCGCTGCGACGCGCGAGGAGTTGCCGGCGACCGCCATGGCGATCTTCTTCGCCCGGATCGGGCCGCGCGAGGTTTCGACGCCGATCGCCCGCCCGCCTGACATGGTGATGCCGGTGACCTCGCAGTTCTGGATCATGTCGACGCCGCGGCTGTCGGCAGCGCGCGCGAAGCCCCAGGCGACGGCATCGTGCCGGGCCGAGCCGCCGCGGCGCTGCAGCAGCCCCCCCTCGATCGGGAAGCGGGCATTGTCGAAATCGAGATAGGGCAGCATCGCCCGGACCTGCTCGGTGCCCAGCAGTTCGGCATCGACCCCGGCGAGCCGCATCGCATTGCCGCGCCGGGCAAAAGCGTCGCGCTGCGCGTCGGAATGGTAGAGGTTCAAAACGCCGCGCTGGCTGACCATGGCGTTGTAGTTCAGATCCTGCTCCAGCCCTTCCCAGAGCTTCATCGAGAGCTCGTAGAACGGAGTGTTGCCCGGCAGCAAATAGTTCGAGCGGATGATCGTGGTGTTGCGGCCGACATTGCCGGAGCCGAGATAGCCCTTCTCCAGCACCGCGACATTGGTCATGCCGTGCCGGCTGGCGAGATAATGCGCTGTCGCCAGGCCGTGGCCGCCGCCGCCGATGATGATGACGTCGTATTCGGGCTTGGGCGCGGGATCGCGCCAGGCCGGGGTCCAGCCCTTGTGGCCCTGGAGGGTCTGCGACAGCAGCGAGAAGATGGAATAGCGCATCGACGGGTCCGGGCGGTCTTGTCATCGCGAGATTGACCGACATAGGCTCACGGACATGCTCGATAGCGACACGCGATTGCCTGAAAGCGACGACAGCACGCCGACCCATGTCGGCTTCCTGCTGATCCCCGACTTCGCGCTGCTGCCTTACGCCTCGGCGATCGAACCCTTACGCGCCGCCAACCGGCTCTCGGGCCGCAAACTCTATCGCTGGAGCCATGTCTCGATCGACGGCGCCGCGGCACCGGCCTCGAACGGCGTCGCCATCGCCGCCGATGCCAGCGTCGGCGCCGAGCTCAGGCTCGACTATCTCTTCGTCTGCGCCGGCGGCAACCCGGCGCTGTTCCATCACCAGCCGACCTTCGCCTGGCTGCGCCAGCTGGCGCGGCGCGGGGTGAAGATCGGCGGCGTCTCGGGCGGACCCTATCTGCTGGCGCGCGCCAATCTGCTCTCCGGCTATCGCTTCACCATCCACTGGGAGCACGCGCCGGCCTTCCTGGAGGAGTATCCCGAGCTCGATCTGCGCCGTTCGCTCTATGAGATCGATCGCGACCGTTTGACCTGCAGCGGCGGCACCGCACCGCTCGACATGTTGCACGGGGTGATCGCACGCGAGCACGGCAGCGAACTCGCGCTTGCCGTCAGCGAATGGTTCCTGCAGACGCATGTCAGGGAAGGGGCGGGACCGCAGCGCATGCCGCTGCGCGAGCGGCTCGGCATCGCCCATGCGCCGCTGCTGCGCGTGATCGCCCGTATGGAGCAGACCATCGAGACGCCCGAGCCGCGCGAGGACCTGGCCCGGCTCGCCAATGTCTCGCTGCGCCAGCTCGAACGCCTGTTCCGCCAGCATCTCGGCCGTTCGCTCGGCGAGCACTATCTCGGCCTGCGCCTCGACCGCGCTCGGGACCTGCTGCGCCAGACAAGCCTCTCGATCCTGGAGACGGCGCTCGCCTGCGGCTTTGCCAGCGCCAGCCATTTCTCACGCAGCTATCGCGAGCGCTTCGGCCACCCGCCGCGGGCCGAGCGTGTGCAGGAGGTCCGCCCGGCTCGCCGCTGAGAGTCAAGAAAACGTCGCACTGCGTCAAATCTGTGCGCCGATCCACCGGAAGCTAGGGCTTCATAATAAGACAAGGGGATCGCGACCGATGAAACGACTGACCGCGCTGGCGTTCGCTCTCGCCGCCACGCTCGCCGCCGTGCCGGCCTTCGCCCAGGACACACTCGCCAAGATCAAGGAAAAGGGCGTCCTCACCGTCGGCGTCAAGAACGACTACAAGCCCTGGGGCTTCCTCGATCCGTCAGGCAAGATCGTCGGCCTCGAGATCGATCTCGCCCAGGAGGTCGCGACCAAGATCGGCGTCAAGCTCGAGATGGTGCCGGTGATCGCCGCCAACCGCATCGAGTTCCTGCGCCAGGGCCGCATCGACATGATCCTGGCGACGCTCGGCGACACGCAGGACCGGCGCAAGCAGATCGGCATGATCGAGCCGAACTACTATGCCGGCGCCACCAATGTGCTCGCGCCCAAGAGCGCCGGCCTGAAGAAATGGGAAGACCTCAAGGGCCGCAAGGTCTGCGCCGTGCAGGGCGCCTATTACAACCGCCGCGTCTCGCAGATGTACTCGCCGGAGATGGTGGTGTTCCCCTCGGTGCCGGATGGGCTGAATGCGCTGCAGGGCAACAACTGCGTCGCCTTCCTGTTCGACGACACGCTGATCGTCTCGACCCTGTCGGGCGGCGATCCGAAATGGGCGAATTACGAGATGCCGCTGACCTCGGAGGACCCCCAGCTCTGGGCGATCGGCGTGCGGCTGGAGGATCTCGACGGCGCCTTCGGCAAGCTGGTGAAGGACATGTCGGTCGACTGGCACAAGAGCGGCAAGCTGCTCGCGCTCGAGACCAAATGGGGCATCAAGCAGAGCCCCTATCTGATCGAGACCAACAAGAAGCTGAAGGGCGGCTCGTAGGCGAGGGCGCATTGGTTATACCCGCGCCGTCATCCCGGACGGAGCGCAGCGGAGATCCGGGATCCATGCCCGATCCGCTTTCGTCTGCGCTCCGGCATGGATCCCGGGTCGCCCGGGATGACGGTGTGGCCAGCGATGGGCCGATGACACCATGATCGCCGCTTTCTTCGAGCGCCTGAACGATACTCACGGCCTCAACTTCTCGATCTTCTACGATGCCTTCGACCGCTCGCGCTTCCTGACCGGGCTGTGGACGACGACCTATATCTGCGTCGTCTCGATCCTGGCCTCGCTCGCGATCGGGCTCGTCGGCGTCTGGATCGCCGGCAGCCATTCGCGGCTCGGCCGGCTCGTGGTGCGGGCTTACGTCCAGTTCTTCCGCAACACGCCGCCGCTGGTGCAGCTCTCCTTCTTCTATTTCGCCGTGGGCGGGATGCTGCCGACCGTCTCCGACGGTTTCGGCGGACAGTCGCCGCTGGTCAGCGGCACCGGCTGGGCGATCATCGCCTTCTCGCTCTTCGCCGGAGCCTTCAATGTCGAGATCTTCCGTGCCGGCATCGAGGCTGTGCCGGAGACGATGGTCGAGGCGGCGGAATCGCTCGGCTACACCCGTTTCCAGCTCTGGCGCCAGATCGTGCTGCCGCTCGCCTTCCGCATCTGCCTGCCGGCGCTCAACAACAACCTCGTCAACCTCGTGAAGACCACGACGCTCGCCTACGCCATCGGCGTGCCCGAACTGCTCTATGCGGCGTCGCAGATCTGGTCCGAGGTCTTCAACGTCCGCGAGATGATGAACGTGCTGCTCGTCGTCTATGTGCTGCTCGTCGCGGTGCTGGTCTGGGTGATGCATCGCTGGGAGCGGGCCATGCGCATTCCCGGGTACATGCCATGAAGCTAGCCGCAACCGATCTTCCGGTGCTGAAGCCGTTCCGCGCGACGCCGATCGCGCCCAGCGGGCTCGCCGCGCCAATGATCCTTAGCGCTGGCCTCGTCGCCGGCGTCGCCATCCTCTTCGCCGCCTCGCTCGCGGTGGCGCAGGCGACCGGGCCCGCCCCGCGCGATGGCGCCGTCACCATCCTGCTGCGCTGGGCGCCGCTGATCTTCCAGGGCTTCCTGTTCAACCTGCTGATCAGCGTCCTCTCGATGGCGCTTGGCACCGCGGTCGGCGTCCTGTTCGGCATCGGCCAGGTCTCGCCCTCGGCCATCATGCGCAAGCCGTCCTGGGCGGCGACGCAGTTCTTCCGCAACGCGCCCTGGCTCGTCCTGCTGTTCTACGCGATGTTCCTCCTGCCTTTCGAGGTCAGGCTCGGGCCGGTCACCATCGCCTTCCCGGCCTGGGTCAAGGCGATCATTGGCCTCGCGCTGCCGGTCGCGGCCAATGTCTCGGAGATCGTGCGCGGCGGCATCCGTTCGATCCCGTCGGGCCAATGGGAATCGGCCGAGGCGCTTGCCTTCACCCGCCGCCAGACGATGTGGATGATCATCCTGCCGCAGGCGGTGAAGCGCATGCTGCCGCCCTGGATGAACCTCTACGCCATCCTGACCATGGCGACGACGCTGATCTCGGTGGTCGGCATCCAGGACGGGCTCACCATCACGCGCGCCGCCCTCGTCGCCGAGAGCAGGCCCGAGCTGATGCTGCCGATGTACCTGATGCTGCTGCTGATGTTCTTCGCCTATTGCTACCCGATCGCGCGCCTGACCATGGCGCTCGAACGCCGCTTCAACGTGAAGGGATGACCATGGCTGCCAAGCATGAACTCGGCGAGCCGGTCGTCGTCGTCGAGGGCGTCGAGAAGGCCTTCGGTGCCTTCGTCGTGCTCAAGGATGTCGGCCTCACCATCCGCCGCGGCGAGACTGTCTGCATCATCGGCCCGTCCGGCTCCGGCAAGTCGACGCTGCTGCGCTGCATCAACGCTCTGGTGCCGATCAGCAAGGGCTCGATCACCGTCGCCGGCCGGCAGGTCAACGATCCTGCGCTGGACAAGCTGGCGCTGCGCCGCGACGTCGGCATCGTCTTCCAGCAGTACAATCTCTTCCCGCATAAGACGGCGCTTCAGAACGTGATGATGGCGCCGATCCATGTGCTGAAGCAGGACCCTGCCGAAGTCGGCGAGCGGGCGAGGCGCCTGCTCGCCAAGGTCGGGCTGTCGCACAAGCACGACGCCTATCCCGGCGAGCTTTCCGGCGGCCAGCAGCAGCGCGTCGCCATCGCCCGCTCGCTGGCGATGAACCCGAAGGTCATGCTCTTCGACGAGGTCACCGCTGCGCTCGACCCCGAGACCAAGAAGGAGGTGCTCGTCACCATCCGCGACCTCGCGGCGGAGGGCATGACCTGCATCCTCGTCACCCATGAGATGGGCTTCGCCCGTGAGGTCGCCGACCACGTCTACTTCACCGATGGCGGCGTCATCGTCGAGCATGCGCCGCCGGCCGAGTTCTTCGGCGCGCCGCGCGAGGCACGCACCCGCGCCTTTCTCGAACAGGTGCTCTGAGCGGCAAGGTCCTGCGGCCTGGATGTCGCGTCCCGGCCGGTCGATGTCGCAAACCGGCCGGCTCCGCCAGGCGCCGGCGCCAAGAATGAACCCAGTCATTCGAAAGCGCAGCCCATGCCCATTCCGGCCTCCGATCCCAAATCCGTCACCGGCAAGCCGCTCGCCATCGCCGAGAGCGTCGATGTCCTCGTCGTCGGCGCCGGCCCGGCCGGGCTCGAAGCCGCCATCGGCGCCGCCGCGCGTGGTTTCGGTGTGCTGTTGGTCGACGAGAACCCGGTCCCGTTCGCGACGATGGGCGACGACGTCCCCTTGCATTTCGGCCAGGGCATGGCCGCCAGCGCGCGCAACCGCAACGCCATGATGGAGGCCTTCGTCGCCTCCGAGCCGCGGATCGCCGAGGCGTTCGAGGCGGGTGTCGATCTCCGCCTCGGGACGGCCTGCTGGGGGCTCTACGCCAACGGTCCGGCGCTCGGCTGGATGCCGGGCCTCGTCGCCGGCCTCGCCGACGAGGACAGCAGCATCCTCGTCCAGGCGGGGCATGTCATCCTCGCCTGCGGCCGCCGCGACATGGGCCTCGGCTTTCCCGGCTGGGAGAAGCCCGGCGTGATGGGCGCTACCGCCGCGCTCAATCTCGCGACGCGCTATGACGCCTTCGGCCCGCGCAAGGCCGTGATCCTCGGCTCGAATACGGAAGCACTGACCACCGCGCTCGCCCTGCGCGAGGCGGGTGTCACGATCGCTGCCATCGTCGAGCAGGTAGCCGAGCCGATCGGCGATGCGGACTTGCTGGCGAGCCTCAGCGCTGGCGGCACCGAAATCCTGGCTGGCCATGTCGTGCGCGAGGCGACCGGCCGCGACGGTGTCGAAGCGGCTGTCGTCGCGAGGCTGGACGGGGAAGGCCGCCCGGTTGGCGAAGAACGCACCATCGCCTGTGACGGCATCGTGCTGGCGGTCGGTGCGACGCCGGTCATCGACCTGATCGACGCCGCCGGCTGCAAGGTCGCCTTCCAGGCCGAGCGCGGCGGCTATGCACCTGTCCTCGACGCGAGCCAGCGCACCAGCCTCGCCAATGTCTACGTCGTCGGCGACTGCGCCGGCATCTGGGCGGAGAAGACGCGTGATCGCGCCATCGCCGAGGCTGAGGCCGCCCGCGCCGTCGCGGCGCTCGGGGAGGACAGTGCCGAGACGGAAACGGTGGCACCGCCCGCGCCGGACTACGACATCTCCGCCTATCGCCTCGCCTGGGTTCGGGCGAGCGTGATCGAGGCGCGTGCCGAGTTCCATGTCTGCCAATGCGAGGAGGTGACGGCGCGCGAGATCCTCGAAGTCCGTCCGCCGCGCCATCTCGACTGGCAGAACGAGCGCCGCAACGACCGCTCGCTCTCGGCGCTGCTCGGCGAAGGGCCACCCAATCCCGATCAGGTGAAGCGCCTGACCCGCGCCGGCATGGGGCCCTGCCAGGGTCGCCGCTGCCGCGAGCAGGTCGCCGCCTTGCTGGCGCTCGGCGCGGCACAGCCGCTCTCGGCGATCCCGCTCGCCGGCTATCGCGCGCCGGTCCGGCCGATGCCGCTGGCGATGACCGCCCTTGTCCCCGAGGCGCCCGAACAGGCCGAGCACTGGGACACCTGGTTCGGCATGCACGCGCAATGGGTGCCGTTCTGGGAGGTGCCGGCGCACTACACCGTCGCGACAAACGACGCGACCGGCCCCGTCGCGAGCGAGTGAGGCTACAGCCATGAGCGAGATCAAGGGAGCTTCAGTCGTCATCGTCGGCGGCGGCGTCACCGGCCTCTCCGCCGGCTGGTGGCTGGCGCGCGACGGCGTCGACGTGCTGGTGCTGGAGAAGGGGCTGATCGGCTGGGAAGCCTCCGGCCGCAATGGCGGGGGCTGCTCGCACCATCATTCGCCGCTCTTCGCCGAGGAGCAGCGGCTCTGGCCGATCATGGACGAACTGCTCGGCTATCCCACCGAGTTCAGGGGCGAGCGTGTTCGCCTCGCCTCGAGCGAGCACCAGATGGCGCTCTATGGCCGCGCCTTGCGCAATGCCGCGCGGCAGGGCTTCCAATCGCAGGTGCTGGACGTCAAGCAGGCCAAGGAGCTGGTGCCGCTGGCCGGTGACACCGTCGTCGGCGGCTATCACTATAAGTTCGGCGGCCATGCCAATCCGCACCGCACGCTGCAGGGCTATGCTTGGGCGATGCAGGATCATGGCGGGCGCGTCCTGCAGCACACCACCGTCACCGGTTTCCGCAGCGAGGGCGGCCGTGTCATCGCGGTCGAGACCGATCGTGGCGTGATCGGCTGCGACAGCCTCGTGCTCGCTGCCGGCCCGCAGACCGGCCGGCTCTCGGCCATGCTCGGGCAGGAGGTGCCGGTGCAGTCGGCCCGCTGCGAGATGATCGTGACCGAGCCGCTGCCGCTGATGCCGCTCGGCGGCGTCGACGGCTGCGGGCTCTATGGCCGCCAGACCCTGCGTGGCAACCTCGCCTATGGCGGTGGGCCGCATGAGTGGCTGGCGATGGCGGAGGAGGGCACACCGGCCAAGCCGACGACACCGCTGATGCTGCACATGGGCAAGCGCCTCGCGCAATTGCTGCCCAAGGCGGCGCATGCCCGGATCATCCGCTCCTGGGCCGGTGTGATCGAGAACACGCCGGATGGCCGGCCGGTGATTGACCGGCTCGCCTCCCAGGCCAATGTCGTTGTGGCGACACTGTCGAGCGTCGGCTTCGGCCTCTCGCCGGCGAGCGGACGGGCGATCCGCGATCTCGTCGTCGACGGCGCCTGCGGCTTCGCCGACCTCTCCACGTTCTGCCTGGCGCGCTTCACCGAGCTGGAGCCGAACTGGCGCGAATTGCAGGGCTGGCAGGTGACCGCCGCGACCGAAGCGCTGGCGGCGTAGGGGAGCGCGCGGGGGACCCTCTCCTCGCGGCGGCTCGGCAATTCAGCGGGTCCAGCGGACATCGCCGATGCGGGCGCCGAAATGGCGGCCGAAGGCGAGCAGCGCCTCGGTGATCGTCCGATCGTTGCCGTCCGGCAGTGCGAACAGCGGATAGGAGACGCTGACCGCGATTGAGGTGCCCTTGTGCCGCTCGGTCAGCGCGATCGAGATCGCCTTCACCCCGTCGAAGAGCTCCTGGTTGGAGATGGCGTAACCGCGCAGGCGCGTCTGCGCCAGCTCGCGCAGCAGGTCGTCGACCGAGTGCAGTGTCCGCCCGGTGGTCGTGGCCAGCGGTCCTTCGAACAGGCCGCGAATCTCCTCGTCGGGCTTGAGCGCGAGCAGCGCCTTGCCCATCGCCGCGGCATGGGCCGGCAGCCTGTGCCCGGGCTCGACGGCGAACTGGATCGGCTGCGAGCCGCGCACCGTCTTGAGCACGACGACCTCCGCCCCCGAGAGTACCCCCAACCAGGCCGTGTGCTGCGTCTCGCGCGCCAGTGCCTCCATCTCCTTCTGCGCCTGCTCGACCAGGTCGAACTTGCGATGGAAGCCGGCGGCGAGCTGGACGGCGAGGATTCCCGCGCCATAGCGCTGGGTTAGCGGGTCCTGCTCGATCAGGCCGCCGCCCGCCAGCGAGGCGAGCAGGCGCGAGGCGGTGCTGCGGTTGACCTTGAGATGGCGGCTGACATCGCCGACCCGCAGCTCTCCGCCCGATTCGACCATGAGTTGCAGCGCGCTGACCGCTTTTTCGATCGACTTCATCGGGGCTCGCATTGCGGCTTGACGCGGCGGCAAAGCGCCGCCACGATGAATAAACAACATGTTGCATAATACGCAACATCAACGAAACGTCAACGGGAGACGACGATGCGAGGAACGGGCGGAGCGCTGCTCTACGCGACCCTGAAGAGCCATGGGGTGACATGCCTGTTCGGGATGGAGGACCCGATCCACGTCTTCCACGCGGTCGACCGTTCCTTCACCCGCATCGTCACGGTGCGCGACGAGAAGCATGCGGCGATCATGGCGCATGGCTATGCCCAGGTGACCGGCCGCCCTGGCGTCTGCGCGGCGACCTTCGGCCCGGGCGCGACCAATCTGATCACCGGCCTGCTCGAAGCGCAGCGCTCTTCCGTGCCGGTGATCGCGCTGGTGCAGGACCATGCGTTGCGGCTGAAGAACAAGCATGCCAGCAGCGCGCTCGACCACGCCGTGGCACTCGCTCCCTACGTCAAGGAGGTCATCCGCATCGACATGCCGGAGCAGGCGGGCGATGCCGTGCGCAAGGCCTTCCGGATCGCGACGACGGGGCGCCCCGGCCCGGTCGTGCTGCTCTGCCCGGGCGACGTGATGGCGGCGGAAGCCGAAGCCGAGACCTCTGCCGATCCGGCCTACACCCATTTCCCGGCCAACCGGGTCCGGGCGAGCCGGGACTCGATCGCCGCGGCAGCGCAGTTGCTGGCCTCGGCACGCCGGCCGCTATTGATCGCGGGTGGTGGCACGATCATCTCCGGCGCCGAGGAGGAGGTCCGCCTCCTGGCCGAGCTGTTCGACATGCCGGTCGCGACGACGATGACGGGTCGCGGCGCCATCGCCGATGCCCACCCGCTTGCCGCCGGCCCGCTCGGCTCGACCACGGGCGGGCGCTATGGCCGCGGCCGCATCTCGAACACGCTGTTCGCCGAGGCCGACGTCGTCTTCGTGCTGGGCTCGCGCACCGGACAGCTCTGCTACAGCGACTGGACGCTGCCCAAGGCCGGCACGAAGCTGATCCATCTCGACATCGACCCGGCCGAGATCGGCCGCAATTTTTCGACCGATGTCGCCATGGTCGGCGATGTCCGCGACACGCTGCGCGATCTCCTCGCCCATTGCGCCGAACTTGGCCTGGCGCGCACCGATGCCGCCGGCCGCGAGCGCCTGGATGCCCTGACCCGCGATTGGCGCGAGGAATTCCACCCGGTCGCCACCTCCGGCCAGGTGCCGATCCGGCCCGAGCGCCTGCTCGCCGAGATCTCGGCCCGTGCCGGTGAGAAGACCCTGATCGTCACCGATGCGAGTTACGTCACCGGCTGGGCGATGAGCCATATCGATGTGCCGAAGGCCGGCCGCTTCATCCTCTCGCCGCGCGGCACCGGCGGCATCGGCTGGAGCCTGCCGGCGGCGATCGGCGCCAAGCTGGCCGATCCCTCGCTCGACGTCGTCTGCGTCACCGGCGACGGCGCCTTCGGCTACGTCTTCAACGAGCTCGAGACGGCGGCCCGCTACGGCGTCGAGGTCCAGGTCGTCGTCTTCAACAATGGCACGCTCGGCTTCCAGCGCCATTGGGAGCAGAAGGTTATGGGTCGCTATCTCGAATGCGACTTCCTCGACATCGACTTCGCCGAGCTCGGCCGCGCGCTGAAATGCGGGGGCGAGCGCATCACCGATCCGGCCGGGATCGCTGCCGGCCTCGCCCGCGGCCTGGCGGCGCAGGGGCCCTATGTGCTCGACGTCGTGATCGATCCCGATGCGACCGCGCCGATCGTCGGCTTCGAGAGCCTGCTCGCCGCCGACGCCGTCCACTGACGTTCGATAGCAATCGAGGGGCTGCCGCAGAGATGGCCCGCAACAGGGAGGGGAAGACCATGTTGAGACGCATCGCAGCCATGACGATGGTCGTGGCCGTCACCGCGATCGCCGCGCTTTCGGCCTCGGCCGCCAAGGCCGGGCCGACGCTGGACCGGATCATCAAGGACAAGAAGATGGTCGTGGGCGTCGCGCCCTGGAACCGCTTCGTCCTGCTCAACCCGAAGAGCGGCGAGTACGAGGGCTTCATCGCCGACGACATCCGCAATTTCGAGCAGATGACCGGGATCAAGGTGCAATTGGTCAACACGACCTGGAGCGGGCTGGTCGCCGGGCTCCAGGCCGGGCAATGGGACGTGGTGATGAGCGGCCTCGGCGCCACGCCCGAGCGCGCCACTGCGGTCGCCTTCACCGACCCGATCGGCTACCTGTCCTCGACCGCGATGGTGCGCGCCGACAGCACGGTGCAGGGCTTCGAGGACCTCGACAAGGCGGGCAATACCGTCTCGGTCGTCAGCGGCACCGCCGCCCAGCAATTCGCCCAGCGCAGCTTCAAGAACGCCAAGGTGAATCCGCTCTCCGACACCGCCGCCGCGGTGCTCGAGGTGATGCAGGGCCGCTCGACCGCCTATATCGGCGATTCCGTCTCGAACGCGATGCGCGCCGAGGAGCGGCCGACCGAGCTGCGCAATATCCGCTTCGCCGCCGACAAGACCGAGTGGACGAGCATGAACCACGCGGTCCGCTATTCCGATCTCGATTTGGTGGTGTTCCTCAACACCTATGTCCGGGCGATGCAGCTGCGCGGCTGGTACCGCACGCTCGCCGAGAAATGGAAGCTGCCGCCCGAGCTCGCCACCGGGCCGCGCTGATCTCGTCGCGGGAGGCGTCGCAAGCAGGCGCCTCCGTCTTTCCTCCTGGAGGCCCGGCCGGGTCAGGACATGAACTACACCTTCCAGTTCGGCGTTCTCAGCGATTACGGGCCGTATCTCGCCGGCGGCCTCTGGCATGCCTGGTGGACGAGCTTCCCGGCCATCTTGTTCTCGACCCTGATCGGCGTCGTGCTCGCTGCGATGAGCATGTCGCGCCGCAGGCTGGTGCGCGGCGTCTCCATCGTTTTCGTCGATCTGTTCCGCACCCTGCCCGTGGTGGTGCTGCTGATCTGGATCCACTACGTGCTGCCGATCCTGACCGGCGCCTCGCTCTCGCCGACGATGAGCTCGGTCATCGCGCTTTCGCTCAATGGGGCGGCACTCGCCTGCGAGGCCTTCCGCGGCGGGCTCGAGGCGATCCCGCAGACGCAGGTCCAGGCGGCACAGTCGCTCGGTTTCTCGCGCTGGAAGGTGATGCGCTACATCACCCTGCCGCAGGCCTTCTTCGCCACCTTGCCCTCGTTGACCAATGTCCACATCACCGTGATCAAGAACGTCACCGTGACCGTGCTGATCGCCGTGCCCGAGGTGATGTTCCGGGCCCAGGAGCTGACGGTACAGTTCTTCCGCCCGCTCGAATTCTACACCGGGGCAGCGGCGCTCTATGTCGCGCTGATCTGGGGCTACACCATCATGATGCGGATGATCGAAAGGCTGCAGAAATGGCAACCGATCTGAAGGTGGTGGCGACGACCGCCGCGCTGGCGGCCGAAGGCTTCATCCGCATCCGCGATGTCCATAAATCCTATGGCGAGGTCAAGGTCCTCAACGGGCTCTCGCTCGACGTCGCCGAGGGCGAGGTTCTGGTGCTGTGCGGGCCGAGCGGCTGCGGCAAGAGCACGCTGCTGCGCTGCATCAACGGGCTGGAGACGATCAATAGCGGCGAGATCTCGGTCGGCGGCCGCAATGTCGCGACCGCGACGGCAGCGGAGCTGCAGCAGATCCGGCTCTCGACCGGCTTCGTCTTCCAGAACTTCAACCTGTTCCCGCATATGAGCGCGCTGCAGAACATCACGATCGCGCCGATGAAGATCCTCGGGCAGTCGGTGCGCGAGGCCAATGACGAGGGCCGCCGGCTGCTCGAGCGCGTCGGCATGGCCGACAAGGCCGATTCCTATCCGTTCCAGCTCTCCGGCGGCCAGCGCCAGCGCGTCGCCATCGCCCGCGCCCTGGCGATGAAGCCGACGTTGATGCTGTTCGACGAGCCAACCTCGGCGCTCGATCCCGAGATGCGCGAGGAGGTGCTGCAGGTGATCCGCCAGGTCCATCACGACCATGGCATGACCATGGTGGTGGTCACCCATGAGATCGGCTTCGCCAAAAGCGTCGCCAGCCGGGCGATGCTGCTCGACGCCGGCGAGATCGTCGAGGAGGCGCCGGCCCGGACGTTCTTCACCCATCCGACGCAGGAACGCACCCGCCGCTTCCTGCGGGCGATCGTCAACGACTAGTCAATTCCAGCCGGGCACTGCATCAGAACCTGACGGCGAGGCTTGCCTTGAAGGCGTGGTCCTGCGTGTCGTTGGCGAGCTGGGCGGTGTAGGAGGCGCCGAGCGTGGTGTTGGAGCCGAGCGCGACATCGAGCCCGGCCTCGACCAAAGCGGCGTTACGGGCGATCGGCAAACCGGAGATGCTGAACGGGTTGCCGCCGGCGAAGGCCAGCACCGCCTTCGGGTCGACATCGCCGAAGGCGTGGCGCCAGCCCAGTCCGCCGCGCAGCGTGACGTCCATGCCGGCGAGGCGAGCGGTGGTCGCGGCGCGCAGGCCGAGCGTGGCATAGCCGAGGCTGGTGTCGTTGCCATAGCTGGTCAGCGCCGCCGCTCCGCCGCGTTCGAAGAAGCCTTCAGTGCGCAGCACGACATAGGCCAGGCCGGCAAACGGTTCGAGCGCGACCCGGCCCAGCACGGTCTGGCCGAGATCGACGCGATAGCCGAGCTCGCCGAAGCCCTGTGCCGTTCCGGCAGCATAATCCGCATGCAGGACGTCGCCGAGACCGGGCGCGACGACGCCGCGGCGGGTGGTGAGGTCGTGCCAGGTGTAGCTTGCGCCAAGCCGCAGCCCGAGCGCCCCCCATTGCCCGCCGCCATAGAGGCCGAGATGGTAGTTGCCGCTCTCACCAGAGGACAGCCGGCTGTTTACCGAGAAGGTGGTGCGGCTGTAGCCGGCGACGATGCCGAGGCGCAGGTTCTCGAAGACGGCGGCGTCGGCACCGACGAGGAAGCCGCCGGTGGAGCGGGAAAGGCTCGCGGCATTGCCGTCGCTGCCGGTTCGCCCCCAGGAGCCATAGCCCTGGCCCCAGGCGGCGAAGCGCTCTGCCGCCGGCGGCTTCGGCATCGGCCCTGTCGCGGCGGGGCTAAGATCGGCGGTGAAGCCATAGGACAGCGTCGCCATCGGGGTCGCGCCGACCGAACCGAAGGCCGCGCGCAGCCGGTCATTGACCGCGGTGTGCAGCTGCCAGCTTTCCTGGATGAGCACCGCGCCGGCGGAGGCGTGGATCTCGCCGGTGAGGTAGCCGAGCGCGCCGCGCGCCGCCTCGATCGTTGGCGCATTGGTCAGGCCGGTCAGCACGAGATTGCCGCCCGGCAGATTGTCGATGGCTCTGCCGATCGAAATCTCGTTCGCGGTGATGCCGAGGCTGGCGATCGAGAGTGTCTGGACCACCGTCAGATAGGCATTGGTCGGATCGGTGCTGTTGCGCAGGGTGAGGAACGGCGTCAGCGCCAGATCGCCATTGCCATAGCTGCCGGAGAGCCCGGTCGAGGTCAGGATAGTGAAACGCTGGCCGGCGACATAGGCGGCGCCGGTAGCGTTGACGACCGAGATGGTCGCTCCATTGGCCAGGGTCGCGGTGCCCTTGACGTCGATCCGGTCGGAGCTGGCGGTGCGCGGGTCGAGCTCTACCTCGTAGACCGCGCCGGCGTTCTGGACATAGGTGCCGTTGACGGTCAGCGTCCCGATCGAGTTGCCGGGCGTGATGCGTCCGCCGGACGTGACCGTCGTCGCTCCGACCGTGCCGCTGCCGCCGAGCCGGGCGCCCGACTGAACCGTCACCGCCGAATTGGCGAGCGAGCCGTTCACGATCAGCCCGCCCTCGCTGATCGTGGTCGAGCCTGAGAAATCGCCGCTGCCGTTGACCGTCCAGGTGCTGGAGCCCGTCTTCTCCAGCCTGTCGAAGTTCTGGTACTGTCCGGCGCTGCCGATGCCGCCGTCGAGCGTCCAATCACCGGAGCCGCCGAGACGCAGCACGTCATTGCCGCCGCTCGCATTGGCCACGACCTTGCCTTCGATGACGGACCCGGCCTGCAGTTCCAGTGTCAGTGAGCCGGTCGTCGGGGTAATGCCGCTCGCCCAGCCGATCGCAACCTGGGTGCGGCCTTCCCCAGGAGCGTATATCCGGATCGTGCCGGAGTTCACGATATTGAGCGAGACAGTTTCGCCAACGGCCACGATTGCCGAGGAGCTCCATCCCTCGATCAGTCCGGAATTGACGATGGGGCTGTTGCTATTGCGAACGGCAACGCCGATTCCGCCTGGAAAATTATTATAGCCATTGTTCGGAGCAAAGCCGCCGCGAATGGTGCCGCTGTTCGTCAAGCTCGAAGCGGACCCGCCGCTGGGGCCGCCCAGATCAACGCCAACACCGCCTCCACCGAAACCCGCTGTACTACCGCCTTCAATAGTACCGGAATTGACCACGGTGTATTCGCTCACCGTCAAACCGCTCCCGCCGGCAATATCGCCGAAACCACCGGTGAGCTTGCCATTGTTGACGAACATGCCTCCGCCGCCGCTCAAGGAGACACCGGCTCCTCCGGACACCGATTGGGACGAGCCGCCCGTGATCGAACCGTTGTTCGTAATCACGCTGCGATTTGACTGGGAGGTTTGACTGAACCCTGCCCCACCGGCGCCGGGACCCAGTACATCTGTTCCTTTGAAGGAGCCCTGCAATGTCAGATGCGAGCCCAGAGTGCCGGGTATCGAGGCGCTCTCAGTGATCGTAAAGCCGCGGGTGTCGATGGTCAGGTTCTTGCTGGGCGAGCTGAGCGGCCCGGTCACGCTGATGTTCTGGGTCAGGATGATGATGGAGCTGGGATCGGGGCTCGCATTGGCCGCAGTCACGGCATTCGCGAGCTCGGTATAATTGCTGACGTAATATGTTCCGGCGCGTGCCGCAGATGCTGCGCCGCAGGCGAACGCCAAGACCAGAACGCCCGTCCTGCGACGAAGCTTCGCAGCTCCGAGACCTTTCAACCCGGCGCGCATGCCGATCCCCTGCGTAGCCGGCGCCGTTTCCGGCGATTCCGGTATCATACAACCATAGCTATATTTGGCTCATCGGGGGAATGCCAAAAATAATCGCGGCATTGCATCGCCCTGGCCGCGGCGAACGCAGAATCCGGGCTCGGCTGGGCAGGACGCTCAATCTTTTATCACGTCCCCTGCTGACATCCGCTGCGCTCTGGTTATTCTGATCCGGCTTTGAACCCGGCCCACCGGCTGCGGGGCGGGTATTTGTGCCCGTCCGCAGCCCAATCAGATCGCTATGAAGGACCAGGCATGACATCTCCGATCCTCTCGGTCTCGAACCTGACGACCTCCTTCCGGGTCGAAGGCCTGTGGAAGCCGGTGGTGCGCA
>Ga0065165_1001369_pt1 | contig 26829 bp, 25 predicted proteins | sample AraplaMF_Cvi_mMF_FD_63813 | JGI IMG/M metagenome (GOLD analysis project Ga0065165, IMG submission 63813) | Arabidopsis root microbial communities from the University of North Carolina, USA - plate scrape MF_Cvi_mMF (version 2) (version 3) | ecosystem: Host-associated > Plants > Roots >... | reverse complement strand
GACGGCATCCGCAAGGCAGGCGGATGCGTTCCGGCAGACGTGCAGGCGCTCGACCAGCTCAACATCGAGACCAACGCGCTGACCACCGGCAAGGCGGCCACGGCCTTTGCCCATTCCAACCAGTTCGTCGGCTACCAGGCGCTGAACAAGTCCAAGCTGTCGCTGACCGCCTATCCAAAGGTCAGCGCCTCTTCGCCGACCGGCCATTATCTGAAGCCGTCGATGCTGATGAGCGTCTCGGCGACCAGCCAGAACGTCCAGAGCGCCGTCGACTTCATCAACTTCCTGGTGGCCAGTCCGGAGGGTGTCGACCTGTTGGGCGTCGAGCGCGGCGTTCCGGCATCCACGGCGATGCGCGACCAGCTGACCACGAAGCTGGACGATGTCAGCAAGGCGATGGTGGAGTACATCGCCGCCATCACGCCGAATGTCGGCGCGCTGCCGATCAACCCGCCACAAGGCGCCGGCGAACTCGCCTTCGTGCTGACCCGGGTCAGCCAGGAAGTCGCCTTCGGACGCATCACGCCCGAAGAAGGCGGCGAGCGGATGGTCAGCGAGGCCAAGAATACCTTGGCGCGGAAGTGAGCCCATGGCGTCGCAGACCGAGACGATGCACAGGGGGAGCCGCACTGCGGCTCTCCGGGGGCAGAGCGCATTCCGGCGGATGCTCGACCGCAACGCGGCAGGCTATGTTTTCCTGCTGCCCTGGCTACTGGGCTTCTTCGGGCTGACGCTCGGACCGGCGCTCGCCTCGCTCTACCTGTCCTTCACCAATTACGACCTCTTGCAGTCACCCGACTGGGTGGGTGCCGCCAACTACGTGCGCATCCTGACGGACGACCCGAAGTTCGGCGCCGCGATGCGCGTGACCTTTACCTATGTCATCCTGTCGGTGCCGCTGAAGCTCGCCTTCGCACTGGCGGTCGCGATGGCGTTCAATCGCGGCATCAAAGGCCTGACGCTCTACCGGGCCATCTTCTACCTGCCGTCGCTGCTTGGCTCCAGCGTCGCCATCGCGGTGCTCTGGCGCCAGCTGTTCGCATCGGACGGGCTGATCAACATGGCGCTCTGGCAGGCGTTCGGCTTCGAGGGACCGAGCTGGATCTCCAATCCCGACTATGCGCTCTATACGCTGGTATTGCTGTCGATCTGGCAGTTCGGCTCGCCGATGATCATCTTCCTTGCCGGCCTTCGGCAGATCCCGAAGGATATGTACGAAGCGGCAGAAATGGACGGCGCCGGAAAGGCCCGCCAGTTCTTCAGGATCACGCTGCCCCTGCTCACGCCGGTGATCTTCTTCAACTCGGTGATCCAGACGATCGAGGCCTTCAAGGCCTTCACTCCCGCCTTCATCATTTCCGAAGGCACCGGCGGTCCGATCAATTCGACCCTGTTCTACACGCTCTACCTTTACCAGGAGGCATTCGGCTTCTTCCGGATGGGTTATGCTTCGGCGCTGGCGTGGATCCTCGTGGTGATCATCTCGCTGTTTACCGCCTTCTCCTTCCTCGGCGCGCGTTACTGGGTGCACTACGATGACTGATGCGCCGCACGATCTGCTTTCGCCGCCCAAGGTCCGGCGCTCCCCCGTCAAGTCGATCCTGCTCCATGCGGTGCTTATCGTCTGCTCGTTCGGCATGCTCTACCCGATCCTGTGGATGATTTCGGGGTCGTTCCGGCCGCAGGAAGAGCTGTTCGGCTCGTCCTCGCTGATCCCGTCCGCGCTCGATCTTGGCGGCTATGTCCGCGGCTGGAGCGGTTTGCAGGTGACGTTCGGCCGGTTCTTCTGGAATTCGCTGGTGATTTCGGTGCTGGCGACGATCGGCAATGTGGTCGGCTGCTCGCTTGCGGCCTTCGCCTTTTCGCGGCTGCGCTTCGCCGGGCGCAATTTCTGGTTCGCGCTGATGCTCGGCACGCTGATGCTGCCCTATCACGTGGTCCTGATCCCACAATACATCCTGTTCCTGCATCTCGGCTGGGTGAACTCGCCGCTGCCGCTGATCGTGCCGAAATACCTGGCGACGGACGCCTTCTTCATCTTCCTGATGGTGCAGTTCTTCCGCGGCATTCCGAAGGAACTCGACGAGGCGGCGGTAATGGACGGCTGCAGCCCGTTCCGCATCTACTGGAAGATCATGCTGCCGCTTTCCATGCCGGTCCTTGCTACGGCCGCCATCTTCTCGTTCATCTGGACCTGGGACGACTTCTTCGGCCCCCTCATCTACCTCAGCGACATCAATACCTACACCGTGCAACTGGGCCTTCGATCCTTCGTGGATTCGACCGGCAGCTCCGACTGGACGGCCCTGTTTGCGATGTCCAACCTGTCGCTCATCCCGGTCTTCCTGTTCTTCCTGTTCTTCCAGCGGCTGCTGATCGAAGGCATCGCCACGACCGGCATGAAGCGTTGATCCCATTGACATGAAGCGTTGATCCCATTGAAGAGTGACCCCATGACACCTGTGCGCTTCGCCGTCATCGGCATCAACCACAACCACATCTTCGGGCAGGCCAATTGCCTGCTCGACGCCGGCGCCGAATTTGTCGGCTTTCATGCACAGGAAGACGACCTGTCCGCGGAGTTCTCGGCAAAGTATCCGCAGGCGACGCGGTATGACGATCCGCGCCGAGCGCTGGACGATCCGAGCATCGACCTCATCGTCACCGCCGCCATCCCGGACCAGCGCGCGGGGATCGCGATCGATGCGATGCGCGCCGGCAAGGACGTGATGACCGACAAGCCGGGAATGACGACCCTCGACGATCTGGCGACGCTGCGTCGCGTCCAGGGGGAAACCGGCCGGATCTTTTCCGTGCTTTATTCGGAGCACTTCGAAAACCGGGCCACCGTGCGCGCAGGCGAACTGGTAGCGGCCGGCGCGATCGGCAAGGTGGTGTCGACGGCAGGCTTCGGGCCGCACCGCATGCGGCCGCAGCTTCGCCCACCGTGGTTCTTCGAGCGTAAGCGCTATGGCGGCATCCTGGTCGACATCGCCTCGCACCAATGCGAGCAGTTTCTCTTTTTCACCGGGACCGAGACCGCCGACATCCTCTCGGCGAGCGTCGCCAACCGGGCGCACAAGCAATGGCCGGGCCTGCAGGATAGCGGCGACATCCACCTCGCCACGCCGGATGCAAATGGCTTTATCCGTGTCGACTGGTTCACGCCGGAAGGATTGTCGACCTGGGGCGACGGCCGGCTCTTCATCACCGGCACCGAGGGCATGATCGAGCTGCGGAAATACGTTGACGTCGCTGGCCGGGAGGGCGGCGACCACCTGTTCCTGACCGACGCCTCGGGCGTCACCCATATCGACTGCTCGGCAGTCGCCCTCCCCTATGGCGCGCAGCTGCTGTCCGACATCCGCAACCGCACGGAGACGGCAATGCCGCAGAGCCGCTGCTTTGCGGCGATGGAGCTTGCGCTCCGAGCCCAGGCGAAGGCAGAGGAAGCATACAATGTCTAAGCGTTTCAGGGTGGCGATCATCGGCTGCGGCATCGGCCGATCGCATATCGTCGAAGGCTACCTGCCACATTCCGACAAGTACGAGGTGGCAGCGCTCTGCGATCTTGACGAGGCGCGGCTCCAAGCCGTTGCGGACGAGTTCAGCATCACGCGCCGCACGCGTTTCTCGGACGAACTGATGGCCGATCCGGAGATCGACATCATCGACATCTGCACGCCGCCGGCCGTTCACACGAAGCTCGTGCTGCAGGCCCTTGCGGCGGGAAAACACGTCGTCTGCGAAAAGCCGCTGACCGGCTCGCTTGCCGAGGTGGACGAGGTGCGGCGCGCGGAAACGACATCCCGCGGTGTGCTGATGCCGATCTTCCAGTACCGGTATGGCGAGGGCGTCGCGCAGGCGAAGCGGATCATCGACAGCGGGCTCGCCGGCAAGCCCTATGCGGCGACCGCGGAAACCTTCTGGCGCAGGACCGCCGACTATTACGACAATCCCTGGCGCGGTCGCTGGGCAACCGAACTCGGCGGCGTGCTGATGACGCATGCCATCCACCTGCACGACATGCTCACCTATCTGATGGGCCCGGTCGAGCGGGTGTTTGCCCGGGCGGAGACCCGCGTCAACGCGATCGAGGTCGAGGACTGCGTGTCGGCAAGCCTGCTGATGCGCAACGGTGCGCTCGCCTCATTGACGGCCACTCTCGGGGCGGCCGAAGAGATCAGCCGCCTGCATCTCGCCTTCGAACACGTGACGCTCGAAAGCAACCATGCGGCCTACTCGCCCGGCGATGGCCCGTGGCGGATCGTCCCGGCGAGCGACGAGGCGAAGCAGAGGATCGAGGCGCTGCTTGCCGACAATCCTCCCGTCGGGAGACGTTTCAACGGCCAGATGGAAGCGTTCTACAAAACCCTGCTTGCCGGCACGAAGCCGCCGGTGACCAGCGAGGATGCCCGGTTTTCCCTTGAGCTGGTCACGGCCATCTACCATTCCAACGACACCCATGCGGACGTGGCGCTGCCGATCACCGACAGCCACCCGAAGTATCACAGCTGGCGGCCGTGACCAGCCGACCAGCGGGAGGAGCCTGACATGGCGAGCAGCATCACGCTCGAGAAGATCCAGAAGCGCTACGGCGCCCTGCCCGTCATCCACGGGGTGGACCTGACGATCGAACCCGGGGAGTTCACCGTGTTCGTCGGCCCTTCGGGCTGCGGAAAGTCGACGCTGCTGAGGATGATCGCGGGGCTTGAGGAAATCTCCGCAGGCGAACTGCGCATCGACGGCGTACGCATCAACGAGACGCCGCCTTCCAAACGCGGCATCGCTATGGTGTTCCAGTCCTACGCGCTCTATCCGCATATGAGCGTCTACAAGAACCTTTCCTTCGGCCTCGAGACCGCAGGTTTCAACAAGGCGGATGTGGAGACCCGGGTGAAGAGGGCGGCCGACATTCTGCAGATCGAACCGCTGCTGCAGCGCAAGCCCAAGGCGCTCTCGGGCGGCCAGCGGCAACGAGTGGCGATCGGCCGTGCCATCGTGCGCGAACCGCGGATCTTTCTCTTCGACGAACCGCTCTCCAATCTCGACGCGGAGCTGCGCGTGCAGATGCGCGTCGAGCTTTCCAAGCTGCATCAGCGGCTTGGCAGCACGATGATCTACGTCACCCACGACCAGGTCGAGGCCATGACCATGGCCGACAAGATCGTCGTGCTGCGCGACGGCCGCATCATGCAGGCCGGCCGGCCGCTCGACCTCTACAATGATCCCGCCAACCAGTTCGTGGCCGGCTTCATCGGATCGCCGAAGATGAACTTCCTGTCGGCCCGGCTGGACGGGACGGATGGTTCGCGCCGCACGATCGAGATCGGGGGGCGCCGGATCGACCTGCAGAGGCCGCTTTCCGCGCGTGAAGGGGAACCGCTCACCTTCGGCCTGCGGCCGGAACACATCCAACCGCAGGACAATGCCTCGTCGCTCGGGCCGGCATCCGTGCAGCTGGTCGAGCATCTGGGCGGTTCGACCGTGGTCTATGCGAGCATGCCGGACGGGCAGCCCACGACAGTCCTGCTCGACGGCCAGCGCCCGATCCGGATCGGCGAGACCATCCCGTTGTCCTTCGACCCGGCGAGGAGCCATGTCTTCGGCGAAGACGGGCGACGGGTCTCGTAGCACTTGATGCAGCGTCGCCGCCCGAAAGGCTCGCCTTAGAAGCTGGTGATGACGGCAATGCCCGGGGTCTCGGCCCGGTCCAGGTTGACGAGGTCCTGGACGGCGTCCGACAGGCTCGTTCTTTTCGAGATGAGCTGCTGCGGCTTCATCTTGCCGGCCGTCAGCATGGCGAGCATGGCGTCATAGCGCCAGGCCTGCATGCCATGGCTGCCATAGATCTCCAGCTCGTGCCCGATGACCTGCGCCATGGGGATCTGCGGCGTCGCGTGTTCGCCCAGCATCAGCCCCACCTGCACGTGTCGGCCCCGGCGGCGCAGGTTCTTGATGGAGTTGAAGCAGGTCGTCGGATGGCCAAGCGCATCGATGGAGACATGGGCGCCGCCGCCGGTGATCTCACGGACGGCCTCGACCACATCCGGCACGGCGCCGGCGTTGATGGTGGCGACCGCACCGCACTGCCTCGCGAACGCCAGCTTGTCCTCGGTCAGGTCGATGCCGATGACGTTGGCACCCAGTGCGGTCGCGATCATGATCGCCGACAATCCGACGCCGCCGCAGCCATGCACCGCCACCCAGTCGCCGGGGCCGGTGCGGGCCTGGTCGACGACAGCCCGGAAGGAGGTCGCAAACCGGCAGCCGAGGCTTGCGGCCGTCGCGTCGTCGATGGCGTCGGGCAGGTGCACGAGGTTGGTATCGGCATAGTCGATGGCCACAAATTCGGCGAACGACCCCCAATGGGTAAAGCCCGGCTGGAACTGGCTGGGGCAGACCTGCTGGTTGCCGGAATGGCATTCGGAGCAATGGCCGCATCCGGACACGAAGGGAACGGTGACCCGGTCGCCGATCCGGAAGCGCATGACACCCTTGCCGGTCGCCACGACCCTGCCCGCCAGCTCATGGCCCGGCACATGCGGCAGCCGGATGTCGGGATCGTGGCCCTTCCAGCCATGCCAGTCGCTGCGGCAGAGGCCTGTCGCACCGACCTTGATCACGACGCCGTCGAACGCAGGCTCTGGATCGGGAAGCGTCCTGATCTGCGGGGTCTGTCCAAAGGCTTCGTAGTACATGGCTTTCATGGCGTCTTCCCCCGCATGGCATGGTGGACCGATCCTCGACGCGACCGGCGGCATTTCTCCCCCACGATATCGCATCACCGCGCTCGGACCCGCAAGACCGCTTCCGCGCGCACAGCCCCAAAAAGCAAAAGCCCAGCCATTGCTGACCGGGCTTCACGTCAGGGGACGTTACAATTTCCTCAGGCGGCGGCAAGCGCCTTTTCGATGTCCTGGATCGAGTGGCCCGTCAGGTCCTTGTCGAGTTCGCCGATGAGCACCTCGGACAACGACTTGTGATAGGATTTGCGCATCTCGCCCAGCGTACGGGGCGCTGCGACAACCACCAGGCTCTTGATCTTGCCGTCGAGCACATGCTTGTTCAGCATGCCGGCGACACCGTTGCTGAAGCCATCCTCGTCCTGCTGGCTGTCGCTCGGATTGGCCGAGCTGCTCGAATGGCGGCCACCGGAGGCGATCTTCGAGCTGTCGACGTCGGGAGCCGGCATTGCCCTCAGCTTGACGTTGGCTGCATCGCCTTCATTCTGGAAAAGGCTGAGCTTTTCGCCATCGGCGACGGCGACGACCGTGTTCTGCGGAAGCTGCATATCTGTAATCTCCTTGTTCGGCACCCCTGTCCACCCTGTGGGTGAACCGGCGCTTGTTTCGGCCCCTACAGTAATCCGGCCGGCGGCGTTCGGTTCCGCTAGAGACGAGGGGCTCGGGCAGGAGACAGGCTCCGGCGCCCGGCAAGCGGTGGGGGAACGCAGCGCCCGGGGCGCATGCCGAAGGCCGAGATGCGCCTAGGCTCTGTGCGCCTTCGAGGCCGGCTGCTGCCAGTCGATGCCATTTTCGGAAAGCCAGCCGACGAGTTGCTCGAAAGGCATGGGCATCGCGAACCGATATCCCTGGAAATAGTGGCAGCCAAGGTCCTGAAGGGCCTGCAACTGTTGCTCGTCCTCGACGCCCTCGACGACGCAGCCGAGATCGAGGGTTTCGCACAGCGCGATAATGGAGGCGATGATCTTGCGCCCCCAAGGCTCCTGGAGGCCGCCGATAAAGCTCCTGTCGATCTTGACCTTGTCGATCCTCAGACGGTGAAGATAGCCAAGGCTGGATTGCCCGGTGCCAAAATCATCGAGTGCGATCTTGACGCCGATCTGCCGCAAAAGCGTGATCGAGTTCTGGGCCAGTTCGAAATCGCGCATGACCGCCGTCTCGGTGATCTCCAGGATCACGCGGTCGGCCGGGACGCCGCTCTTGCTGATCATCGCAATGATCGCGAGGACCGTCGCCGGCGACGTCAGGTCGTTGGCCGAAAGGTTGAACGACATCGAGATCCCGCTCGACACCATCGTCCTGAAATGGCCAAGCGCCTTGCCCAGAAGCTTCATGGTGAGATCGTGGATATGCCCGGTCCGTTCGGCGATCGGAATGAACAGCATCGGGCTCATGGGGCCAAGCAGCGGGCTGTGCCACCGCGCCAGGGCCTCGACCGCAACCGGCCGGCCCGTTGCATCGACGATCGGCTGGAAATGGATCTGGAGCTGCTCGTCGAGCAGCGGCGAGCGAAGCTCGGTCTCGACGGCGGCATCGCGTGCAATACGCTTTTCGTGGTCCGTCGAATAAAGGAGAGCCCGGCTCTGGCGGCCCTCCTTGGCAACATAAAGGGCGTAATCGGCACGGTCGAAGAGATCGTGGGCGGAGCGCGCGGAGGCCGGATAGGCGGCCATTCCACAGGAACAGCCGATCCGCAGGCTCAGGCCTTCGAGCGGATAGGGCTCCGACAGGAGATCGCAATAGTCCTGGCCGAGCGACGCCGCACCGTCCTCGCCGATTTCCGCGATAAAGCCGAATTCGTCGCCGCCCAGGCGGGAGACGAGGACGTTTGGCGCCTTTGCCGCCAGCCTGCCGCCGACTTCGGCCAGCAGGCGATCGCCGACCACATGCCCATAGGTATCGTTGATTGCCTTGAAGCGATCAAGGTCCAGCAGACCGAGGATGAGGACCGAACCCGATGCCTTGGAAAGCTCGATCTGTTCATCAAGCCTTGCGAAAAAGTAACGCCGGTTGGACAGGGAGGTCAGCGGATCCGTGTGCGCGAGCCGCAGGTTCTCCGCGCCCAGCGCGTCGGCCTCCGCCTTCTTGATCGCCAGGGCCTTTTGCGAGCGCAGCGCCTCCGAGAATGTCTGAAAACCGTTCTGCAGAACCCGGATCATGACAAGCGTCACCAGCGCAATGTTGAGCGCGATGGCGATGAAGACGCTGTTTCCGAAGAAGGCGTAGTAGATGAGATAGGGTACCGAAACGATGCCGGTGACGACGAAGGCTGCCTGGGGCAGATGCATCAGGCAGAAAATGCAGCCGATCACGGTCGCGGCGATGAAAAGCGCGACATGGCCCTGTTCATAGGGGCCGCCGTAGCTGCCGAGGCACAGGGCCCAGGTGACATAGAGCGCCGCGAGCACGCCCGCGAGGACGACGGTCTTGTTGAGCTGCGCCATTGCCTCCTGCGGGGACACATCTGTATCGCGCGACCGAAGCCAGACCACCAGCCGGGCAATGCTCATCACCACGAGGACGGCCGGAACGAGAACCGTCAGCAATATCGGGGCATAGAGATAATGCGTATAGGCAACGGCTGTCGCATTGACGGTCAGCAGCACATAGAGAAGCGGGATCTGGGGGCGCAGCTCCCGGACCTGCGCAACGGCGATCTCGGGCTGGCTGCATCTGAGCCGTCTAAAGAAACGCAATACACTTGCACTCATCCGCAAACCTCACACACTATCAGGATCATAAGCGATCCTGATTTACACATTGCTAAAACAATCGAGGTTTCCGGCTGCGCGGCCTTGAATGCGCCGTCAGACCGGGATCGGCGGCGTGTTTTGCGCAGGCCATGGTCGGGGCGAGAGGGGAAGCGACCGGCTCAGGGGCGATGGGCAAGGGCGACGGCATCCGCCACCTCCTGCGCACGGTCGGTCAGGATGGCCGTCGCAACCCGGATGTGGCCGCTCGCACCGACGGAGAACTTGCTGCCCGGATTGACCGCAATATTGCGCGCCGCCAGCGTCACCATGGCAAAGGGTTCGGAGGCGACCGGCACCCAGAGACAGAGGCCGCTGCCCTGCGGCACGGACAGGCCCCGCTCCCGGATGGCTGCGGCAAGCCCATCCCGGCGCGCCTGATAGGCATCGCGCGCGGCCGCGATGACCTCGAAGGTCTGCTCCTGACGCAGCAGCCAGGCCGTCGCGCCCTGCAGGATGCGGCTGGTCCAGCCGGCACTGAAGCTGCGATACGACTGGATCTGGTCGATGATCGCCTCCGATGCGGAGAGAACGGCAATCCTCAGATCCGGCCCCAGCGTCTTCGAATAGGAGATCATGTGGATCGTCCGGTCGGGAAACCGGGCGCCGAGCGACAGAGGCGGCGTCTGCGCTATGTCTCCCACGCCGTCGTCCTCGATGATCAGCGTATCGCAGCCGTCGAGGAGGTCGCCCAAGGCCTTCAGCCGCGCCGCCGCCATGCTCGCTCCCGTCACGGAATGGAGGCGCGGCTGGAAGATGAAGGCGCTCGGCCGCTGCAGGAGGGCCTCCTCCAGCGACTGCGGCGTCGGCCCCATGTCATCGCATTCGACCGGGATGATGCGAACGCCGAGATCTTCCAGGATATCGAGCAGGCGCATCGCGGTCGGACATTCGATCGCTACCGAGGATCCCGGCGCGACGAGGGCGTGAACGGCGATGTAGACGCCGTTGTAGCCGCCATTGGTCGCGAGGAATGCTTCTGCCTGATACGGCCAGCGGCGCTCGACGGCGTCGCGCAGTTCGCTGATGATGCGGCTGCGGGCATAGCTGTTGAGATCATCGACGGAGGCGCCGTAGGCCATGGCCTGGCGCAGATCCGGCAGCAGCGCCGGGTCGGGCACGGCCATGGTCAGGTCCAGCGCACCCGGCGCGTAGAGCCCCGAGCTCGTCAGCCGTTCCGGCTTGGCCACAAATCGGTCGCCGCTTACCCAGGTGCCGTTGCGACCCCGGCCGGTGATGATCTTCTGGCGCCGCAGGTCGCTCCAGGCTTCCGAGACCGTGGCCGGGCTGACCTTGAGCTCATAGGCGAGGTCGCGAATGGCCGGAAGCCGCATGCCGAGCGGAAGAACTCCCGCACGCACCAGCGCGCTGGTTTCGAGAGCGATCCCCCTCTGGGTTCGATTGATGATTTTTTCGGCAAGCCACCGCGCGGCGGGAATATCGCCCATATTTCGACCATCTATAAATGTTCAGTCACATAATAACATTTGTCAGGAAAATGATGAACATTTAATTTCCCTGGTATTGAGACCCTTGTGAGCCCATGAAATGCCTTTGAAACTCCGCCTTGCCCTGCGTGACTGGGATTATATGACGCCTCTCGTACTGGGCGATGTGGCGTCGTCCCGACTGGACATTACCGTCGACAGGGTCGGTACACTGGTCGGCAATCTTGCCGCGGACGATGCGCATGACGCAGCGGAGATGTCCTTCAGCCGCTATACGCAGCTGCGCCATGACGGCGACGAGCGTATTGTCGGCATGCCGAATTTCATCATGCGCGGCTTTCGCCATCGCTGCATCATCACCACCAAGGCGAGCCCCATCCGCAGCCTCGGCGATCTTGGCGGCAAGAAGATCGGCGTGACCGGCTGGCGCGATTCCGGCAACACCTGGACCCGCGCGCTTCTGCGCCGCGAAGGCGTCGGCGTCGAGGATGCGATGTGGTACGGCGGCCGCCTGACCGAAGCGCACCCGATCGCCGATCGGCTGGACGGATTTGGCCGTCCAGGACGGATCGAGGCGGCACCGGGCGAGCGTCCCATGGTGGACCTGCTGCAGGATGGCGGCCTCGATGCGGTGTTTACACCCTTCATGCCCAGGGGGTTCTTCGACCAGCAGTCGCCCTTCCGGCAGGTGATCGAGGATTTCCGGGCGGCCGAGGTCGGATACTTCCACGCCGTGGGCTACGTGCCCGGCATGCATCTGATCGGCTTCAAGGCCGAGATCGTCCGCGACAATCCCTGGGTGATGGACGAACTCAGCGACCTTCTCGACGAGTCGCAGCGCCTCTGGCTGGAAAAGCGCGAGAAATACGCCGACACCACGCCGTGGATGATCGACGAACTGCGCCGTTGCGCGGCCGATCTGCCGCCGACCTGGAGCAGCAACGGGATGGCCGCCAATAAGGCGATGATCGCCGACTTCGCCACCGAACTCCACGAGCAGAAGATCATGCCCCGCCGCATGACGGTCGAGGAACTCTTTCCGCTGCATGCCGGCCGCGGATGAAGGATTGCGGCAAGCGCCGTAGAACGAGCCAGTGAAGAACAAAAAGGGGAATGCACCATGTCACTGAAACTAGCCACTTCCGTCGCCCTTGCTGGCCTTGCGCTAGCAGGTTCCGTTCTTGCGCAGGACGCCGCGATCCCTCCGCAGAAGGTCGACGAGGCGCTGCGCGCCCGCCTTCCGGAAAAGGTGCGCACCGACGGCACGATGATTTCCGTCAACAACGGCTCCTTCCCGCCCTACGAAATCGTCACCGGGACGGAGATGAGCGGCGCCAGCGCCGACCTCACCAAGGCGCTCGGCGAAGTGCTCGGCGTGTCGATCAAGCATGAGACGGTGAGCGGCCTCAGCGCCCTGCTCGCAGGCGTCAATTCCGGCCGCTACCAGTTCGCCTTCGGGCCGATCGGCGACTACAAGAGCCGGGAAGACGCCAACGACTTCATCGACTGGGTCCAGGAATTCGTCGTCTTTGCCGTCCAGAAGGGCAATCCCAAGGGCATCAGCTCGCTCGATGCCGCCTGCGGCAAGCGCATCTCGGTCATGGCCGGCGGCTCCGCGGAGACGGTGATCAAGGTCCAGGCCGAGAAGTGCAAGACCGAGGGCAAGGGAGAGATCGAGGTCCAGTCCTACACGGACCAGCCGAGCTCGATCCTGGCGGTCCGCTCGAAGCGCGCCGACGCCTTCTTCTCGTCGCAGGCCCCGCTCACCTATTTCGTATCCCAGGCCAACGGCCAGCTGGAACTGGCCGGCACCGGCCAGAAGAACGGTTTCAGCGACATCTTCCAGGGCGCCGTGGTGCCGAAGGGCTCGCCGCTCGGTCCGGTGCTTATCGACGCCATCAAGGAATTGATGGCCAACGGCACCTATGCAACGATCATGAAGAAATGGGGTCTTGAGAACAACATGATCAAGGAGCCCGGCATGAACCTCGGCGGAGCACTTCCCAAATGACCATGGACCATGCGCCCCACGCGCCGCCGACCGGCGGCGCGGAGCAGCGCGACGTCGCCAATGCCCACGCCCCGTTCCGGAGCGGGCGCCTGCTCCTCTGGCTCGCCGTCCTCCTGGTGGCAGCCAATTTCGCTTGGATCGTCGCCCGCAACGAGAACTTCGAGTGGCCGGTCGTCGCCCAGTACTTCTTCAACCCGACCGTCATCCAGGGGCTCTATGTCAGCCTGGGCCTGACCATCGTCGCGATGATCATCGGTGTCGTGCTCGGGCTGGGGCTTGCGATTGCACGGCTGTCGCAGGACCGGCTCGCGAGTTCGCTCGCCTCGCTCTACATCTGGTTCTTCCGCGGCACGCCGCTGCTGGTCCAGCTGATCTTCTGGTACAATCTGTCGACGCTGTTTCCCGAGATCGGGATCGCCATTCCCTTCGGTCCGACGCTCGTCAGCTGGGAAACCAATTCCGTCATCACCCCGATGACCGCGGCGATCGTCGGGCTTGCGCTGAACGAAGCGGCCTATATGGCGGAAATCATCCGCGGCGGACTGCTTTCGGTCGATCGCGGCCAGTTCGAGACCGCCGAAGCCTTCGGCATGACCAAGGGCCGGGCGCTGTGGCGGATCATCATTCCGCAGGCCATGCGGTCGATCGTGCCGCCGACTGGCAACCAGTTGATCAGCATGATCAAGGCGACCTCGCTCGTCAGCGTCATCGCCATGGCCGACCTGCTCTACTCGGTGCAGTCGATCTACAACACGACGTTCCAGGTCATCCCCATGCTGATGGTCGCCGTGGTCTGGTATCTTCTGATCACCTCGGTTCTCAACATCGGCCAGAGCTATATCGAGGCCTATTACGGTCGAAGCGACAGACGCAGGACAGGGGGCGCCACGCCTGCGCCCGTCGTCGCCGCTGCTGAGGAGGCAAGCCATTGAGCCCGACCGCAACCGCTGCCCCGCTCGTCCAGGCCCGCAACGTTCACAAGTCCTTCGACCAGCTGGAGGTACTGAAGGGCATCGATCTCGACGTCATGCCGGGCGAGGTCGTCGTCGTTCTCGGCCCCTCCGGATCCGGAAAATCGACCTTCCTGCGCTGCATCAACCACTTGGAATCTATCAACAAGGGCTCCATCGAGGTGGAGGGCGAGCAGATCGGCTACCGCCTTCGCCGCGGCAGGCTGGAAAAGCTGTCGAGCAACGGTATCGCCCGCCAGCGCCGTAAGATCGGCATGGTGTTCCAGCAGTTCAACCTCTACCCGCACATGACGGTGCTGCAGAACATCATCGAGGCGCCGATCCACGTGCATGGTGAGAGCCGCAAGGATGCGGTGGCGAATGCGCGGCGCCTGCTCGACCGGGTCGGGCTGGCCGAGAAGGCCGACAACTATCCCCGCCAGCTTTCCGGCGGCCAGCAGCAACGGGTCGCCATCGCAAGGGCGCTCGCCATTCGGCCGACGCTGATGCTGTTCGACGAGCCGACCTCGGCACTCGATCCGGAACTCGTCGGCGAAGTTCTGGCGACGATGCGCGACCTGGCAAAGCAGGGGCTCACCATGATCGTCGTTACCCACGAGATCGGCTTTGCCCGGGAGGCGGCCGACAGGGTGGTGTTCATGGACGGCGGCCATATCGTCGAGATCGGCAAGCCGGAAGAGGTGATCGGCAATCCGCAGCACCCGCGCACGCAGGCCTTCCTGTCGCGCTTCCTCTAATTCGGTGGTTCTCCCCACCTTGGCGCCGGCCTCTCGCCGGCGCTCTTTTCCATTCCACACAGGTCCGGACGATCATCATGCTTCAAGACAATGCCTTTGCCCGCCTTTCCGATTTCGACGCGATGGAAGCGGAACTCAAGGCGGTGCGCCAGTATCTGCATGCGCACCCCGAACTGTCTCTCGAAGAAGCCGAGACGGCGCGCTTCGTGGCCGAGAAGCTTGAAGCGTTTGGTTACGAGGTCACGCGCAATGTGGGCGGGCACGGTGTCGTTGCACGGCTGACCGCAGGAACGGGCAAGAAGAGCATCGGCATCCGCGCCGACATGGACGCCCTTCCGATCATGGAGGAAACCGGTCTTGCCTATGCCAGCACCTCGCCCGGCAAGATGCATGCCTGCGGCCATGACGGTCATACGACCGTGCTTCTCGGTGCCGCCGAGTATCTCGCGAAAACGCGCCGGTTCGACGGGACGGTCACGCTGATCTTCCAGCCTGCCGAGGAGAACGGACGCCCGAGCGGCGCCCAGAAGATGATCGCCGACGGGCTCTTCGAACGTTTCCCGATGGATGCCATCTTCGGGCTGCACAATCATCCGGGCGCACCGGAAGGCACCTTGCTGACGCGCTCCGGCCCAATCATGGCGTCGTCGGATACGGTCAACATCACCATCACCGGCAAGGGCGGGCACGCATCGCGACCGCACCTGACCGTCGACCCGGTGGTGGTGGCGTGCAATCTGGTGGTCTCGCTGCAGACCGTGGTGTCGCGCAATATCGATCCGACGCAGACGGCGGTCGTCACGGTCGGCACGATACATGCGGGCCAGGCGGTCAACGTCATTCCGGAATATGCAAAGCTGGCGCTCAGCGTCCGGTGCTTCGAGCCGAAGGTTCGTGACCTGCTCGAAACGCGGATCACCAAGCTCGCCAGATCGATTGCCGAGGGGTTCGACGCCTCGATCGAGATCGACTACGATCGCGGCTATCCCGTCGTCGTCAATTCTGAGAAGGAGACGGCGTTTGCCCGCACCGTCGCGGAGGAACTGATCGGCGCCGAAAACGTCGCGACCTGCCCGTTGATCCCCGGCAGCGAGGACTTTTCCTACTTCCTCGAGCACAAGCCCGGTAGCTTCCTGAGGCTTGGAAACGGCACCACGTCGGCCATCCTGCACAGCTCCAAATACGATTTTGCGGATGGAAGCCTGACGACGGGCGCCGCCATGTGGGCAAGGCTTGCAGAGCGCTTCCTGCAGGAAGAAGCTTAGCTGCAACGACTTTACTGCAGCGACGGACCGTCGCTGCAGTGGAGCCTAAGCGGGTCGCATGATGCAGCCCGCTTGCCCGCTCAGCGCAGGATAAGGCCCGCATGCATCGGCTGCCGGGTGCTCCGGACAATCCGCTTGCGAACTGCAACGGGCTTTGTCGGCCGCATGACCCGGTATGTGCGCGCATCTTGCGCCGGCAACGTATCAAACAAAGCTTCGCATGACATGTCATCCGCGCGGGCCATGCTGTATGCGCGGCGCTTGGCGTGAATGATCCCCGTCAGGACAAGTGTCAGTCCGGCGACCGGAAGAAGTGTGAATACGGCGATTAGCATCTCGTGCCTCCTGACACATTCAACGTGCAGGCTGACAGGAGGTTCAATAAAACAAATGTCATTGCCCCGCGGACAGGAGAGTACGGCGGTGTAAACCGCCGCTCCGGCGCACTCTTTCGCCGCTACTGCATGGCCTGGTCGTTCGCATCGAAACGATGGATGAACGCCCGGTCCGGGGTCGCGAAGACGATGTCGTCGGCGACATAGCGATGTTCGCCGAACAGCCGCACCGTGAGCAGTCCCGTCACCTCGGTTTCCAGATAGAGGATGGTATCGGCGCCGAGATGCTCGGCGTGGATGACCTTGCCCTTCCATTCGCCGGTGTCGCGCGAAAGCGCGATATGCTCGGGCCGGATGCCGATCGTCTTGACACCGGTGCGGGCGAAGTCTGGCAAGCGTTCTGCGGTGATGAAGTTCATCTGCGGCGAGCCGATGAAGCCGCCGACGAAAAGATTGGCAGGCTTGTTGTAGAGGTCCATCGGCGAGCCGATCTGCTCGACCGCGCCGGCGTTCAGCACGACGATCTTGTCGGCCAGCGTCATGGCCTCGACCTGGTCGTGGGTGACGTAGATCATCGTCGCCTTCAGCCGGCGGTGAAGCCCGGCAATCTCCAGCCGTGTCTGGACGCGCAATGCGGCGTCGAGGTTCGAGAGGGGCTCATCGAACAGGAAGAGTTTTGGCTCGCGGACGATCGCCCGGCCGATCGCCACGCGCTGCCGCTGTCCGCCCGAGAGTTCGGCCGGGCGCCGGGCGAGGTACGGGTCGAGCGACAGCATACCGGACGCCTTGGCGACGCGCGCTTCGATCTCGGACTTCTCGGTGCCCGCCTGCTTCAGACCCAGCGCCATGTTGTCCTTGACCGTCAGATGCGGATAAAGCGCGTAGGACTGGAAGACCATGGCGATGCCGCGCTTGGCGGGCGGCGTGTTGATCACTTCCGCTCCGTCGATCCGCACACTGCCGGAGGTCGCGTCCTCCAGGCCGGCGATCACCCGCAGCAGGGTGGATTTGCCGCAGCCTGACGGACCGACGAAGATCACGAATTCGCCGTCCTTCACCTCGAGATCGATGCCCTTCAGCACCTCGTGGTCACCAAAGGCCTTGCGGATGGATTTCAGTTGCAGCGAACCCAAGGGCGTCTTCCTTAAAAGTCTGGTCTTCAGAGACGAATCGGCGTGCCCTTGCGGGCGCTTTCGTCGGCGGCAAGGCAGATGCGCAGCGACTGAACCGCATCGTCCATATGGCGCGCAAGATCTATGTCCTCGCGGATCGCCTTCAGCACATAGGCCTGTTCGAGATCGCACAGCTGCTGGTGGCCGGGTTCGCCGGCCATCGTCATGTCTTCGTCCGGCCTCACGAACTTGCCGTCCGGGCCGGTCTCGGCGCTGTGCAGGCGGATCACCGAGGTCTTGGTATGAGTGTCGATGTCGTCGGACTTGGCGTTCGGATCCATGACGATCGACACCGAGCCCTTCGGCGACATGACGTCCTTCACGAAAAAGGCGGTTTCGGAGATCATCGGCCCCCAGCCGGCCTCGTACCAGCCGAGTGAGCCGTCCTCGAACAGCACCTGGAGGTGCCCGTAATTGTACATGTCGGGGGCGATCTCGTCGGACAGGCGCAGGCCCATGCCGCGCACCTCGACGGCCTTCGCATCGGTGATCTGGCACATGACGTCCACATAGTGGACGCCGCAGTCGACGATCGGCGGTGTCGTCTGCATCAGCGCCTTGTGAACGTCCCAGGTGGGTCCGGAGGACTGCTGATTGAGGTTCATGCGGAAGACGTAAGGCGGACCGAGCTTGCGGGCCTCGGCGATCAGCCGGATCCAGGACGGGTGGTGGCGCAGGATATAGCCGATCACCAGTTTCCGGCCGGCCTTGTTGGCCGCCGCGACCACACGCTCGGCATCAGCCACCGTGGTCGCCAGCGGCTTTTCCACGAACACATGGCAGCCAGCCTCGAAGGCTGCAACGGCATAATCCGCATGGCTGTCGGAATAGGTGCAGATGGCGCAAAGATCCGGCTTCAGCTCGGCCAGTGCCGTCTGGAAGTCCGGATGGATGGTGTAGCCGGAGAGCGCCGGATCGAGCTTCGGCTGCGAGCGGTTGACCAGCCCGACGATCTCGAAGCCCGGGTCGTTGTGGTAGGCGAGCGCATGGCTGCGGCCCATGTTGCCAAGGCCCGCCACAAGGACGCGGATGGGTCGGTCGGAAGAACTCATTTCACCGCTCCTGCCGTGATGCCGGGATCAGCTGCCGGGCGAAGATGACGTAAAGGACGAGGATCGGCAGGATGGCGAGCGACAGCGCTGCCAGCACGGCGTTCCAGTTGGTGACGAACTGCCCGATGAAGATCTGGCTGCCGAGCGTCACCGTCTTGGTCGCCTCCGATGGCGCCAGGATCAGCGGGAACCAGAGGTCGTTCCAGATCGGGATCATGGTGAAGACGGCAACCGTCGCCATGGCGGGCCGCACAAGCGGCAGGACAAGGCGGAAGAAGATCGCGTATTCCGACAGCCCGTCGATGCGACCAGCGTTCTTCAGGTCGTCGGACACGCCGCGCATGAATTCCGACAGGATGAAGATCGCCAGCGGAATGCCCTGGGCGGTGTAGACGAGGATCAGCGCCGTCAGTGTGTTGACGAGACCCGTTTCGACCATGCCCTGCAGGATCGCCACCGTACCAAGCCGGATCGGGATCATGATGCCGATCGCCATGTAGAGACCCATGAGCGCATTCCCGCGGAAGCGGTATTCCGAAAGCGCGAAGGCCGCCATCGCCCCGAACAGCAGCACCAGAACGATCGATGCGATGGTGACTACGAAGCTGTTCTGGAAATAGTTCAGGAAGTCCGCCTGGCCGAGCACGGTCTTGTAGCCGATCAGGCTGAAGGTGGAGGGCAGCGGCACCTGCAGCGGCGAGCGGAAGATCGCGTTGCGGTCCTTGAAGGAATTGATGACCGTCAGGAAGACCGGAAAGAGGGCGATCAGCGTGTAGGCGGCCAGGGCCAGATGCACGAAGCCGGTGCGGACGGGAGACATGCGGGCTCGGTTCGACATCGCAGCCTCCTTCAGAACTGGTAGCGGCGCATGCGCCGCTGGATGGCGAACAGGTAGAAGCTGACGCCGGCGAGGATGATCAGGAACATCACCGTCGCGATCGTCGCGCCCATGGAACGGTCGCCGAGCTGCAGCTGGAAGCCGAAAAAGGTGCGGTAGAGGAAGGTGCCGAGGATATCGGTCGACATGTCGGGACCGGCGAGCGCTCCCTGGATCGTGTAGACGAGGTCGAAGGCATTGAAATTGCCGACGAAGGTCAGGATCGATATGATGCCGATCGCCGGCAGGATGAGCGGCAGCTTGATCTTCCAGAACTGGCTCCAGCCGGTGATGCCGTCGCATTCCGCCGCCTCGATCACCTCTTCGGGAATGCTGAGCAGCGCCGCGTAGATCAGCATCATCGGTATGCCGATATACTGCCAGTTGGAGATGAGCGAGACCGCGACGAGCGCCGGGCCGGACTGGCCGAGCCAGGGGGCGAACAGTGACTTCATCCCCACAAGGCTCATCAGCCAGGGCGCGACGCCCCAGATCGGCGAGAGGATGAGCTTCCAGATGAACCCGACAATGACGAAGGACAAGAGCGTCGGCAGGAAGATCGCCGTGCGGTAGAAGGCAACGAAACGCAGCTTCGGCGTCGACAGGAGCGCTGCGAGCGCAATCCCGATCGGGTTCTGGACGCACATATGAATGGCGAAGAAGATGAGGTTGTTGCGCAGCGCGTTCCAGAAGTCGTGCGACCAGCGCAGGTCGCCGAACAGCACCCGGTAATTGGACAGGCCGACAAAAGTCGGAACACCATCCACCAGATTGTAGAAGGACAGCCGCAGCGTCTCGATCAGCGGCAGCACCATGATGGCGGAATAGACGATGAAGGCCGGGGCCAGGAAGACGGCGATGTGCCAGCGCACCGGCCGCTTGATCGGAATGTCGTCGAGTTCGGTCATGTCCGCATCGCTCATGGCGCACTCCTGCTCATCGGGGCGGTCGCCACCTCGGCAATCTACATTGAGGACGTAAAGCCCCTCATCCGTCGCCGCATCCTGTTTCTCCCGCTCGGGAAGAGAGATGCAGCACCGCCGCTGCGGCTTGCCCCTCCCCCGCAGGGGAGAGGCTGACCGGTTGCCGCGAAGGTTGGATGAGGGCGCCTTTGGCTTGGTCTTACTTAGCCGGCTTGTACCAGCTGTCGAGGCCCTTCTGGAGCTTCTCGGCGGCGACCTTCGGCGTGTCCGTGCCGTTGATCACGTTGGCCGATTCGACCCAGGTCTCGTTTTCCAGGTTCGGCTTTCCGCGCGACAGGATCTGGTAGGTCGAGCGCACGGTCGGTTTCGACGTGCCGCGCCAGGAGACGAATTCCTGCGCCAGCGGATCGCTCATCTTGACCGGGGTGGAGTTCAGGCTGAAGAAGCCCGGCAGCGCATTTGCATAGATCTCGGCAAACTCGGGCGAGGCGACCCAGGTCAGGAACTTCTTGGCTTCTTCCTGATGCGCGCTCTTGGCATTGAGCGCAACGCCGATATCCGGATGGTCGGAGATGTAGCTGGTATCGCCAGCCTTCGGAACCGGCGGCGGGAAGGCGCCCATTTTGAACTGGGCCTGGGTGTTGAACAGGGAGATTTCCCACGAACCGGCCGGGTAGATGGCGGCGCGGCCGAGCGTGAAGAGGTTCTGGCTGTCCGAATAGGTCTGCGCTTCAAAGCCGTCGCCGAGGTAGGGCTTCCACTTGGCGAGCTCTTCGTAGGGCTTGACCCAGTCTGCATCCGTCAGCTTCTGCTTGCCGGCGATGAGCGCTGCGCGGCCTTCCTCGCCCTTCCAGTAGTTGGGGCCGATGTTCTGGTAGCCCATGGTTGCGGCTTCCCAGAGATCCTTGGTGCCCATGGCGAGCGGAATGTAGGTGCCGTCCTTCTTGATCTTGTCGAGGGCGGCATAGAACTCGTCATTGGTCTTCGGCACGGAGATGCCGAGCTTTTCGAACGCATCCTTGTTGTAGATGAAGCCGTGAATGACGGACGCCATCGGCACGCAGAAGGTCGACTTGCCGTCGTCGGTGGACCAGGCGGCCTTGGCAACCGGCGAGAAGTTGCTCATTCCCGAGAGGCTGGTCAGATCGACGATCTGCTTCTTGTTGAAGAGTTCGAGCGAGGCGTCGAAGGGACGGCAGGTGATGATGTCGCCCGCGGAGCCGGCATCGAGCTTGGCGTTCAGCGAGGCATTGTATTCGGTCGGCGCGGTCGGGGAGAAGACGAGCTTGATGCCCGGGTTCTTCGCTTCGAAGGCGGGGATAAGCTTTTCCTGCCAGATGGCAAGGTCGTCGTTACGCCAGCTCTCGATGGTGAGCTTAACGTCGGCGGCGTGCGCCATGCCGGCAGATGCCAGCACGGTCGCGGCAAGAAGCATGCCTTTGGTTACGCGGATCATGATGCTGTTCTCCCTTTTTTTAGCGCCTCGGGCGCGTTTGATGGAACTGTCACTTGCGAAGCTTTTCCAGTGCCGGCCGCAAAACCTGCTGCGAGCGATCGAGAAGCGCCCGGGCGGCGGCGAGGTCCGCGGCACCAGCACTCATCAGAACCGCCAGCTTTACCGAACCCCCGGACCGCTTCAGCCAATCGTCCGCAGCGTCCAGGTCGACGCCGGCGATCTCCGCCACCATGCCGGCGGCGCGGGCCCGGAGCTTCTCGTTGTCGGCGCGCAAATTCACCATGTGGCCGTCGTGCACATGCCCGAGCTTGATGGCCGCGAGCGTCGACAGCATGTTGAAGGCGATCTTCTGGGCCGTGCCGGCACCCATGCGGGTGGAACCCGCGACGAGTTCCGGCGGCGTTTCCAGAAGGATCCGGACGTCCGCCTCATGAAAGAGCTTGGCGGTGCCGTTGTTGGCCATGGCGATCACCTTGGCGCCACGCTGCCGTGCGATATCGGCAATCGCCACCGCATAGGGTGTCGAGCCGCTGGCCGAGACGCAGACGACGCAGTCATCCGCAGCGATGACCGACGCATCCTGTCGCGCAAGACCGATGTCGTCTTCGGGCGCGCCTTCCATGTCGGTCAGGCTGGAAATGCCGCCGGCCAGGAGAAGTACGATCTGGTCACGGGGAATGCCGTAGGTACCGGGAAGCTCCAGCGCATCTGCCATCGCCATCAGTCCCGAGCTTCCGGCGCCCGCATAGACCAGCTTCTTGCCGGCCCGGAGCGTATCGGCAACCATTTCGGCGGCGCGCGCAATCGAACCAGAGGCCTTGTCGACCGCCTTGGCCGCCTCCTGCTGGCCCGTTGCCAGAAGCTCAAGGACAACGGCAGGGGCAAGCACATCCAGCCTGTCCGCTTTCCCGTTCTTCGCTTCGGTGGCAATTTTGCTCATCCGGTTCTCCCTCAGACAAAATGATGCCAAAAAAATACCAATTGTCTAGCAAGAAATTAACGAAGGGTGACGAATTCAGCCTCAGCACCCAAAAAGCGCACCATATTCCCAATATTTTCATAGATTTGTCGCGAGCAACCGAGATTTTCAGAAAACGGGCTTTGTAAATGGTATTTTTTTGGTATTATTTCTGCCGGAGGTATCGATGACGCCCTTTTTCCTTGGAATCGACGGTGGAGGCACCAGTTGCCGCGCGGCGCTCGCCGATCGCAACGGTACCGTTCTGGGCAAAGGCCGGAGCGGCGCTTCCAATATCCTGACCGACCCGGATACGGCGCTTACCCACATCGAGGAAGCGTCGCGGATGGCCTTCCGCGAGGCGGGCCTGTCGCCCGATCTCGGCTCGGCCTGCGCCGTGCTCGGGCTTGCCGGCAACAACGTTGGTGACGCGGTCCGCTACGTGACGGCGCGGCTGGCGTTTGCCAGGGCCGACATCGTTTCCGACGGCATGATCGCGCTGCAGGGGGCGATCGGCGACGATGACGGCGCGATCGGCATTGTCGGCACCGGCACGATCTATATCGCGCGCCACGAGGGCGAGCTCCGCTCGGTGGCGGGATGGGGCTTTCACGTCAGCGACCTGGGAAGCGGCGCTCGGCTCGGGCAGCTGGCGCTGCAGCAATGCCTGCTTGCCCATGACGGGATCCGACCGATGACGCCGCTGTCGCAAGCCATTCTCTCGGAATTTTCGAACAGGCCGGAAAACGTCGTCGAGTTCGCACGGCTGGCGAAGCCCGGAGATTTCGGGCGCTTCACCCCGAAGGTGTTCGAATGTGCCGCTGCGGGCGACCCGGCGGCGATCACCATCATCAGGACAGGCGCAAGCGGCATCGACGAGGCGCTCGATGCGGTCAACGGGATTACCGGCGGCCGCGGCAGGCTCTGCCTTCTCGGGGGGCTTGCGCCGCTCTATCCACCCTACCTGGCCGAGCGGCACCGCGTGCGGCTCTCCGAACCTCTCGCCGACGCCCTGACCGGGGCGGTCGCGCTCGCCGTAAAAGCCTATGGCAGTGCCGGTGTGGCGTCAGCGGAGGCGCGCGCATGAGCCAGACGCTGTCCGACATCCTGCCGCTCGACGGCCTTCAGGGTGCCGGCACGGGACCGCTTTACCGCAAGCTGCGCCAGACCCTGGAAGATGCGATCCGGTCGGGCAAGCTCGATCATGGCGATGCCCTGCCGGCCGAACGCGACCTTGCCGACTACGCCCAGGTGAGCCGGGTGACGGTGCGCAAGGCCGTCGACGACCTGGTGCGCGACGGGCTGCTGACGCGACGGCACGGCTCGGGCACGTTCGTGGTGAAGCCGATGTCGCGCGTCGAGCAGCCGCTGACCCGGCTGACATCGTTTACCGAGGACATGGCCCGACGCGGGCTGGTAACGCGGTCCGAATGGCTGGAGCGCGGGCTTTTTCACCCGTCGCCCGAAGAAATGATGATGCTGGGGCTGGCGCCCGGCACCAGCGTAGCACGGATCGGCCGCCTGCGCATCGCCAACGACATGCCGCTGGCGATCGAGCGGGCGAGCATTTCCGCCGAATTTCTCCCCGACCCGTCGGCGGTCACCACGTCGCTCTATGCCGAGCTGGAGAAGAAAGACGCCCGCCCGGTGCGCGCCATCCAGCGGATCTCGGCCTGCAACATGAAGAAGACCGATGCCGGGCTTCTATGCGTGCCCGTCGGATCTGCCGGGCTTTCGATCGAACGGGTTTCCTATCTCGCCTCCGGGCGGGTGGTCGAGTTGACGCGGTCGCTCTATCGCGGGGACGCCTACGATTTCGTGGCCGAGCTGTCGCTCGGCGATAACTGAGTTTGAGGACGTGAGCATGCAGACGCATATGCGGCAGGAGATAAACGAGATTCCAGACGCGGTGGCCCGCCTCCTGGAGCGCTCGTCCAACGAACTGGCATCGGCCGGGCGCGCGTTGCGCGACAGAGATCCCGCCTTCCTGGTGACCATCGCTCGCGGCTCGTCCGACCATGCGGCGACGTTCATCAAATATGCCATCGAGCTGACCGCCGGTCGGCCTGTCGCTTCGCTCGGGCCCTCGCTTGCCTCGATCTACGGCGCCAAGCTGCAGCTCGCGGGCGGGGCCGCGATCGCGATCTCGCAATCCGGCAAGAGCCCGGACATCGTCGCCATGGCGGAGGCGGCCAAGGCGAGCGGCGCGGTTGCGATCGCGCTCACCAATACCCTGCCCTCGCCGATCGCCAGCGCCTGCTCGCATGCGATCGACATCCAGGCCGGGCCGGAACTTGCGGTCGCGGCGACGAAATCCTTCGTCAACTCGATCGTCGCGGGGCTCGCCCTGCTGGCCGAATGGGTCGACGACGAGCCGCTCAAGGCGGCCCTGCACGGGTTGCCTGGCCATTTCGAGCAGGCGGTCAAGCTCGAGTGGACCGATCTCGCGCAGCAGCTCGGCGAGGCGGAATCGCTTTACATGCTCGGCCGCGGGCCGGCGCTGGCGATTGCCAGCGAAGCAGCCCTGAAGTTCAAAGAGACCTCCAACATGCATGCGGAGGCCTATTCCGCCGCGGAAGTGCTGCACGGCCCCGTCGCACTCGTGGAGAAGCGCTTTCCGGTGGTGACGTTTGCTGCCCGCGACGCCGCCGAGGGCTCGGCCACCGAGATTGCCGACGACCTCGCCGCCAAGGGCGCGCTTGCCTTCGCAACCTCCGACCGGGTCAGGACCGCCCGCAAGCTTCCCTTCGTCGCGACCGGCCATCCGCTGACCGACGCGCTGGCGCTGATCCTGCCGTTCTACGGCTTCGTGGAAGCCTGGTCGCGCGCCAAGGGCCTCAACCCGGATGCGCCCGTGGCCCTCAAGAAGGTGACGGAAACGCTATGAGCATGTCCAAGGCCGCGCCTGTCCGCGCCTTCACCGGCGCCCGTATCTTCGATGGCAGCTCCTGGAACGACGGCAAGGCGCTGCTTGTGGCCGACGGCCGTGTCCTGGCCCTGTCGGCGTCGGCCGAGCTTCCGGGCAACGTCGAGATCATCGATGTGTCCGGGCAAATGATCGTGCCGGGATTCATCGACCTTCAGGTGAACGGCGGCGGCGGCGTGCTGTTGAATGAAGACCCGAGCGCCGAGGGCATTGCCCGGATCTGCGCCGCACACGCGAAATTCGGCACCACCGGTCTCCTGCCGACGCTGATCACCGATACGCCAAACGTCACGGCAGCCGCGATCGACGCCGGCAGGCTGGCGAGCCAGGCCAAGGTCGCCGGCTTCCTCGGGCTGCATCTGGAAGGTCCGCACCTGTCGCTGGCGCGCAAGGGCGCGCATGATCCCGCCCTCATCCGTCCGATGCTGGACGAGGATCTGCAGCGCATCCTGTCCTGCCAGGGCGTCTTCGACGTGATGATGACGACGATTGCGCCGGAAAGCGTGACGCCGGACCAGGTGAGGACGCTGTCGGATGCCGGTATCCTGGTCAGCATCGGCCATACGGACAGCAGCTACGAGACCGCGCTCACCTATGCGGCGGCCGGCGCCCGGGCGGTAACGCATCTGTTTAACGCCATGAGCCCGCTTGGCCATCGCGAGCCGGGCCTGGTGGGTGCCGCGCTTTCTCTCGGCGGGCTGCATGCGGGCCTGATCGCCGACGGCATTCACGTGCATCCGGCCGCCATGGGGGTCGCGCTGCGTGCCAAAACCGGTCCCGGGCGGATCTTCCTCGTCACCGACGCCATGTCGCCGATCGGCACGGATCTGACCGGCTTCACGCTCAACGGCCGGCAGATCCTGCGGCGGGAGGGACGCCTGACGCTTGCCGACGGTACCCTGGCGGGTGCCGATATCGACATGATTTCCTCGGTGCGCTTCGTCCATCAGGTGCTCGCTATCGCGCTCGACGAAGCGCTGCGGATGGCCTCCACCTATCCTGCGGAAGCGGCAGGGCTCAGCAACCGCAAGGGCGCGATCAAAGTGGGCTTCGACGCGGATTTCGTGGTGCTGACGCAGGACCTGCAGATGGCGAGCACCTGGATCGGCGGCACCCAGGTTTACCGCGCCGACTGACCGGGGGCCGCCTCGTCAGGCTTCGAGAAGCGGACCTGCACCTTGAGGCCACGCCCGGCCCGGCCC
>Ga0065165_1001368_pt1 | contig 26854 bp, 16 predicted proteins | sample AraplaMF_Cvi_mMF_FD_63813 | JGI IMG/M metagenome (GOLD analysis project Ga0065165, IMG submission 63813) | Arabidopsis root microbial communities from the University of North Carolina, USA - plate scrape MF_Cvi_mMF (version 2) (version 3) | ecosystem: Host-associated > Plants > Roots >... | reverse complement strand
CCGCCACGCTCAAGCGCTGGCTCGACCAGGGCCATGACGACGACGGCGTGCCGGTCGTGATGATGGAAACCCGCAATGCCTTCGAAGTCGACGTCGGCACCTTCGACAATACCCTCGACTACCGCATCGACAAGTTCAGCGAGTTCCCGGAGGTCGTCGCGAAGCACAAGGATGAGCTGCAGGGCAAGACCGTGGTGACCTTCTGCACAGGTGGCATCCGTTGCGAAAAAGCTGCGATCCACATGCAGAACATCGGCTACGAGCGCGTCTACCAGCTCGACGGCGGCATCCTCAAGTATTTCGAAGAAGTCGGCGGCGACCACTACACGGGCGACTGCTTCGTGTTCGACTACCGTACCGCCTTGAATCCGAAGCTGGAACCGACCGAGACCACCCAGTGTTTCGCCTGCCGCGCCGTGGTCACGCCGCGCCAGCAGCTGGCGCCGGAATATGTGCCGGGCAAATCCTGCCCGCAATGCGCAGGCACGCAGGCGGCCGGTGCTGCCGGGGCCACTGCCCCAACCGAAAGCACGGCCCCATAAAGCAGAATCGCTCCCGGCTGCGATCGGCGCAGCGGGGAGCGAATGTTCTGTACTTCATCACCACAGGTGCGTCATGCACCACACAGTGTCTTACGTTGATTACCCTACGCTTTGTTACGCCGCGAAATGCGGTGCATCCACGCTTTGCGGGGTGCCGACGATCTGGGCGATGACGCTGTCGATATAGCCCGGGTCGTTTGCCCTGGCAGCGCTGCTCAGGTCGTGGATGTCGCCGATGAACGACGATGAGATCTTGAAAGCAGCCGGGTTCAGGTAGGCGGCGATCTCGGCCTGCGTATCGATGTGGCTGGTGAACGCGGTTGCCGCGGCAACGCGACCATTGAAGGTCAATGCGTCGGCGTTCTTCGCGGTCAGCGCGCCGTTGACGATTTCCCGCGCCATGGTCTCGATGTTGATCGAGTGGGTGTCGAGCGCATTGGACCAGAAGTTCAGGCCCTCCGCGTCGGCACTGCGGCCGAAGACGTTGTTGTACACCTTCTCCACCATCTGGCGGTTGCTCATCCCGCTATACATCGACTGGTATTCCTTGGACGTCGCAAAATCGTGCTCGATCTGGGCCAGCATGCCCGGGTTACCGGTGTTCAATGCATCCACCCAGAATTTCACGCCTTCCGGATCCCCTGGTCGTTGAAAGTACTCGATGTACAGCCGTTGGACCTGTTCGGTGTTCGTTGCCATCACTACCTCCTATATCAGAATGTGAATAAATCCTACATGAATAAGAGAAGAGATGGCGCAGCGGACCCAACAGTGCGCAAGCAAATTCTTGATGGATACTATTTCTCAAAGGAAGTAACCACTTACATTCCCTTGTTGAAATTGTTAAATGGAAAGCACAACGGGCGGACGCTCTGGAGCGCCCGCCCGTCGGATGACAAGCGGCAGGAGGCTTGCGGCTTCTAGCGGAAGTAAGCGGCGACTTCGCGCACGGCGCTGTCGTCGAGCGTGCCGGCACCGGCGCGCAGACGTACCAGGTTGATCAGGTAGTTATAGCGGGCTTGCGCCAGGTCGCGCTGGCTGGTGTACAGCTGCTGCTGGGCGTTCAGCAGATCGAGATTGATGCGCACGCCCCCCTTGATGCTCTGCTCGGTCGCGGTCATCAGCAGCTTGCCCGATGCCACGGCCTTTTCGAGTGCGCCGATCTTGGCGATGCTGTTCTGCACCTGGTCGTAGGACTTGCGCATTTCGACCAGGATGCGGTTGCTGCGCACGTCCACGTCGGCCTTGGCGCGTTCGTAGCCGGCGGCTGCCTGGCGCACCGACGCGCTGATCGCGCCGCCCTGGTAGATGGGAATGTTCACCTGCACGCCGACGGTACGGTTGACCGTGTCCTGGTTGTAGGTGTTCAAGCTCTCCGCATCGCCCTTGCTGTAGGCGGCAACGAAGTCGATGCGCGGGTAATGCCCGGCCTTCTGGCGCTGGATGTCCAGGCGCTGGTTCTCGACCACCAGGCGCGCCGCGGCCAGTTCCGGATTGTTGGCAATGGCGCTCTGCCGCCATTCCTCGAAGGTCTTCAGGGGCAGGTTCGTGAAATGGAAATCCGGGCCGAGCCTGTCCAGCGTGCCCGGATCCATGCCGATCACGCCGGCCAGGGTATTGCGCACGGAGGTGGCATTGTCCTTCGCTTCGATCAGTTGAGCTTCCGCGAGATCGAGGCGCGCCTGGGTCTCGATCATGTCGGTCTTGGTGCCCTCGCCTCTTTCGAACAGGCGCTGGTTGACCTTCTGCTGCTCGGCATACATGTCGCGCTGTACGCGCGAGAGCTCGACCTGATCTTCGGCGAACAGCGCGTCGGCGTAGGCGCTGATGACGCGGATGATGACGTCGTTGGTGTTGGCTTCGAACTGCTTGGCGCCCTGGGCTGTCTGCACCTTGCCCTGGCGGTAGCGCGCGATCGCATCCAGACTCAGGATCGGCTGGCGCAGCTGCACCACCGTCGAGCGGCTGATGTAGCGCGGGTGGGTCAGGCTCTCCTCGTATTTTTGCGAGAAAATATTGTAATTCAGGGCATTCACATCGGCCACGTTGCGGCTGGCCCCATAGCTCGCCGACACCTGCGGCAGCAGCGCCGAACGTCCCAGCACCGCATTCTCCTTGGCCGCCTCGTTCTCCCAGAAATTCATCCGGTAGGCCGGGTCGTTTTTCAGGGCCGCCTCATAGGCCTGCTGCAGGCTGACCGCGCCGGCGCTGCCGGACACGACGGTCAGCAGCGCGGCGACTGCCAGGGCTTTCCGGCGCAGGCTGCCTGCGCTCTTGATTGCGTTTGCCACGATCAGTCCTCGCTCATCGACGAATGGGCCCGGTCGAATATCGGCTTGAGCAGGTAGCTCATCATCGTGCGCTCGCCGGTCTTGACGAACAGTTCCACCGGCATGCCCGGACGGATGTCCATCTTGTGCTGGGCGATCATCTTCGCGCCATTCGGCGAGACCTTCACGCGTACGCGGTAGAAGGCGGCGCCGGTGCGCTCCTCGACGGTGCGGTCGGCCGACACGGTTTCCACCACGCCCGGGATGTGCGGGGTGCGGTTGGCGTTGAAGGCCGAGAAGATCAGCTCGGTCGGCAGGCCGGCATGGACCTTGTCGACCAGATTAACCGGCAGCTGGCCTTCGACGATCATCGGATCGTCGGCCGGCACGATGTCCATCATCTTGAAGCCCGGCGGCACCACGCCGCCGTTGGTGAAGACGGCGAGGTTGACCACGGTGCCATCGACCGGCGCCTTGACTTCGACGTTCTGCAGCTCGAACTGCTGGGCGCTCATGCGCGCGCCCTGGGCTTCGGCTTCCTTCTGGGTTTCGGCCAGCGAGGTGCGCACTTCCTTCTGGTAGTCCTGCATGCGCTGCGACTTGCGCAGGTTCAGTTCCAGCACCTGGCGCTGCGAGCGGCCGATGTTGCCGATGTCTTCCGAGATCGCGCCCTGCAGCTGGGCGTAGGTACGTTCCAGGTCCAGCAGGCGGTTGCGGGCCACGTAGCCTTCCTTGGACAGGTCGCGCATGCCCTCGAGCTGCTCCTTCAGGAAACCGACTTGCGCTTTCTTGCTGTCGCGCGATTCCTGCAGGCCCTGGATCTGGATCTTCAGACCGGCGATGCTTTCATCCACGCCGGCCATCTCGTTCTGCAGCGAGGCCTGGCGCGATGCCAGCAGCTGGGTCTGCAGGGCCATCGTCTCGGCCACTTTGGGGTCGCTGGCGCGCTTGGTCAGCTCTTCCGGAAAACGGATGCTCTTCAGGCCGTCGCGTTCGGCGATCAGGCGCGCCTCGGTGGCGCGCGCGTTCAGGTACTGGGCTTCGGTGATGTCCAGCGCCGCAGTGGCGGTGATGGCGTTCATGCGCACCAGCACCTGGCCGGCCTTCACGACGTCGCCGTCCTTCACCAGGATTTCCTGGATCGTGCCGCCGGCCTGGTGCTGCACGGCCTTGCGGTTCGATTCGGCGGCCACGGTGCCCTGCATCGGCACGCCCTTGTCGAGCGGCGCGAAGGAGGCCCAGATCAGGAAGCCGATCACACCCAGCAGCACGATCAGCCAGCCGATCCGCGCATAGACGCGCGCATCGGTGTTGACGGTCAGCGGCGCCACGTCATGGCTGATGACCTCGGTTGCCGCATCCTTTTGCACATCCTTGTTTTGAATGAGCTTCATGGTTTATTTGTTTCCTTGTTCGGTTGCCGCGGCTGCGGCTGCGGCGGCTTGTGCCTGCGCCTGCGCCTGGGCCTCGGCCTGGGCCTGTGCTTGCGCTTGCGCCTGTTGTTGCGCGGCCTGCTGCTGCGCCAGTGCCTTCTGGTTCGCTTCCTGGATCGCCGCCAGCACCTCGTTGGTCGGGCCGAAGGCCTGGCCGACGCCGTCGCGCAGCAAGAGCAGCTTGTTGGTGGCGCCGATGATGCTGGTGCGGTGGGTGATCAGCACGATGGTCTTGCCGCGGCGGCGCAGGTCGAGCACGGCCTGCACCAGCGCCTGTTCGCCCACTTCGTCGAGGTTCGAATTCGGCTCGTCCAGCACCACCAGGGCCGGGTCGCCATACATCGCGCGGGCCAGGCCCAGGCGCTGCTTCTGGCCGCCGGACAGGCCGGCGCCGCCGTCGCCCAGCGGCGTGTCGTAGCCCTTCGGCAGGTGCAGGATCATGTCGTGCACGCCGGCGCGCTTGGCGGCCTCGACCACCTTCTCGGCGTCGACTTCGCCGAAGCGGGCGATGTTGTCGCTGACGGTGCCGCCGAACAGTTCGATGTCCTGCGGCAGGTAGCCGATGTTCGGGCCGAGTTCGCCCTTGTTCCAGCTGTAGATGTCGGCGCCGTCCAGGCGCACCTTGCCGCCCGCGGACGGCCACACGCCCACCAGCAGACGCGCCAGGGTCGATTTACCGGAACCGGACGGCCCGATGATACCCAAGGCGTCGCCCGGCGCGATACCGAAGGACAGGCCGCGCACCACGGCCTGGGTCGCGCCCGGCGGCGCGGCAGTCACGCCTTCGACGGCCAGGAAGCCTTGCGGCTTCGGCAGTTCCATGCCGGCGCCGCGCTCCGGATTCGAACCCAGCAGCGCGTTCAGGCGTTCGTAGGCGCTGCGGGTGCTGGCCCAGGATTTCCACACTGCGATCACTTGCTGCACCGGCGCCAAAGCGCGGCCGACCAGGATCGAGGCGGCGATCATCATGCCCGGGGTGATCTTGCCTTCGATCGCCAGCAGGGCGCCAAAGCCGAGCACCAGCGATTGCAGCGAGGTCTGGGTGAACTTGGTGAGGGCGCCGACCACGCCGGCCTTCTGGCTGGCCTCGGCCTGCAGGTTGAGGAAGCGGCTGTGCAGCTTGAACCAGCGGCTCATCAGGTTGGGCAGCATGCCCATCGACTCGATGACTTCGGCGTTGCGCAGGTTGTTGGTGGCCAGGTTGCCGGCGGCGATGGCCATGGTATTGGCTTCGCTCAGCGGTGCCTTCGACACCTTCTCGTTAATGATGGCGAGGATGATCAGGACGATCGTGCCGCACAGCGCGAACACGCCCAGCCAGGGCTCGAAGAAGAAGATGACGATCAGGTAGAACGGGAACCACGGCGCGTCGAAGAACGCGAACAGGGCGTTACCGGTCAGGAACTGGCGCAGGTTGGTCAGGTCGTTCAGCGCCTGCCCCGCGTTGCCGCCGGCCTTCTTGAGGTTCTGCTCGAACGCGGCGGTGTACACGCGCTTGTTGAGCAGCATGTCGAACCTGGCGCCGACGCGCACCAGCACGAAGCTGCGCATCATCTCCAGCGCGGACATCAGCAGGTAGCCGCCCAGCATCATCAGGGTCAGCATCAGCAGCGTGATCTCGTTGCGGCTTGCCAGCACGCGGTCGTACACCTGCAGCATGTAGAGCGAAGGCACCAGTGCCAGCAGGTTCGTGATGGCACTGAAGACGCCAACAGTGACGAACGTGCTCTTGAAGCCACGCAGCACCAGCGCAATCTCGTTCTTGGTTTCGGATAGTTTGTTGATCATTTTTAGGCCGTCGGGTGGAGGTGCCTGATGGACGGATTTCGACCAGCATCAAGCAGACGCGACATTATCGCCTAAAAGATCGATAAAATGTGATGTACATCACATTTTAATAAGAAGATTTGTTGCGGCATTGTAGGATCGCCCTCCACGCAACAAGAAAAAAGGGCCATGCTCTTCAGCATGGCCCTATCGAGGCTAGGGGCGAATCCCGGATCGGGGTGATGTTATTCCATCTGGCCGACACCCAGCAGAGCTGGGCTCCGCATTCGACAGCACTACAGAAAGGCTCACGGGCCGATCCAGATAACGTCCTGCACTCTTGTTCAGCGAACCGCACCGAAGTGCGGTCCGTGAGTTTCTACGACTTAGGCCACCGGTGCTTTCAGAGCCAGGATCAGGGTATCCAGGTCGATTGCGCCGGTCAGCTTGACGACCACGTCAGCTGCGTCGACGACGTTGGCGGTGCCGCCATCGTGGTACACGTAGGTGTCGCCACCGAAGCTGAACACCACGGTGTCAGCGTCAGCGCCGGAGACCTTGAAGGTTGCTGCGTCCTTCAGTGCCAGGTCGAAGTCGGTCTGAGCGGTGGTGAACTTGGCTGCGTCGGCTGCGCCGGTGATCTGCAGGGTGTCCGAGGTAGCAGCGATCGACTTGCTGTCAGCTGCCAGAACCAGGTTCAGGCCGGTGACGGTGTCCATCTTGCCGTAGGTCGAAGCGTTCAGCGTGATGTGGTCGATGCCAGCACCCAGCTTGACGGTTTCAGCCTTGCTGTTCGACGACACGTAGGTCAGGCCGTCGATTGCAGCACCTGCGTTGGTGCCCAGGGTCAGCTTGCCGCCCAGAGCCGATGCGTCGACGCTGGTCAGCGACGAGCCGGCGCCGTTGGTGATCTGTGCCGAGCCGTTGCCCGAGACGGTCACCGAAGCCAGGTCGGTATCGACGGTGGTGCTGGTGGCCAGCACGAACTTGGCGATGGTGTCAGCAGTACCAGCGCTGTTGGTCGAGTTGGTGACGGTCACGATTGCCGACTGAGCCTGGCCAGCCAGGGTGCCGGTCACAGCCGAGGTGCCTGCAGCGACGGTCAGCTTGACGACGTCGGCGTTGGCGGTCACGGTGCCGGTGGTGCGCTCGGTGACGTTCACGGTGCCGGCGTAGGTGTTGCCTGCGTCAGCATCGGCCTTGAAGCCAGCTGCTTCGACGGTCAGGCCGCCGCGAGCAACGATAGCCTGGGTGCCGACGTTGTCGATCGACGAACCGGTTGCCAGGTCGATGGTGGTGTAGGTAGCGGCCAGCAGCGATGCGTCCAGTGCGGTGCCGGTGCCTTCAGCGGTCGAGAACTTGATGGTTTCGAAGTTCTTCAGCAGCTTGTTGAAGACGATGAAGTCGTCAGCCGAACGCGAAGCAGCGCCAGCCAGCGAGACGATGTCGGTACCTGCGCCGCCGTCGATGACGTCGGTGGTTGCCAGAGCCGAACCAGCGATAGCGATGGTGTCGTTGCCTTCGCCGCCGGTCACGCTCAGGCCAGCACCTGCGACCTTGGTCACGTTGATGGTGTCGTTACCTGCGCCGCCGTCGACGGTGGTCAGGCCGGTGCCGGTGGTCAGCACGGTGATGGTGTCGTTGCCAGCGCCGGTCGAGACCGATGCGTTCTTGGCAGCGGTGCTGCCAGCAGCGGCAGCGGTAGCGAAGCTGACGGTCACTTTGTCAGCGCCCGAACCGGTGCTCACGTTGGCGACGGTGTTAGCAGCGACGTAGGTGATCGCGCCGGTCGAAGCCGATGCGTCGACGGTGGTCACTTTGCCGCTGGTGGTGCCGGTGCCTTCAGTCACGGCCAGGGTGGTCTTCAGTGCGGTGTTGACCGACACGGTGCTGACCGACACGCCGTTGGCGTCAGCGCCAGCCTTGACGTTCAGGTTGACCCAAGGAGCGTTGGTGTCAGCGTTGACAGCAGCGATGGTGCCCGACAGGGTGACCGACGACAGCGAAGCGCCGGCGACGTTCACGGTCACGCCGTTTTGCTGGACAACAGCCGGGGAACCGGCGACGTCGTCAGCGTTACCAGCGATGCCGTCCGGGCCCGGACCTGCCGGCACGGCAGCGACGTCAGCCGACGATTCACCGGTCACGTTGCTCAGGGCAACTTTTGCCGACGAAGCAGCGTCAGCAGCGTTCACGCTGATGGCGGTGGTGTCGGTCGAGGTGCCGCTGAAGGTCGCGGTGGTGGTAGCAGCCAGCTTGTTCACGGTAGCTGCGGTCGCGCCAGCCTGGTTGATGTTGGTCGCGCCGACGAACTTCGAAGCATCGATGCCAGCTGCCGAGAAGGTACCGGTAGCCGAGTTGTAGATGTTGATGGTTTCGACGTTCTTGATGGTGCCCTGCTGGGCGGTGTTGTAACCATCCTTGGCGTAGATGTTCAGGGTGTCCTTGCCTGCGCCGCCGTCGATGACGTCGAACGAGCCCAGGGTGTCGTTTGCGGCGCCCGATGCGTCTTGCGGGATGGCGTTGAAGATGTCGTCGCCAGCGGTGCCGACCGGGGTGTCGACGCTGACGGTCAGGGCCACGGTGGTGCCCGGAACGACGGTCATGCCGGTGATGCTGGCGTCGATGTTAGCCTGGTAGGCGGTCACGCTGGTGGTGTTGTTCACGCCAGCCAGCAGTGCGCGGGCAGCTGCGGCAGCTGCGTCGCCCGAGTAGGCGGTGATTTCGGTCGGGGTGTCCAGCGAGGTGGTGAAGGCGGTAGCGACAGCAACCTTGTTGGTCACGGTCTGCGCATCCAGCAGGCCTTGTGCCGATTTGTTGTCCAGTGCGCCCTGGGTGATGGCGGCAGCGGCGTTGGCTTTGGTCAGGGCGCCCGAGGTGATGGCGTTGACCCAGAAGTTGAAGCCCGAGATGTCGGCTTCGCGGCCCAGGACGTTCTGGTAGATCGCGTTGACGAACTTGCCGATACCGACTTGGCTGTTGTCGGTGCCGTACAGGGCGTTCGATTCGGTCGAGTTGTTGAAGCTGTTGACCAGCTTCGACAGTGCCGAGGTACCAGCCTTGTCAGCTTGCATAGCAGCGCTGACTGCAGCGAACGTCTTCAGTTCGCCCTTGGTGTCGAGTGCTGCCAGAGCGGTCGTGAAGTTCTGCAGGCCATAGTAGTCTGCCGGACGGCCGAAGTACGAAACGTACAGTTGCTGAACTACGCTGGTGTAGTCTTGTGCTGCCATGATTTGAAATCCTTTAAGATTGTGTGGTTATAACCAAGTCTGCTTCCGGTCTCAGTAAATAGTTTCCGGAACACTATTTGCAGAACTGCGAAGTATATTGCCAGATCTCCAGAGTTGCGTTGTGACAGCCATCACAAATCAAAACTTTTTTACGTATTAACGACAAAGTTTTTACACATTCTCTCGAATACTCTCACTTGAACTGAGCAATATCTATGCAAACTTCGCGCTTTTGTTATCTTCCCCATAAGGTCGCGCCACTGACCGTCACGCCGGGATTTGCGTAATTCTTGAAGATATAGCCGGCCTGTTCCGCATTCGGGCCGCCGAGATAACCGCGGATCAGCGTGTCCGAGCGAATGTCCTCATACAGCATGCCTTTGTCGGTAATCACCCCGCTGCCGATCACGTCGGCACGTACGCTGCCGGCGCTCACCACCAGCGAGGTCGAAAACGTCCTCTTCGCAAAATCCATGTTCAGCTGACCGGAATCGATGCTCGCCGGACGGTTGCCCATTTCGTTCGTCATGATGGCTTCACCGCCCAGCAGCTTGAAGGCGGCCGTGCCCTCTTTCGGCATGACCAGCGAGGAATTCGCCAGGCGGCTGATGGCATACGGCGAGTAGTACTGGGTCTCGAAGGCGGGATCGTCGATACGGCCCGGCTCCGCGGGGCGGCCGGCCAGCGCTTCCCAGCGGCCCCAGAACACCTCCTGCACCACCGGCACATCCGGTTTCGGCGTCTCGATCACCGGCGGCGGCGTGACGACCGGTGGCGGCGGCGGCGGCTGCCCGGTCACCGGACGGACATTGCTGATCGACTGCTCCGCCCGCTGCGGATCCAGGTTGACCGTGGCCAGCGGCGCTGCCGCCGCCTGCTTGGGCGCCGGCTCGTCGCTGCGAGGTTTTTCGGTCTGGTCCGGCGCCAGCGCCGGGTTCTGCAGCAGCTGCGGCACATTGTTTCCGCGCTGCACCTGCAGCAGCAGGCCTGCCTGGCCGGCGAACAGCTCGCGCGCATCGCGGCCTTCGCAAGGGCCGGTGCCGGCGGCCGTGCAATTCGCGCCGAAGCCGCTCATCACCACGCCGCCGGACTGCACGGTCACGCGGGTGGTCTGCTGGTCGGTGTAGACAGTAAAGTCCGTACCGCGCACGCCGATTGCCGCCACCGGGGTATTGAAGCGGAAGTTCTGGCGCGCCTGCTTGACGCCCTGGCCGGAACTCGCCCGCGCCACGCCTTGCAGCAGCTCGAGCTTGACCTGGGTCTTCGACGGATCGTTCTTGTCGATCGAATAGGCAAGCACGCGCGCCGTGCTGTTCGGGCGCAGGATCAGGAAGCCGTCATCCACGGTCCTCATATATATATAGCCGTCGGCCCCGGTCGACAGTTCGTCGCCCTCGCCTACCGGCGCGCCCTGGGTTGCCGCATGGCGGCCGACCTGGGCCTGGCCCGAGACGAACACGACGCGGCCGGCCTCGGCCGCCTGCGCGATGTCGGCAATCGACCACAACAGGCCCACTGCTAAAGCAAGTTTTCGTAGCATACAGTTCTCCTTGTCTAGCATTGTCCGTTCACAACTGATAAAGTCTGTGACCCTCGTCACAACCCGCAATTTTTACACCTGAGCCCGCTACAAGCAAATTTTTCCTTAATAGCAACACGATTCGCTATACTTCTGGTTTTCACCCTCGGATATTGATGAGACTCCCCGGCCTCCTTCGCACCGGCTTGCGCGACACCCGCGTCCTGCGCGGCCTGATCGCGCTCGTCGCGCTCGTGCTGGGGGCCTGGCTGCAATGGCCGGGTGGAACGACGCTCACCAGGGCGGCCGACGAGTGGCTGCGCGACAAATTCATCCAGCTGCAAGCCGCATCGACGCCGGAAAAGCGCGTGCTGGTCATCGACATCGACGAAAACAGCGTGGCCCAGCAGGCCTGGCCCTGGCCCCGTGCGCGGATCGCCGACCTGATCGAACTCGCACTGGCCGACGGCGCCCGCGGCGTCGGGCTCGACATCCTGTTCGAAAAACCGGCCGATGCGCCCGGCGACATGCGCCTGGCCATGCTCGCCGCCCATGGCCCGGTGGTACTGGCCCAGATGTTCGATTACCTGCATGCCGACGAGCCGCTGAGCAGCGGCCGGCTGGTCGGCGGTATGCCTGCCGGCAGCGGCGGCGGCGCCATGGCTGCCTACGGCTACCTGGCCAACCATGAGGGCCTTGCCCAGTCCCGGCACGCCGGCAATATCGGTGTCCTGCCGGACCAGGACGGCACGCTGCGCCGCCTGCCGATGTTCACTAACTACCGGGGCCGAGTGTACCCCACCCTGTCGCTAGCCCTAACTCAATGTTGCAGCGGCACGACAACCGCCCTGCCGCCGGTTCGCGCGGTGGAGCGTATTCCCTACGCGCGCGACTTTGTGGCCTACGACGTCGTCAAGGCCGGCGACCTGCTGGCAGGCCGGATGCCGCCAGGGATGGCACGCGGCCGGCTGGTGCTTGTCGGCTCCTCGTCGCTGAGCATCGGCGACCGCGTTTCGACGCCGTTGGGCGCCAGCAGCCCGGGCCTGCTCGTTCACGCCTCGATGCTGACCTCGCTGCTGGACCGCCAGCAGGGCGTGGCGCCCATGCCGCTGCCGGGCAAGGCCATCGCCTTTATCTTCGTGCTGGCCATCGTGCTGCTGACCAGTTACACGCTGCCGCGCCGCTCGGCCGCCGCCAACACCCTGCTGCTGGGCGCCGGCGCGCTGCTGTGGCTGGCCGTCGCCTGGCTGCTGGCGCCGCGCGACCCCGATTTCGCGCCGGCAGCGCCGCTGTTCTGCTGCCTGTATCTATTGGCGGTGGCCGTGCCCTTCCACTGGGAACTGGCGCAGCGCCGTTCGCGCCAGCTGCTGGGCACCCTGCGCCAGTACGTGGCCGGCGAGGTGGTCGACGAGCTGCTGCGCAGCGACCTCAAGGATCCGCTGGCGCCGCGCCACCTCGAAGTCACGACCCTGGTGGCGGACATGGAAGGCTATACAAGCCAGGTCGAATCGCTGTCGCTGGAAGACGCTTCGCGCCTGACCACCGATTTCCTCGAATGCCTGACCCGTCCGGTGCTGGCGCATCGCGGCACCCTCGACAAGTACACCGGCGACGGCCTGGTCGCCTTCTGGGGCGCGCCGCTGCCGAACGCCGACCACGCCGACCTGGCGCTGGATGCGGCGGCCAGGATCCTGCACGAAGTGGCGCAGTTCTCAAGCCTGCGCGTGGCCGCCGGCAAGCCGGCACTGCGGGTACGCATCGGCATCGAGAGCGGCGCCGCGATGGCCGGCGACTACGGCACCGCCGCGCGCAGCATCTACACCGCGGTCGGCGACAGCGTGAACACGGCGGCGCGCCTGGAACAGGCCGCGCGCGACTATCCGCACGACGTGATCGTCGGCGAAGGCACGGCGGCGCTGGCGCAGCGCCACCGTCTGCTGCCGCTGGGCGAACGCCAGCTGCGCGGCAAGGGCCGGCCAACACGCATCTTTACCCTGGAGCGCGACGCATGAAGCGCCTGCTTGCCTGCGCCGCGCTGGCCGCGGTGCTGCTGCCTTGCCTGGCCCAAGCCCAGGACCAGGCCTCGTCTCCGGCACCGGAAGCGGGCGTGCGTACCGAGGACGAAGCGCTGTACCAGGCCGGCCTGCGCGCGCTATCGGCGGGCCATCTGGAAGAAGCGTCCACTTTGCTGCGCCAAGTCATCTCCAACGAACCACGCCATGCCGGCGCCTGGCTGGACCTGGCGACCACCCAGTGCGAACTCGGCAACGCAGCCGAGGCGGAGCGCCTGTTTGCCGCCTTCGAGCAGCGCTTCCCTCTGTCGGCCGGTCTTGCCGAGGTCGTCGCACGCTACCGCGCCACCGGCTGCGGCAAGCCGGCGCCGTCGGCGCGCCAGGGCGGCGTGTGGCTGCTGGCCGGCACCCGCGGTTACGACGACAACGTCAACCAGGGCGCCAGCGACCCGCGCTTCTCGATCGGCAGCGGCAGCGCCCAGACCGAGTACGAGCTCGACCCCGCCTTCCTGCCCAAGGGCGACGGGTTCAGCCAGATGGCAGGCTCCTACCTGCGCCCGCTCGGCGATTCGGGCACCAGCGCCATCGTCCAGGCGTATGGCCGCTGGCACGACCATGAACATGCGCAGGACACCGCCTCCGTGCTCGGCGCCCTCGAACACAGCTGGAAGGCGGGCGGCTGGCGGCTGCGCGGCACGGCCGCGCTCGGCTACGTGACGCTCGACCGCGTCCTTTACCAGCGCCAGCAGCAGGTGCAGGCACGCGTTTCGCCGCCGCTGACCTTGCCACAGAATGCCGAGTTCGCCTTCTACGGCAACCTGAACCATGTGATCTATCCGACCCGTTCGGCGTATGACGGCAGCACGCTGGAACTGGGCGGCGTCTATGGCTATCGTGCCAAGACCAGCCTGACCCAGGCCACGCTGACGCGCCTGCACGACCAGAGTTCGGCAGGACGGCCGGGCGGCGACCGCAAGGGCTGGTTCGGCAGCCTGCAATGGTATGGCGACGTGGCCGGCCACCTGTCGCTCGAAGCCGGGCTGACCTACCAGCGCTGGCGCAGCGAAGACATTTATTCCGCCGGGCTAATCGACACGCGCCGCCTGCAGCAGACGAGCACCGTGCGCGCCGCCGGCAACTGGCAGCTGCGCCCGCACACCAACCTCGTGCTGGAATGGCGCGGCACATTCAACCGAGAAAACATCTCCCTGTTCCAATATAATAGCCGTGCCCTGCAGCTGAGCCTGCGTTGGGATAATTTCTGACGGTATGTCCCTGGAACTGATTGTCTTTCTGGCAGCCGCGAGCGCGATTGCCCTTGGCTGCCTGCTGCCGGCCCGCTGGCTTCCCCTGCTTCCGCATGACAAGCTGCTGCATTTCATTGCGTTCGCCGGTCTCAGCACGCTCGCGCTGCGCATCGAGCCAGCCTGGCCCCTGCGCGCGCTGTGGCTGATAGGGCTGCTGTTGGCCGGACTGGCGATCGAGCTCTTGCAAAAACTGGTTCCCGGCCGCAGCTTTTGCTGGTACGACATGCGCGCCAACACGGCGGGCATTGCTGCTGCCACCCTGGTCTTCGGACTGTTACAAGCACTGAGATACGCATGACATCTTCGAGCAAGCGCAAGAACGACGCCGACAAGGACATTGTCCCGAACGAGCTGGTGCCCGATCCGGCGGCCGTGGCTGCGAACGAGCCGGCGGCGCAAGAAGTCAACCTGCAGATTCACTTACGCAAGATTCCTCTGCTGGCCAACCTCAGCGACGAGGACATGCAACGCGTCAAATCGGACCTGCGCATTCGCCAATACGCCAAGCGCGACATCGTCCTGCAAAAAGGCGCGCCCGGCGACAGCCTGCTGTTCCTGCTGACCGGCTCGCTGCAAGTCATCGACGTCACTGAGGACGGACGCGCGGTCGGCCTGCGCATGCTGCAGCCGGGCGACTTCTTCGGCGAAATTGCCGTCATCAACGGCGCCCTGCGCTCGGCCTCCGTGGTGGCGCTCACCCCGGTGCTGGTGGCACTGCTGCCGCGCGCCACCGCCCTCTACCTGTTCTCGCATTCGCCCTCGGTGGCCAACCAGATGCTGCGGTTCCTGGCGGACAAGGTGCAACGCGACTCGGAATTCCGCTCGCTGCTCAGCATTCACAATACCTCGCGCCGCCTCTACACCTATCTCAATCTGATGAAAGAGAAAAAGGAGGGCGACGAGCACGTGGTCGAGAACCTGCCAACCCACCAGGACATCGCCAACATGATCAACACCAGCCGCGAAACGGTCACGCGGGCACTGCTGGCGCTGTCGCAGGCAGGGATCATCAAGAAGGGCACCCACAGGATCATCATCATCAAGCCGGACGAGTTGCAAAAACTCATACAGGGCTGATTTGTCAGGGAATTGTCACCACGTTTCGTTACCGACTATAAACTTGCAACAATTGGTAAATCGTAAATTATCGCGTTGCACCATGTTATAATCGGCAACTTATCTTCGGCTTCTTCCCAAGTAATCCTATGATTTCGCGCTCCATGCTCGGTGGCGTCTGGCGCTATCGCGGCTTCATCGCGGGCAGCGTGCGCCGCGAGTTCCAGTCCAGGTACCGCAATTCCCTGTTTGGCGCCGCATGGACAATCCTCAATCCGCTGGCCATGATCGTGGTCTACACCGTCATCTTTTCGCAGGTGATGCGCAACCGCCTGCCGGGCAACACCAGCCAGTTCGCGTACAGCATCTACCTGTGCGCCGGGGTGCTGACCTGGGGCCTGTTTGCCGAGATCACCACGCGCGGCCAGAACGTCTTCATCGAAAACGCCAACCTGATCAAGAAGCTGCAGTTCCCGCGCATCTGCCTGCCGATCATCGTGGTCCTGAATTCCTTCGTGAACTTCGCCATCATCTTCGGCCTGTTCAGCGTCTTCCTCGTCATCAGCGGCGCCTTCCCCGGCTGGACCTACCTGGCGCTGCTCCCGGTGCTGGCCGTGCAGATCCTGTTCTCGATCGGCCTGGCGATGGTGCTGGGCGTGCTGAACGTGTTCTTCCGCGACGTCGGCCAGTTCTTCAACATCCTGCTGCAGTTCTGGTTCTGGTTCACGCCGGTCGTGTATCCGGTGACGGCCTTGCCGGAGAATATCCGCGCCTTGCTGGTGCTGAATCCGATGGCGGCGGTGGTACAGGCCTACCAGGGCATCCTGCTGAACGGCCAGCGCCCGGCCTGGTCCAGCCTGGTTCCGGTGGCCGTGCTGGCCTTGTTGTTCTGCGCGCTGGGCATGCACCTGTTCCGCAAGCGCGCCGGCGAAATGGTGGATGAACTGTAATGGGCGCGATCAAAGTCGACAAACTGGGCAAGGCCTATAAACAGTACGGCAACCGCTGGAGCCGCCTGGCCGAGTGGGTCCTGCCGGGCAACAAGCCGCGCCACAAGCTCAAGTGGGTGCTGCAGGACATCAGCTTCGAACTGGCGCCCGGCGACGCGGTCGGCATCATCGGCATCAACGGCGCCGGCAAGAGCACCCTGCTCAAGCTGATCACCGGCACTTCGCAGCCGACCACCGGCGGCGTGTCGATCAGCGGCCGCGTCGCGGCCCTGCTCGAACTCGGCATGGGCTTCCATCCCGATTTCACGGGACGCCAGAACGTCTTCATGGCCGGCCAGCTGCTCGGGCTCACGGTGCACGAACTCGAAGAACTGATGCCGCAGATCGAAGCCTTCGCCGAGATCGGCGACTACATCGACCAGCCGGTGCGGGTGTACTCGTCCGGCATGCAGATGCGCCTGGCCTTCAGCGTGGCCACGGTGCGCCGTCCGGACGTGCTGATCGTCGACGAAGCGCTGTCGGTGGGCGACGCCTACTTCCAGCACAAGAGCTTCGACCGCATTCGCGAATTCCGCAAGGAAGGCACCACCCTGCTGATCGTCAGCCACGACCGCGCCGCGATGCAGTCGATCTGCGACCGCGCGATCCTGCTCGACGGCGGGCGCCTGGCCAAGCAGGGCTCGCCCGAAGAAGTCATGGACTACTACAACGCACTCATCGCCGAGCGCGAAGGCAGTACCGTGGAACAGGTGCTGACGCCGGAGGGCCGGGTCCAGACCACGTCCGGCAACGGCCGCGCGACCGTGCTCGAGGTGAAGCTGGAAAACGAGGAAGGCCGGGCGCTCGAAGTGCTGAACGTGGGCGTGCCGGTCACGCTGCGCGTACGTGCGCGCGTGAACGAAGCGCTGCCGCGCCTGGTGCTGGGCTACATGATCAAGGACCGCCTGGGCCAGCAGATCTTCGGCACCAATACCCACCACCTCGAGCAGGCGCTGACCGGCCTGCAGGCCGGCGAAATCATCGACTACCGCTTCCGCTTCCCGCTCAACCTGGGGCCGGGCAGCTATTCGATCACGACCGCGCTGACGAGCAATGAAACCCACCTGGCCGACAACTACGAATGGCGCGACCTGGCCGCCATCTTCGAAGTCGTGAACATGAACCGGCGCGAATTCGTCGGCTGCAGCTGGCTGGAACCGGAAGTGGAGATCCAACGATGAATCAGGCTTCCTTCTACCGCGCTTTTGAGGACCGCTACCGCGGCGCGCGCGAAGTCATCAAGGACCGGCTGCGCGCCTACGCCCGCTTCACCGATCCGCTGCTGCAAATGGGCGGCCCGCCCAAGGCGCTCGACCTGGGCTGCGGCCGCGGCGAATGGCTGGAACTGCTGGGCGAGAGCGGCTTCGATGCGCGCGGCGTGGACCTCGACGAAGGCATGCTGGCCGCCTGCGTCGAGCGCGGCCTGAACGCGCAACATGGCGACGCCCTGGCGGCGCTGCGCGAGACGCCGAGCGACAGCCTGGCGCTGGTGTCGTCCTTCCACCTGGTCGAGCACCTGCCCTTCGGCCTGGTGCAGGAACTGATCGCCGAGGCGCTGCGCGTGCTGCAGCCGGGCGGCCTCCTGATCATGGAAACGCCGAATCCGGAAAACCTGACGGTCGGCGCCACCAGCTTCTACCTCGATCCGACGCACATTCATCCGCTGCCGCCAGGGCTGCTCGGCTTCGCCGCCGAACACGCGGGCTTCGCGCGCCAGCGCATCGTGCGCCTGCAGGAAGATCCGCAGCTGCACACCGGCGCGCGCATCGGCCTGATCACGGTGCTGGCCGGCGTCAGCCCCGACTACAGCATCGTCGCGCAAAAGGCCGCCGACGCCCAGGTGCTGGCGCCCTTCGACGCCGCGTTCAGCGCGCGCTGGGGCATCACCCTCGGCCAGCTGGCGCTGCGCTACGAAGAGCAGCTGGCGGCCCAGCACGCCGAGATCCACCAGATCCTGGCGCGCATCGAGCGCCACGGTTCGGCGCTGGCGAACCAGCACGCGCGCACCGAACAGCAGCTGGACGAACTGCGCCACCGCGCCGGCCAGCAGGAAGCCCGCCTGGCCCAGGCCGAAGCGCATGCGGCCGAGATGTCGCAGCGCGTGGTCGACCTGCTGTCGAGCACTTCATGGCGCATCACCGAGCCGCTGCGGCGCACGATGGCGCTGGTCTACCGGCTGCGCAATGCCCAGCGCGAAGGCCGCCTCGGCAGCGCGGCGAAATCGCGCGTCAAACGCGTGGTACGGGGCCTTGGGGGCGCGGTGCTGCGCAGGCCGGCCCTGAAGCGCGCCGTGCGCGGCGTGCTGCGCAAGGTGCCGGCACTGGAATCGCGCCTGTACGCGCTCATGCTCGACAACAGCGGCGCCACCCGTCTGGTGCTGGACGACGAAGCGGGAGAGTTGTCGCCGCGGGCCGCGCGCATTTATCGTCAACTGCGCCAACTGAAACAGGAACAAGCAAGGATGTCGAATGCGGATCGTCATTGACCTTCAGGGCGCGCAGTCGGAAAGCCGCTTCCGCGGCATCGGCCGCTACTCGCTCGGACTCGCGCTCGGCATGGCGCGCAACGCCGGCGATCACGAAATCTGGCTGGCGCTGAACGCCGCCCTGGGCAAGTCGATCGAGGACATCCGGCTGGCCTTCGCCGGCCTGGTGCCGGCGGAGCGGATCCGTGTGTTCGACATCGCCGGCCCGGCCGCCGAGGCGTCGCCGCACAACAGCCCGCGCGCGCGCGCCGGCGAACTGCTGCGCGAGCATGCGATCGCCCAGCTGCAGCCGGACGCCGTGCTGGTCATGAGCCTGTTCGAAGGCTATGTGGACGATTCCGTGGTTTCGGTCGGCCTGCTCGACGACGGCGCCGCCACCGCAGTGGTGCTGCACGACCTGATCCCCTACCTGAACCCGCAGCAGTACCTGCCGCAGCCGGAACAGCGCAGCTATTACGAGCGCAAGATTGCCTCGCTGCGCCGCGCCGGTCTGCTGCTGGCGAATTCGGAACATTCGCGCCAGGAAGCGATCGACGCGCTCGGCCTCGATCCGGCCAGCATCGTCACGATTTCGACCGCCGTGGATGAGCGCTTCCATCCCGCCGACCTGGCGCCGGCGCACCTGGCGGCACTGCGGGCGCGCTTCGGCATCACGCGTTCCTTCATCATGTGCGCGCCAGGTGGATTCGATTCGCGCAAGAACGTCGACGGCCTGATCGCCGCCTTCGGCATGCTGCCGGCAGCGCAGCGCGCCGCCCACCAGCTGGTCATCGCAGGCAAGATCAACGAGGGCGAGCGCCAGCGCCTGCTGGACCTGGCGCGCCGCCATGGCCTGGCAACGGACGAGATGGTCCTGACGGGCTACGTCAGCGACGCCGACCTGATCGACCTGTACCGCAGCTGCGCGCTGTTCGTGTTCCCCTCGCTGCATGAAGGCTTCGGCCTGCCGGTGCTGGAAGCGATGGCCTGCGGCGCGCTGGTGCTCGGCGCCGACGGCACCAGCATCCCGGAAGTGATCGGCAATCCGGAGGCGCTGTTCGACGGCCGCCAGCCGGCCGCGATCGCCGCCAGGATCGGCCAGGTGCTGGGCGATCCGCTTCTTCAGGCGCGCCTGCGCGAGCACGCCGCCGTGCAGGCCCGCAAATTCAGCTGGGACGCCAGCGCCCAGCGCGCCATCGCCGCGCTCGAAGCGCACGCGGGCAAGCGCGCTGTGCTCTCGACGCCGGCGCCAGCGCTGCAGGCCACGACCCGGCCGCGCATCGCCTTCGTCTCGCCGCTGCCGCCCGAACGGACCGGCATCGCCGACTACGCCGTGCGCGTGCTGCCGACCCTGCTGCCGTATTTCGAGGTGGAGCTGATCGTCCAGCAGGCCGAGGTGGCGCTGCCGCCCGAACTGGCGCACCTGCCGCATCATCCGCCGGCCTGGCTCGATGAACATCCGGACCGTTACCGCCATATCGTCTACCAGTTCGGCAACAGTCCCTTCCACAGCCACATGATCGGACTGCTCGAGCGGCATCCGGGCGTGGTCGTGCTGCACGACTTCTTCCTGAGCAGCATGCTGTCCTACGAGCAGGTCACCGGCGCGATGCCGGGCGTGTGGACGCGCAGCCTGCTGCATTCGCACGGCTATGCCGCGGTGCAGGCCAGCGTGGGGCCGGACGGCATCGACCGCGCCAAGCAGGACTATCCGTGCAACCTGGAGATCCTGCAGGACGCCTCGCACGTGATCGTCCACTCCGACTATGCGCGCCAGCTGGCGCAAGACTGGTACGGCCCGCAGGCCGGACGCGACTGGAGCCCGGCCCAGCTGCCGCGCGCCACGCCGCCCGTCAACGACCGCAGCGCTGCACGGCGCGCGCTGGGCATCGCCGAGGACGCGTTCGTGGTCTGCAATTTCGGCTTCGTCGCACCGACCAAGCACTGCCAGGAACTGCTGGACGCCTGGCTCGCCTCGAGCCTGCACCAGGATGCGCGCTGCCAGCTCCTGTTCGTCGGCGAAAACCACGGCGGCGACTACGGCCGCACGCTCACCGACACCATCGCCGCCAAGGATGCGCGCGTGCGCATCACCGGCTGGACCTCGGACGAGGATTACCTGCGCTACCTGCAGGCGGCCGACATCGGCGTGCAGCTGCGCACCGGCTCGCGCGGCGAAACCTCGGGCACGGCCCTGGACTGCATGATCTACGGCCTGCCGGTGATCCTGAATGCCAACGGCGCGATGGCCGAGTTCCCGCATGACGCCGTGTGGATGCTGCCGGACGCCTTCGAACAGCAGGCGCTGGTCGAGGCGCTGGAAACCCTGCGCAACGACGACGCCCGCCGCCAGGCCTTGGGCGCCGCCGGCTTCGCGCTGATGGGCACCCGCAACAGCCCCGAACGCGTGGGCCGGATGTATGCGGACGCGCTCGCGCGGGATGCCGAGAAACAGCGCAGCGGCCGCCCGGCCCTGCTGCGCGCGCTGCTGCGCACGCCCGGCCTGGACCTCGACGACGCCATGCTGCAGCGCCTGGCGCGCTGCGTCTCGCATGCCCCCGACCCGCTGCAGCCGCGCCAGCTGCTGCTGGACGTGACGACCATCGCGCGCAACGACCTCAAGACCGGCATCGAGCGCGTGGTGCGCAAGCAGCTGCTGGAGCTGATGCAGATGCGCGCCATCGGCTACCGCATCGAACCGGTGTACTTCGACAGCGCCGACGGCCAGCCGCAATACCGCTATGCGCGCAATTACGCCGCGCGCCTGCTCGGCATCGAGCAGGTGCTGCAGGGCACCGACCCGGTGGTGGACGTGCAGGCCGGCGACATCTTCTACAGCGCCGACCATTCCCCGCATGCCGCCATGGAAGCGGCACGCACCGGCCTGTACGCCGCCTGGCGTGCGCGCGGCGCGTCGATCAACTTCCTGATCCACGACCTGCTGCCGGTGCTGCGCCCGGAATTCTTCCCGCCGCACGCGGACACGACCCACGCCGCCTGGCTCGACTGCATGGCGGCCGAAGGCGACCGCCTGATCTGCGTCTCGCGCGCGGTGCGCGACGACCTGGCAAGCTGGTTGGACCAGCGCAGCAGCGCCGGCAAGCTGCAGCGCCGGCCCGGGCAGCTGCTGACGGCCCTGCACCATGGCGCCGATCTCGAACTGCGCGCGGCGGACAGTGGCGCGCAACCACCCGTGGTGCAGCAAGTCGCGGCCCGCCCCAGCTTCCTGATGGTCGGCACGATCGAGCCGCGCAAGGGCCACCTGCAGGCCATCGAGGCCTTCGAGCAGCTGTGGGCCGCGGGCGAGGACGTGAACCTGGTCATCGTCGGCCGCGAAGGCTGGAGGCCGCTGCCGGACGCGGACCGCCGCACCCTGCCGCGCATCATGGAGCGCCTGCGCGGCAGTCCCGAGCTGGGCCGCCGCCTGCTGTGGCTGGACGGCATCGACGACGACACCCTGCAGCAGGTCTACCTGGCCAGCAGCTGCCTGCTGTTCCCCAGCGAGGGCGAAGGCTTCGGCCTGCCGCTGATCGAGGCGGCCCACCATGGCCTGCCGCTGCTGGTGCGCGACCTGCCGGTGTTCCGCGAAGTGGCGGGCGCGCATGCGCAGTATTTCTCCGGCCTGGACGGCGCCGCGCTGGCGCATGCCGTGCGCGAATGGCTCGCGCTGCATGCCGAGGGACGGGCACCCAGCTCGCAGGGCATGACGTGGATGACCTGGCATGAGCAGGCGCGCGCGCTGCTGGCGCTGTTGACGGCGCCTATCGAGCGTACTGCCGCGGAGCCGGCGGCATGAGCCGGCTGTATCGTAGCGCGGCGGCGCCGGCCCCCGGGTCGCTGGCGGCGCGCAGGCTGGCCGCCCTTCCCTGGCGGGGCACGCATGGCATTCTCGGCCTGGCCGTGGCGGTGCTGCTGAGCCTTGGCTACGCCTTGTGGCTGTACAAATACCCGATGCTGCGCGGGACCTCGCCGTTCTGGTGGCGCGACAATGCCGACATCACGCAATACCTGGCGGGTTTCAATGCCTTCGTCCACGAGCCCTGGCACTGGCCGCTGCTGCGCATCGAATCGCTGAACGCGCCGGACGGCACGCTCGCCACCTTCCTCGACACCATCCCGCTGTATGCGATGTTCCTGAAGCTGGTGCACCCCGGCGCCGGCTACTGGAATCCCTACGGCCTGTGGATCGCGTTGTGCTTCACGCTGCAGGGCGTGGGCGCCTGGTGGATCTGCCACGAAGCGAAGCTGCGCCATTGGGCCGCGCTGATCGCGCTGGCGCTGCTGCTGGCATCCTTCCCGACGCTCACCCGGCGCATTCCGCATACCGGCCTGATGTCGCAATGGCTGCTGCTGTTCGCCCTCGCGCTCTACCTGCGCAGCGGACGCCTGGGCCGGCTCGCCACCGGGCCGTGGACCGCGCTGCTGTGCTGCGCCTTCTACATCCACATCTACCTGTTCGCGATGGCCTCAGCCATCTTCGCCGCCGACGTCCTGCGCGAACTGCTGCGCAAGCCGGCCACGCGCGCGTCAAGGCGGCGCGCGCTGCTGGCGCCGGTCATCGCCTATGGCCTGCTGTTCGCCACCATGTGCATCACCATGCTGCCGCTGCCGCCGGGCGCCGGCAATGGCGAATGGGGTTTCGGCTTTTATTCGATGAACCTGCTGGCGCCGCTGAACGGCGGTACGCTGCTGCATTTCCCCCACCCCGAGGCGCAGGCCGGCCAGGGCGAGGGCCATAACTACCTGGGCATCTTCCTGCTGGCGCTGGCAGCCTGCGTGGCGCGGCTGCGCAGCCGCCATGATCCGGACTTCTGGCGCCGCCATGGCGCGCTGCTGGGCGTGCTGATCATCCTGACCGTGTATGCGCTGTCGAACCGGGTCTACCTCGGCGAAACGCTGCTCTACACGCTGGACCTGCCGTCGGCAACCAACGTCGTCACCGCGACCTTCCGTTCTTCCGGCCGCTTCTTCTGGCCGGTGGGCTATGCGCTCGTCGTGTTCACGGTGTTGGGCGTTGCCCGTCACCTGCGGTCGCGCCAGGCCGCGCTGGTGCTCGCGGCGCTCCTGGCGCTGCATTTGTGGGACTTGCGCGAGCATCACGGCCGCGTACGCGCCGAAATTTCCCAGGCCGGCGCCCAGGCGGTCGATCCGGCCCGCTGGGACGCCTTCCTCGGCCCCGGCATCAAGGCGCTGAATTTCTACCCGCCCTTCCACTGCAACGCCACGCCGCCGGCGGAAGCGCTGCTGCCGACCATGGCCTACGCGGTCAAGCACGCTTATCCGCTGTCGACCGGCTACATCGCGCGCGCGGTCAAGCCATGCACCGGCTATGCCGGAGACATCGCACGCCTGCCGGCCAGCACCGCCGTCGCCTTCGAAAAGAAAGTCTTCCCGCAGCAGGGCGATGCCGAAGCGCTGATGGGCCCGGGCGCCACCTGCGCCGACATGGACATCGTGTACCTGTGCCGGCGCAACCCGCAATGAAGGTGCCGGTGACGAACGGGCGCGACCACGCCCTGGACGGCATGCGCGTCCTTGCGACGCTGTTCGTGATCACGATCCACGTCTGCGCCCAGGGCTTTTTCCAGATGGACCAGAGGAACTGGTGGGCGACGAATATCTATGACAGCATCTCGCGGGTGGCGGTGCCGCTGTTCTTCATGATCTCCGGCGCCCTGCTGCTGCCGCGCAGCCATGCGGTGGCCTCGATCGGCCGCCGCCTGTGGCGCATCGGCCTGCCGCTGCTGGGCTGGTCGGTGCTCTACCTGCTGTGGTTCCGGCACACTGGCCAGCACCATACAGGCTGGCTGGGCCTGATCATTGCCGGTCCCGTCATCGGCCACCTGTGGTACCTGTATGCGCTGGCGGGCGTCTATGTTTTCCTGCCGGTGCTGGCCGCCTTCCACCAGACGGTGCCCTTGCGCGAACAGTTGTTCTGCCTGGTGTTCTGGTTCATCGCGGCCTGCCTGGTGCCGCTGGAAGTCACGATGACCGGACAGCGGACGGTCGGCATCGACTGGGCCGCGCTGCCGCTGTATCCAGGCTACATGGCGGCTGGCGCACTGCTGTACCGCCACTTGCCGGCCGTGCCGCGCCGCGCCGGCCTTGCCTGCGCATGGGCGGCCTGGCTGGCGCTGTCGGCCGCGGTGGCGCTGGCGACCTGGTGGCGCAGCGACCAGCTGGCGCATGCCGACGAAACCTTCTTCGTGTATTCGAGCCCGCTGGTGGCGCTGGCTGCCATTGCCGGTTTCGTGTGCCTGCGTGCGCTGTGCACCGCCGGTGTACGCGCCGGGGGCCGGATGGAGCGCGCCATCGGCCTGTTCGCCAATGTCAGCTTCGGCGTCTACCTGAGCCATGTCTGGGTGCTGTTCGTCCTCGATGCATACGGCATCAACTACCGCTTCATCAATCCGTGGGCTGCGATTCCCCTGCTGGTGCTGCTGGCGGCAGCGCTGTCCGCGCTACTGATCCGGCTGCTGCAGGCACTTCCCCTCGTGCGCGCGATCGTGCCGCGCTGACCTTGCTACGGCCTCAGTGCGTTCACGCACGGAAGGCCGGTCCACCCTCCTTCAACATAAAAGGATCGAGGATCAGGGGCATTACATGGCTACCGGAAGCAACAAGGAAGAAGGGCTGGAAAGGCCGCTCGACCATCAGGGCGGCGGGCAGAGCGCGGGCATGCCGGCGCTGGGCGAAGTGGAAGGCAATGCCGAGTCGCCGCTTGGCGGACCCGGCGTCAAGCACTGGCAGGCCAGCTTCATCACCCAGGACGGCTTGCTGGACCGCGGCAACATTTTCTTCGCCGCGGTCGAGATGACGCGCATGCCGATGACCGTCACCGATCCACGCCAGCCCGACAACCCGATCGTGTTCGCCAACGGCGCCTTCTTCGATCTCACGGGCTACACCAACGAAGAGACCATCGGCCGCAACTGCCGCTTCCTGCAGGGTCCGCAGACCGACCAGCGCACGCTGGACGAAGTGCGTACGGCTATCCGGGAGAATCGCGCGGTCGCGGTCGACATCCTGAACTACAAGAAGGACGGCAAGCCGTTCTGGAATGCCCTGTTCATCGGCCCCATCTTCGACCAGGACGGCGAGCTGCTGTACTTTTTCGCGTCCCAGATGGACATCACCGAGCGCCGCACTACCCAGGAATCCTATCTGCAGGCGCAGAAGATGGAGGCGATCGGCCAGCTGACGGCCGGCATGGCGCACGATTTCAACAACCTGCTGCAGGTCATCAACGGCAACCTCGAAGTGGCCCTGATCAGCCTGGACCGGCCGGAACTGGCGCGCCAGCAGCTGGAGCGTGCGCAGCGCGCCGCGATGCGCGCCGGCAAGCTCACCCAGCAGCTGCTGACCTTCGCCCGCAAGCAGCGGCTGGAGCCGCGCCTCATCAACATCAACAACCTGGTGTTCGATTTTTCCGAGATGCTGGTGCGCACCCTGGGCGGCAAGATCGAGCTGCGGCTCGACCTGCGGCCCGGCCTGCCGAGCTGCATGCTGGATCCGACCCACCTCGAGATGGCCCTGCTCAACGTCCTGATCAATGCGCGCGACGCCATGCCGGACGGCGGCGAAGTCACGGTCGCCACCGCCATCGTGCGCGGCGAAGACCGCCTGAAGGTGCACGGCCTGCCGCACGGGACCTATGTGTCGCTGTGCGTGATCGACAAGGGCACGGGCATGTCGCCCGAGGTGCTGCGCCGCGCGACCGAACCCTTCTTTACGACCAAGGGCCCCGGCACCGGGCTTGGCCTGGCCATGGTGCACGGCTTCGTGCAGCAGTCGCACGGCCGCCTCGAGATCGACAGCAAACCGGGTGAAGGCACCAAGGTCACGATGATCTTCCCGATCGCCGACAATGCCACCGGCCATGGCGACGCCGCCGCGCAGCGCGATAGCGCGTCCGGCGACGCGCAAGCGAACCCCGACAGGCCCAGCGTGCTGGTGGTCGAGGACAACGACGACGTGCGCGAACTGGCGGAACAGGTGCTCGGGATGGAAGGCTATGCGGTGCAGTCGGCCGCCAGCGGCGAGCAGGCCATGGAACTGCTGGGCAAGGGCGCCCGGGCCGACCTGCTGTTCACCGACGTGATCATGCCGGGCGGGATGAACGGCCTCGAACTGGTGGAACAGGCACGCGCACTGCGGCCGGGATTGCCGGTGCTGGTAACGACCGGCTATATGGACGAACTGCCGCAAGGCGGGCGCAGCGGCGGCTTGAGTATCCTGGCGAAGCCGTATCGGCAGGAGGAGTTG
>Ga0065165_1001366_pt1 | contig 26875 bp, 28 predicted proteins | sample AraplaMF_Cvi_mMF_FD_63813 | JGI IMG/M metagenome (GOLD analysis project Ga0065165, IMG submission 63813) | Arabidopsis root microbial communities from the University of North Carolina, USA - plate scrape MF_Cvi_mMF (version 2) (version 3) | ecosystem: Host-associated > Plants > Roots >... | reverse complement strand
TGGTGCGGGCAGCCGGGGTCGAACCGGCACAGCGCTTGCGCACCGAGGGATTTTAAGTCCCTTGCGTCTACCAATTCCGCCATGCCCGCTTGATCCAACGAGATCAAACACTTAAGTCCACGTTCGGCCGTCTGGAATTGGCGCTTCGCTGGCCGGGTGGGTGGTTCTTCCTTAAGCGAGCCGGCCGCACAAGGCAAAGCCTCAATCCGGACATCTGTTGCTGCTTTAGGCATTCTCAATCCACGGGGACTATTCATCCGGCATGGCTGCTTCGCTTCTCCTCCGCCCGCGCTGCTGCGGCGCGCTCGTTGTGCTGCTCGCGGGCGTCGCGCTGTCCGGCTGCGCCGGCATGAGCGAAACGGTCGCCCCCGCCTTCGCCGATCCCGGCAAATACGAATTATACGACTGCAAGCAGCTCGAGGCAGAGCGCAAGTCGCTCGCCACCCGCACCGCCGATTTGCAGAAGCTGATGGACAAGGCGGAGACCGGGGCGGGCGGCGCCGTCGTGTCCGAGCTTGCCTATCGCAACGACTACGTCGCGGTGCGCGGCTCGGCGCAGCTGGCCGAGGACGCCTGGCGCCGCAACAGGTGCCGGGAGACGCCGCCGAATGCCGCGCCGCCGTCCTCGCCGCCGCAGCGGCCGGACATCAAGCCGGCGCCGAAGCGCTGAGGTGCCGCGGCACCTGCATCAGGGCTGCCAGCCGTAAATCCAGTCCTGCCGCGCCAGCATGCGGTCCGGGCCGAGCGCGCGGATCGCAAGGTCGCGCGCGATCGCGAGCGGTCCGCCGAGATGATAGATGCGGCCCTGCTGCCGCGCGGTCCGCTGCACCCGCCGCACCCGCGCCTGGCGCGCACGGCCATATTGCTTCAGCGCCGCGGTGATATCAGCGGTGCTCTCGGCGGCCTCGAGGCTCAGATGCTGCGCGAGCACGGCGGCATCCTCGATCGCCATGCCGGCGCCCTGGGCCGCAAAGGGCAGCATCGCGTGCACGGCGTCGCCCAGCAGCGCGACCGGGCCGCTGCTCCAGGGGCAGCCGTCGGGCACGCCGAACAGCGCCCATTTCCGCCAGCTGTCGACGGTCGCCAGCAGCATCCGCGCCGCCGGCGGCCAGCGTGGCGCGGCGAAGGCATCCATGACCTCGCGCGCATCGCCGGGCGTGCTCCAGCCCGGCCTGTTCCATGTGCCCGGCAGCACCGCGACCACGTTGATCTGGCTGCCGCCCGCGATCGGATAGGCGACCAGATGGGCGTTCGCGCCCATCCACAGCTGCACCCGCCGCGCGGTAAAATCCTTCGGCAGCTGCGTGGTGTCCAGCGTGCCGCGCCAGGCGATCAATCCGGAGAAGCGCGGCTGCACCTCGGGAAACAGATGCTGGCGGACCGTCGACCAGATGCCGTCGGCGCCGATCAGCGCGCTGGCGAGATCGCTGCGGCGGATCGTGCCGCTGCGATGGACCACGGTCAGCCCCTTGGCGTGGGGCGCGACGTCCTCGAAGGTCGCACCCAGCTTCAGGTCGATATCGGGATGGTCGGCGACGGCGCCTGACAGCGCGGATTGCAGGTCGGCGCGGTGCACCACCCAATAGGGCGCGCCGGCGCGCTGCGAGGCGGCGTCACCCAGCGGCATGCGCAGCAGCTCGCCGCCGGCCCGCGCGCTCATGATCGAGACCGCCTCCGGGACCACGGCGCGCAGCTTCAGCCGTTCGGCAAGGCCAAGCGCGACCAGCACGCGGCTGGCATTGGGGGACAGTTGCAGGCCGGCGCCGACTTCCTCGAGCCGCTCGGCCTTTTCAAGCACCACGATGCGGAAGCCGCGGGCGGCGAGCGCCAGCGCAGCCGTCAGTCCACCGATGCCGGCACCGGCGATGACAATCGTTCGGGAGAGCGCCACCCCTGACCGATGGACGCGGTCAGGCCACCTTGTCCTTCAGGACGCATTCCGGCGGGCGGGCTTCGCCGGCCTTCAGGTCCGCCGCGAAGCGGTACAGCGTCGAGCAGTAGGGGCAGATGATCTCGTTGTCGTTGCCGAGGTCGAGGAAGACGTGCGGATGATCGAACGGAGGGTTGGCGCCCACGCACATGAACTCTTGCGAGCCGATCTCGATGACGGGAACACCGGCATCGTTATGGAAGTGCGGGACGACATGGTCGGACATCGTAACTCATCCTGGAGTGGTAGTGGCGGCAGACACAATCAAGACTGACGCGGCATCTTTGAGGCGCCGCGGACCATACTGGGGGGTACGGGTGATTGCTAGTCCAGTGGAACCGAAAGGTTCGCAATGCCCCATGCTCATTTGCTCATGCAAATTCGACACAATCTTGCGGCCTGAGAGAAGCCCTTCTTTCGTCGGGGACGTTGTGTCGCAATTTTGGCATACTATGTCTTTGGACACGCGCAATTGCGGCGAAAGACGAATCATCAGGCGCAGGATCTCAGGACCGTCCGGGCTTTCCGCATGAAATGGCTGCGAATCACCACAGCGTTGGCCGGTATTGCCGCATGCAGCGTCCTGCTCGCGCAGGTCGCACCGCAGGCCCGTGACGCCGGCGCGATTCTGGCCGCCCAGGACGATCCGGTTGCGCTCTCTGAGCTCAGGCTCGACGCGGCGCTCGCGCAGAACGATCGCCTGCTTCAGGACAATATCGAGACCGCGCTCGCCGCAGGCGACGCCGATCTCGCCGACAGCTTTGTCACGCTGGCGCGTGACCGCAACATCGCGCTGCCCGACGACCTCCTCAGTCGCGTCAGCGATGCCGTCAAGGACGAAAACTCCACCTCGCATTTTGCAAAACGGTTCGCGACGGGTCTGGTCACCGGCACCGCCGACGATGTCGCGAGCCTGTCCGGGACCGTCGCCGGCGATCTCTTCGTAATCGGCGACGTCAGGGACGTGGTCCGCGAAGGCAAGCACCTCGCGATGGGCGAGGACACCGACCGCCTCGTGCTCGGCCTTGCGACCGCGGGCCTCGCGGTGACGGCGGCGACTTACGTCTCCGTCGGCGGCGCCGCGCCGGTGCGCGCCGGGCTGACGCTGGTGAAGGACGCCCGCAAGGTCGGGCGGCTCAGTGAGGGGCTCGCGAAATGGGCCGGCCGCTCGGCGCGCGAGGTGGTCGATGCGCCGATGCTCCAGAACGCGGTCGCCAGGGGCTCGGTGTTCCGCCCCGGCGAGACCGTCAGCGCGATCAAGGCCGCGTTCCGCGCCGAGAAGGCCGGTGCGCTGGTCCGGCTCGGCAAGGACGTCACACGCGTGGCCGAAAAGACCGGCACGCGCGGCGCCATGGATACGTTGCGGATCGCCGAAGGTCCGAAGGACGTCGCGCGCGCGGCCCGGCTTGCCGAAGCGCAAGGCGGCAAGACCCGCGCGATCATGAAGCTGCTTGGCCGCGGCGCGCTGCTGCTCATCGGCGGCGCGTTCGATCTGACGCTGTGGCTGTTCGGCGCGGCGCTGACGCTGTTCGGCTTGCTGTCCTCGATCAAGGCGACCACCGAGCGCCTGACCCAGGCCTGGTGTGATCGCCGGCGGGCGCGCCGCCTTCGCCGTGCCCAGATTGCTGCAGAAGCTGCTCTGGCCAGCACGGCCGCGACGGCCTAAGATCGACCCATCCCACAACACCTGCGGAACTGATGATGCCGAGCTTTCACAACGGCGCCGTTGAAATTGCCTATCTCGACGAAGGCGAGGGCGATCCGATCATCCTGGTGCACGGCTTTGCTTCCAGCAAGAACGTGAACTGGGTCTATCCGACCTGGGTCTCGGAGCTGCGCAAGAACGGCCGCCGCGTCGTCGCGCTCGACAATCGCGGCCATGGCGACAGCGCGAAGCTCTACGAACCCGCGCAATATTCGATTCCCGTCATGGCCGGCGACGTGCTCGCGCTGATGGATCATCTCGCGATCCCGCAGGCCGACATCATGGGCTATTCGATGGGCGGGCGGATGACGGCCTGGCTCGGCCTCAACGAGCCGCAGCGCCTGCGCTCTGCGATCTTGGGCGGCATCGGCATCGGCGGCCTGATCGAGGGCACCGGCCCCGGCGAGAACGTCGCCAAGGCGCTGGAGGCGCCCGCGCTCGACGACGTCACCGATCCCGTCGGCCGCACGTTTCGTGCGTTTGCCGACCAGACCCGTTCCGACCGCAAGGCGCTCGCCGCGTGTCTCCGCGGCACGCGCGATCTCATGACGAAGGAGCAGGCCGCGCGTATCGACGTGCCCGTGCTGATCGCGGTCGGCAGCACGGACGACGTCGCCGGCTCCGCCAGCGCGCTCGGCGCGATCATCCCCGGCTCGGAAGTGCTCGACATCCCGAACCGCGATCACATGCGCGCGGTTGGCGACAAGGTCTACAAGACCGGCGTGCTCGACTTCCTGTCACGACGCGGTTGAGGCTTCGTCGTCTGCGAACGCGCGGAACAGCGCCATCAGCACCACGAAGGTCGCAACCCACACCATCCGCGCGCCATAGCGGTCGTGCGGGCCGGAGATGACGGCGCAGATGACGGCGTTGCCGAGCAGCGCCAGCGTCACGGTGGCCGCCAGCAGCGTCAGATCGTCCAGCCGGCGTTTGGCCAGCGCATGCGCGAGCAGCGCGACCAGCCCCAGCATCGAGGCCAGCGCGACGGGGACGTGCAGCCAGTTGATCGCGGTGAAGTCGAGCTGCCAGTTCTGCTGCCGCGCGGCGCGCATCGGCGCGACTTGCGAAGGGATGTAGCGCTCGATGATGCCGCGGGTGTGCGGAATCCAGCCATTGGTGCCTTCGCCGGTCGCCACATGCAGCAATTGCTGTCCCATCGCCCGCAAGGCTGCGCCGGCCTGCCAGGCCGGATAGTCGGCGAGCGACTGCACGACGATGGTGCCCATCTCGTCGTTCATGCCTTCGAACCGGCCGAGCGCGTTGAACATGCTCTTGCCCCACAGGAACTCGTCGGCGGTCGCCGGCAATTCATGGCGATAGGGACAGAGCTTGAAGTTTTCGCGCGGGCAATGGTCGTCGAGAAAGCGCGCGACAATGCCGTCCTGCATCATGCGGCCGAAGGCAACGCCGGTGCCGCCGGGCGTCCAGGCCCATGTCCCCGACAGCGCGTGGTTCGCCGACACCAGCATCACTCCGCCGACGACGATGGTCAGGCTCGCCTGCGCCAGTCCTGCGACGGGCAGGCGCGCGCGCAGGAACGGGCGCATCATCCAGCCGGCAACGCAGAGCCCGAGCAGCACGCCGAGCGTGGCGCTGTGCGTGGCCGCGGCGAAGGCGGTGAAGACGAACAGCGCGACCTTCTCGATTGCCGAGGTCCGGCTGCCGCCGACGACCAGCAGGAACAGTGACAGGATCGAGAGCCCGGCAAAGATATCGGTGAGCAGCATGCTCGCAAGCCAGGGCAGCGCGGTCGACAGGATCAGCAACAGGCTGATCGCGACGAAGCGGGACGTCTGCATCATCGAGAGCACGCGCAGGGTGAGTTGCAACAGCCACAGCGTCGCCAGCGACTGGAGCGCGAGGTTGATCCAGAATCCAAAACCCTCGCCATAGTGCAGGTAGAGCCCGAACACGGTGGAGCGGCTGGGGACGAGATAGCCCTCGTACCAGCGCGCCAGATAGCCGCCGGTATCCCATTGCAACAGCGGATAGCCGTTCCAGAACGCCGGCGCGATCATCAGGAGGGGCAAAGCAAGCGCGGCGAGCCGCAGCCAGAAGGCATCGGCGGCGCGCGCGCGCAAATGGTCGGTGGTGGTGGTCAAATCCGCTCCGTCGTCGCCGGGACCATGCCCGCAATGAGGCTTGATGCAATAAGGCTTGGGGGAGAATTCACCAATAGTTTGGCGCGATCCGGCTTGAATTTGCCAAAACCCTGACCATTTTTAGCCGACCTTGCCGTCTGGGGTCGTCTCGGGAAACCGTTGTGTTTCAATGCGTTGGCGTGCTCTGGCGGGGCAAGGCGCTGTTCACTCTCAGGCAAGCCCGTCAGGACTTTGTCGCCTAGACTGTGTTATAGAGCCAACAAAACCGGCCCATTCGAAGAGCAGATCCCAGAGAGAAAATCCATGGCAGTGCATCAGGTCAATCCGGGAGGAAAGCTCGCAACGCTCGATCCGATCTGGGATCGGATTCGCGGCGAAGCGGAGGACATCGTCCATCGCGAGCCCGAGCTTGCGACCTTCATCTATTCGACAGTGCTGCATCACAGCCGCCTGGAAGATTCGGTGATCCATCGTGTCGCCGACCGGCTCGATCATTCCGCGCTGTCGGGCGACCTGGTGCGCCAGACCTATGACGAAGCGCTGCGCGACGATCCTGATTTGGGCAACGCCTTCCGCGCCGATCTCGTCGCCGTCTACGACCGCGATCCCGCGACCTCGCGCTTCATCGATCCCTTGCTCTACTTCAAGGGCTTTCACGCCATCCAGACTCATCGCCTCGCGCACTGGCTCTACCTGAAGGGCCGCAAGGACTTTGCGTATTATCTCCAGAGCCGTGCGTCCGCGGTGTTCCAGACCGACATCAATCCCGCCGCGCGCATCGGCCGCGGCATCTTCCTCGACCACGCCACCGGCTTCGTCTGCGGCGAGACGGCGATCATCGAGGACGACGTCTCGATCCTGCACGGCGTCACGCTCGGCGGCACCGGCAAGGAGAACGAGGACCGTCATCCGAAAATCCGTCACGGCGTGCTGATCGGCGCCGGCGCAAAGATCCTCGGCAACATCGAGATCGGCCATTGCGCGCGCATCGCGGCGGGCTCGGTCGTGGTGAAGCCGGTGCCTCACAACGTCACGGTTGCCGGCGTGCCCGCCAAGATCGTCGGCGAGGCCGGCTGCGCCGAGCCGTCGCGCACCATGGACCAGATGATCAACGCGATGGGGCTTTGAGCCCTTGAGAAGGGCCGGATTCTCCGGCCCTGTTCGTCCCCAAATTCTTTGGCAATTCATGCTGGCGGTTCGTCGCGTCTCGTCCTAAAACGCGGCCTGCCAATTTTCGATCGGAGACTTGCCGTGGACGTCAAAGAAGTCAGAAAGCTCGACGCGTATCTGAAACGCGTATTCGGCAATCCCAAGATCCGCGTCGTGCCGCGGCCGAAGAAGGACGATTCCGCCGAGGTCTATATCGGCGAGGAATTCATCGGCGTGCTCTTCGTCGACGACGAGGACGATGATCGCTCGTTCCAGTTCCAGATGGCGATCCTCGAGGACGATCTGGTCGATCAGGAATAGTTGTCGCCGCCATTGCGAGCGAAGCGGAGTCTTCGCTGTGCGCAATGAAGCCGTGTGAGCGGCAGCACGGCGTGCTCTCGTGTCCCGGACGCACTGCAACGCCCTTAGCGTTGCGGTGCAGAGCCGGGACCCAGAAGCCACACAGCAAAGCCACACAGCGCATCTCTGCAACATGGGCCCCGGCTCTGCAGCGCATTGTCGAAGAGACGCTGTGCTGCGTCCGGGGCACGCGTCTGAGATCGAGGCACGCTCTTTCCACATCGTCATTGCGAGCGCAGCGAAGCAATCCAGAATCTCTCAGCGGAAAGACTCTGGATTGCTTCGCTGCGCTCGCAATGACAGGGGGGCCTTCACCGCCGCGCCGTCATTGACGCCGCCACGCTTCGAAGCTCGCCGACGAATTCGGCGATTGCCGGATTGCGCCTCTCGCCGGTGCGGAACGCCACGAAAATCCGCCGCGTGATGATGGGCCGGATCTCCTTCAGCCGCAACGTGCCGATGTGATCGCGCCCGCGCAGGCCCGGATTGATCGACACCGAGCAGCCCGCCTCGACCATCGCGCGCACCACTTCAAAGCTGTGGCAGCGGGCATTGACGATCGGATCGAAGCCGGCACTGCGGCAGGCGCCGACGATCACGTCCGAATAGGTGGCGGATGTCGTATCGAGAACCCATCGCTCGGTCGCAAGCTCGGGCAAGGTGAGGTGAGGGCGCTCGGCCAGCGGATGGTCGCGCGGCAGCAGGACGTGGAGGTGGTCGTCGAGCAGATGCAGCGTCTCGACCTGCGTCTCCGACAGGCTCGCCGACGTGGTGAGGTCGTCGACGATCGCGACGTCGGTTTGCCAGGCGCGCAGCGCGGCTAGGCTGTCGTCGGGCTCGAGCTCCTCGAAGATCGTCGCCAGATCCGGGAAACGCGCCGACATCGCCCGGATCGTCGGCGGAATCAGCGATGCGGCGATTGAGGGAAACGCCGAGACGCGCAGCTCGCCCGCGACGGTCTTCTTCAGCTCCGCAAGATCGGTCTTCGCCTCTTCCAAAATGCCGATGACCCGCCCGGCATGGTCCACCAGCCGCTGTCCCGCCGGCGTCAGCCGCACGCCGCGGCCCCTGCGTTCGACCAGCTCGACCCCGGTCTCGTCCTCGAGCTGGGCGATTTGCTGCGAAACGGCCGATGGAGAGATCAGCAAAGCCTCGGCCACCGCTGCCATTGTTTTTCGCAGCGAAAGCTCACGAAGCGTGCGGAGTCGGGCGAAATCCATCCGTTAGCTCCCCCAAATGCCCAGAACACAATCATGCATATCTTCTAATGTATATCGCGAAATTAATTAAGTAGACCAGCATTGTTTGGCCCCTGTAGCCTCCGTTCCCAGAGCAGTTCGGGCATTCACGAGAAGAGCAGATCCCAAGCCCGGCTGAGACGCGTTGGACGGCAACAGGCAGAGGGGTTTTTCGGATGGCTCGTTTCAGATTTCTGGTCGCAGCGCTGACCGCAGCATCGTTATGGGCGCCGGGCGCGTCCGCCACCGTCCTCGACAACGTCAAGCAGCGCGGCGTCCTCAACTGCGGCACCGACAACACGGCTCCAGGCTTCGGCTACCTCAACACCAGGACCGGCAAGATCGAAGGGCTCGATGCCGATTTCTGCCGCGCGATGGCTGCGGCCGTTCTCGGCGATGCCAGCAAGGTCAACTTCGTCATCGTCACCGACAAGAGCCGCTTCAACGCCCTTCAGACCGGACAGGCCGACGTCGTCTTCGCACATACGACCGTCAAGCCGGTGCGCGAATCCGCGGTCGGCATCGATTTCCTGCCGATCAATTTCTACGACGGCACCGGCATGATGGTGAAGTCGACGTCCGGCGTGAAATCCGTCGCCGAGCTGGACGGCGCGACGGTCTGCACGACGCAGGGCTCCGGCACCGAAGCCACGCTCGCCGCCTTCGTCCGCGCGCGTGGCTTCAAGACCACCAAGGTGCTCACCTTCGAGAATCTCGAGAAACTCTTCGGTGCGCTCCAGAGCGACCGCTGCAACGCGATGTCGACGGACAAGTCCGCGCTCGCGGCGTGGCGCGGCAATTCCGGCAAGCCGGACGACTACACGATCCTGCCCGAGACGCTGAACAAGTCGCCGTTCGCCGGCTTCGTCATCGCCAACGATTCCAGATGGCGCAATCTGCTGCGCTGGGCGACCTTCGCACTGTTCCAGGCGGAAGAGTGGGACATCACGACGGCCAATCTCGCCGACAGGATGAAGGACGAGAGCGCCTTCGTGCAGAAATTCCTCGGCGTCAAGGACGGTTTTGGCAAGGATTTCGGGGTCGCCGACGATTTCGTCGCGAGCATGATCAAGTCCGTCGGCAATTACGGCGAGATCTACGACCGCAATCTCGGACCGAAGACACCTTATTACATCGATCGTGCCGGCACGCCCAACGCGATGTGGATCAAGGGCGGTGCCGAGTACTCGCCTCCGTGGAACTGAGCAGATGAGGCGGGCCGATCGGCCCGCCTCGATCTCGGGAGGGCGTCGTGAGCACAGAGATCGCCGAATATCACAGCATCCCGCCGGCACGTCGCGGCCTGCTGATCGCATCGAGATGGCTGGTGCAGGCTGCGATCGTGGTCGCGGTGGCAGGGCTCGTCATCTGGCTGGGCCTGGCTGTCCGTGAGGCGCTCGCCCGCAAGGGCATCCAGTTCTCGTTCGGTTATCTCGGCAACGTCGCGAATTTCAGTCTCAGTGAAGGGCTCGTCCCTTCATTCCAAGGCAACTGGCCAATTCTGGAGCCCTTCTCTCCGTCGAACACCAATCTCCAGGCGCTGTTCGCGGGCCTTTGGAATTCGCTGAAGGTCGCGCTCTCGGCGATCGTGCTCTGCACCATGGTCGGCACGCTGGTCGGCATCGGCCGGCTCTCGACCAATTGGCTGGTGCGCAACCTCTGCTTTGGACTGGTCGAAGCCATCCGCAACACGCCGCTGCTGATCCAGATCGTGTTCTGGTATTTTGCGGTGGTCCTGCGGTTTCCTCCCGCCAGCGCTGCTTCGAACTGGTTCGGCGGCTTGCTTGTCAGTCGTTCCGGTGTGTTCTTTCCGGGCCTTGCGATCTCCGAGCCCGCTGGAGCGGCGTCGTTCGGATTGCTCGCCACGGCGCTTGCTCTGGTTGTCGCCTGCGTGGCGCTGCGCGGAGTGCGGCTCCGGTTGTTCCTCCTGGCGACCGCAGTCGTGACCCTGATCGCAACCATCGTCGTCGGCTTCCCGCTCGGTCTCGACCTGCCGGTCGCAACGCGCTTCGGCGCGCGCGGGGGCTTTTCCATCTCGCCGGAAATGACGGCACTCCTCATCGCGATCGTCGTCAACAGCTCCGCCTATGTTGCCGAGATCGTCCGCGGCGCGATCGAGGCGCTGCCCAGGGGGCAATGGGAGGCCTCGGCCTCGCTCGGATTGTCGCGCTCCCACACGCTGCGCGACATCATCCTTCCGCAGGTCTTCCGGATCGTCCTGCCATCCCTTGCCAACCGGTACATCAGCCTGACCAAGGACACCTCGCTCGGCATCGCGATCGGTTTCCCTGATCTCTTCAACGTCTACGGCACCGTCTCGAACCAGACCGGGCGAAACCTCGAAGGCGTCGTGATCGTGATGCTGACCTACCTCGCGCTGAGCTGGATCATCAGCGCCTGCGTGAACGGCATCAATGCGCGCGTCAATGGACGGAGGGCGCGATGAGCACGTTGGCGCTGCGGTGGGTCCACCGCAATCTCTTCGCAAAACCGTTCGATGCCGCGCTGTCGCTGGTCGTCATCCCGATGCTGGCCTGGGCCGTCTATGCTTTCGCGCACTGGGCGCTGGCCGAAGCGCATTGGCAAGTCGTCGGCGGCAGCTTCAAGGTGCTGATGACCGGCATCTATCCCGCCGATCAGCTGTGGCGGGCCTGGTTCTCCGTCGCAACGCTCTGCGCGATGTTCGGCGCCGGCCTCGGCCTGTCGCTCCGCCCGGGGCGAGCGGCGCTGGCAGCCGTCGCCTTGCTCGCGGTCCTGATAGCGGCGGCGCTGGCAGCCGCAATCGACGTGCAGTCCGGCCTGCTCGCTGCCGGCTGCGCCGTGCTCGGCATCGCGGCATGGGTCGGCACCCATCGTTCGGCGGTGGACCAGCGCATCGTTCTGTCAGGACTTCTTGCGGGCGTGGTCGCAATCTTCGTCGTCCTTTCGCCGCCGGGCTTCGAGGTCTGGGGCGGTCTGCTGCTCAGCGTCGTCCTGACGATCGCGGTCTCGATCCTGACCCTGCCGTTCGGCATCCTGCTTGCGCTCGGCCGGCAAAGCCGCATCACCAGCCTGCGCGTGATCTCGACCGCCTATATCGAGACGATGCGGTCGGTGCCGTTGATCCTCGTCGTCTACTGGATCTGGATCATCGTGCCGCTGCTGGCACCGGATACATCGGTTCCTGGCCTGCTGCGCGGCATGGCCGGTTTCGCGCTGTTCTTCGCGGCCTATGTCGCCGAATATGTCCGCAGCGGACTTCAAGCGGTTCCACAGGGCCAGATCGAGGCGGCGCGCTCGCTCGCCATGAGCAGCTGGACGCTCAATGTCGACATCGTGCTGCCGCAGGCGCTGCGGGTCGTCGTGCCCTCGCTGGTGGGACAGATCCTCGACATCTTCAACGGCGCGACGCTGGTTTTCATCATCGGCCTGACCGATTTCCTGCGCGCCGGACAAATGATCCTCGCCGATCCCCAGAACAGCGGCCGGACCTACGAGATCTACGTCTTCCTGTTCGCCGTCTATCTCGCCATCGGCGGCGCCATCACCTACGCCTCGCGCCGCCTCGAGGCCCATCTCGCAAGGGGATCACGATGAACGCCATCCCAGTTCCGGTGCCCGCCGCCTCGCGCGAGATCATCGTCAGCATCGGTCATCTCAACAAGTCCTTCGGTGCGTTCCATGTTCTGAAGGATGTCGATCTCGACGTCGGGCGTGGCGAAGTCGTCGTCATCATCGGCGCCAGCGGTTCGGGGAAGTCGACCCTGATCCGCTGTGTCAATGGTCTGGAGATGTACCAGAGCGGACGGCTGACCGTGGACGGCTTCAACATGCCGACCGAAGCCGATCGCGCGATCGGCGGCGAGAAGGACTTGGCCCGGATCCGCAAGGGTGTCGGCATGGTGTTCCAGCAGTTCAATCTGTTCCCGCATATGAGCGCGATCGACAATGTCGCGATCGCGCCGATCCGTGTGCGCGGCCGCAAGCCCGACGAGGCCAGGGCGAACGCGCTGCGCCTGCTGGAGCGGGTGGGCTTGCGCGACCACGCCCACAAGCTTCCCTCCCAGCTTTCCGGCGGCCAGCAGCAGCGCGTCGCCATCGCCCGGTCGCTGGCGATGGAGCCGCACATCATGCTGTTCGACGAGCCGACCTCGGCGCTCGATCCTGAGATGGTCGGCGAGGTGCTCGACGTCATGCGCGAGCTCGCCCGCGAGGGCATGACGATGATGATCGTGACCCACGAGATGGGTTTCGCCCGCGAGGTTGCCGACCGCGTCGTCTACATCGATCATGGCCGCATCCTGGAGATCGGCACGCCGGCGGAGATCTTCGACCGGCCGACGCACGAGAGAACCAAAACATTTCTTTCGCGCGTGCTTAGTCACTGACGAAAGCCTTGCGCGACCTAGTCCAGAATTCCGATCACCCAGAACGAGGATCACACATGTCACTTTCGCCGGGCGCAGTTCAAGCCCATTCCTCCGACGTCGATTGGCACAGCTTCTTTGGCGCGGATGCCCGTCAGGTCGGGGCCGACGTCGTCACGCTGATCGACCAGGACCGCAAGAGGGAGGCGCTGTCCCTCAACATGATCGCGTCCGCCTCCTATGCGCCGCTCGGCCTGCGCCAGATCGAGGGGACGCATCTCGTCAACCGCGCGCCGATGGGGCTGCCCGGCCGGCGCAGCGTTGCCAATTGCGAGGAGCTCGACGCGATCGAGAATCTCGCGATCGACAGGGCCAAGGCGATCTTCGGCGCCGAATACGTCAACGTGCAGGCGCTGTCTTCGACCATCGCCAATGTCGCGGTCCTGCGTGCGATCTTGCCGCCCGAGGGCGCGCGTCTGCTGACCTTCGACGAGCTCGCCGGCGGCCATGTCAGCCACGGTGCGATGCGCCATATTACCGGTGCGAACCGCGAGGTGGTTTCATTCGGCGTGACCCGCACCGGCACGGTCGATCTGGACCAGGCCCGCGACCTCGCACGCAAGACGCGGCCGCACGTCCTGCTCGCCGGACCGTCGTCCTATCCGCGCGAGATCGACTTCGCGGGGTTGAAGACCATCGCCGACGAGGTCGATGCGCTGCTCTTCACCGACATCGCCCATGTCGCGGGGCTGATCGCGGCTGGCTTGCATGCCAATCCCGTCCCGTTCTCGGATGTGTCCACGAGTTCGACGCAGAAGACCTTGTGCGGACCGCGCAACGGCGCCTTCGTCTTCGCGCGGGAGCGCTACGGCGCCGCCATCGACGCGGCCGTCTATCCCGGCCTGCAAGGCCCGGCCGCCTCGAACATGATCGCGGCGCGCGCCGTGCAGATGGAGATGATCACCCGCCCGGCCTTCGCGCAGCTCATGCGCGACGTCGTCGCCAATGCAAAGGCGTTCGGCGCGGGCCTGGAGGAGGGCGGCATCGAACTCTACACCGGCGGCACGGACTCGCACATGATCATGGCCTACACCGGCGAGAGCTGGACCCAGCCGGAGCTGGTCACGGGGCTCGGCGCTTACGGCGTCATCGGCAATGCCATGCGCGCGCCGGGGCAGGCCGGAGAGCCACGGACCGCGTTCCGGTTCGGTAGCATCGCTCTCACGATCCGGGGCTTCGATGTCGCCGAGGCGAAAACACTCGGCCGCGAGGTCGCGGAGATCCTCCGCGCCGGCCCGCGGGCTCCGGTGGATGCCGCGCGTCTTCGCCGGCTCAAAGCTCTGGCTGACGCCCATCCGATTCCATCCTTCGTCGATTGATCCCGCGCGAGAGCCACTCATCATGAATCGCCACTACGACGTCGCTGCAATCCGCAGCCAGTTTCCCGTGACCGAACGTCTGCTCTATCTGGATTCCGCCCACCAGACGCCGCTCGCCACCAGCGTTCGCGAGGCGCTGCTCGGCTTTTACCGGGAGGGCAGTGACTTCGGAGGCCCCAAGCCGGTCTGGCTCGATCGGGTCGAGCAGGTCCGGGCCCGGGTGGCGAAGCTGCTCAATGCCGCGCCGGACGAGATCGCCTTCACCAAGAACACGTCCGAGGGCATGAACATTGCCGCCAACGCATTGCCGCTTACGGCGGGCGACAATGTGCTGCTGGTCGAGGGAGACCATCCCAACAACGCCTATGCCTTCCTCAATCTGCGGCGCAAGGGCGTCGAGGTTCGCTTCGTGCCGCTGACGGGCGAGACGGCGCGCGCCGAAATGTTCGCGCCCCATATCGATGCCCGCACGCGCGCGATCTCGCTTTCACACGTGACCTTTCACGCCGGACACCGTTTCGACATCGACGGCATCGGCGCGCTCTGCACGGAGAAGGGGCTCTATTTCGTCATCGACGCGATGCAGTCGATCGGTGTCGTTCCACTTGATGTCCGCGCGAGTGGCGCAAGCCTGATCGGGGCGGGCTGCCACAAGGGGCTGCTGGTGCCGCAGGGCCTCGGCATCCTCTATTGCCGGCAGGGGCTCGACGAGCTCCAGCCGGCTTATCTGGCCATGTCGAGCCTCGCCCATCCGCCGGGCGACTACATCGCACGCGCCGACAACATGGCGCTGAAGCCGGGCGCGGGGCGGTTCGAGATCGGCAATCTCAATCTGCCCGATATCCATGCGCTCGACGCCTCGCTCACGCTGATCGAGAGCGTCGGCCAAGCCGCCATCGAGGCGCATCTCCATGATCTCGGCGACCGCCTGATCGAGCGCATGGACGATCTCGGCATCCGCCTCGTCGGGCCGCGCGCGCGCGCCGATCGCTCGCCGCACATCTACGTGCTGGATCTGCCGGCGGACGCTTGGGCCGACTATCTCGCCAGCCGGAACGTACGCGTGTCTCCGGAGCGCGACGGCATCCGTGTGTCCTTCGGCCTGTTCAACATGGCCGAGGATGTCGACCGGTTCGCAGAGGTGATTGGTGAGCGCGGCAGCCTTCCGGTCCGCGCAGGCGCGGCCGCCTGAACATGCTGAGCGGCGTGATGGCCGCGACGCCGGCAGGCTTCAGGATCGTCCGATGCTGCCGGTGGCGCCTCACTCAAATTAGGCGCGCCATGATGCCATCCTGGCCCTGTTTTGCCCGACGGGTCAATTCGAATTCGAAAAACACGAAGTCCTGAAAAATGCGAAGTCATGACAGCCGCTTGACTACTGTGCATGGGGTTGTTTTCGAGATTTTGCCGGAAGGCCTTTGGCAAGTCAGCCCTTCGGCCCGCGCAGCTGCGCCGTCAGCCGGTCCATCGCCTCCGTGACGTCGCGCCATTGCGACAGCCAGCTGCGCGGAAAGCGGAAGGTGAGGTCGGCGCCGCCGACGCGGCGCTCGGACAGGCACATGCCGGGCGTCGCCCCATCGCGCGTGCAGCGCGCGGTCAGCGCGGGGCTTGCGGCGGAGTAGAAGTCCTCGCTGCCGTAGGGCGTCTCGGCGCGGAACATCCGCATCGTCAGCCCGTCCTCGGGCTGGGTTGCGGCCTGGTCGAGATAGCGCGGATAGATCGTGGCCGTCCGCTGCTCCGGCGCGAGCGCGTCGTGATGGGCTGATATCGACAGGAAGATTCGGTCGATCGATTGCACGGCCGTTTCCACCGTGTCGGCGGTGACGTGCTTCGGCGCGCCCGGCGGTTCCAGCGAGGGATAGAGGAAGTCGAGATCGATGCGCTCCTGCGGCCCGGAGTGCCGCTGGATCTTCATCCGGATCGCAGTCGTCGGCAGGTTGAACAGCGTATCGCCGACGCTCACCGGCAGCCTGTCCGGGCCGCTTGCGCCGCCGGTTCCCCAGGTCGGCCACAGCAGATAGGCGACCAGCGCGACCGCGCCCACCGCCGCCGCGCCGCCGAGCACGATCGGCACCACATGCGCCCGGGCACGGGGAGAGCGAGGGGAGGTTGCCGAAAACACCGTCATGATGCGCACGCATGGACCCGAGGTCGGCCGGTGGCCGACGAATCAGCGGCGAATATGCCACGCGGCTGCGATTTCGCGCAGGGTTCCCGGCTGCGCGGGCGGTGGAGCGCCCTGCGCGGGCCGGGCGGCGGCGTTAACCTTCGCTTAAGGATAATGTAGCGTTAACCGGCACTATTTGTCACAGGAAGGTACCTCGCGTTGCGTAAGGGCGGACCGTTCCGATGACACCTGAAGCTTTCAACACCTTCTTCTCGATCTGCATCGGTTTCGCGCTCGCGGGCGCGCTCGTGAACGGATACCAGGCGGTCTCGCAGCGTCCCGCAGGCTTCGGCCTGTTGCAGGACGGCGTGGCGCCGAAGACGTTTGCGGCGGTGCCGTTCCTGGTGTTCGCGGCGCCCTTCATCATCATGCGCAACACGCTGCGCGGCATGCGCGTGGAGAGCCGCCGCGTCGAGTTCGTGATGATGGCGACCGTCATCGCCGGCTTCTGGAGCATGATGAGCGGCACCTTCTTCCTGATGACGCTGCGCGCGACCGGCGTGCTGGGCTGACATCGCCGCCGAGCGGCGGAGCGGCCCTTTGCTTCAGGGCCGGCAGTTCGCTATGGCTGGGTCGAAATGACAGGAGACCTCCATGGCGATCTACGAGCTCGACGGGCAGGCGCCCGATCTTCCCGCCGACGGCAATTACTTCATTGCGGAGACCGCCACCGTGATCGGCCGCGTGCGGCTGAAGCCGGGCGCGAGCGTCTGGTTCGGCGCGGTGCTGCGCGGCGACAATGAGTGGATCGAAATCGGCGAGGGCGCCAACGTTCAGGACGGCTCGACCTGCCACACCGATCTCGGCTTTCCGCTGGTCATCGGCAAGAACTGCACCGTCGGCCACAACGTCATCCTGCATGGCTGCACCATCGAGGAGGGCGCGCTGATCGGCATGGGCTCGATCGTGATGAATGGCGCCAGGATCGGCCGCAACAGCATCGTCGGCGCCGGCTCGGTCATCACCGAGGGCAAGGAGTTCCCCGAACGCTCGCTGATCATCGGCTCGCCCGCGCGCGTGATCCGCAGCCTCGATGACGCCCAGGTCCAGAAGATGGGGAGCGCGGCCAGGTTCTACGTGGCCAACGGCCCGCGCTTCAGGACGGGCCTGAAGCGGATCGGCTGAGATATACTCGCGGACCGTGTGCGGTTTGCATCCTGGTTCCGTACCGTAAAAATACAGGCCGGTTCTTTAATTCTCCGCTAGCGCCATCGTGTCTATCCTGGATCGTTTTCAACCAGGAGGAGCGGCGCCATGGGTGTTGCGGCGCTGGAATCCCGGCTCGGGGCCGGAACCAAGATTTTCAAGAAGTTCGTTCGCTTCGCACGCGGCGTCGACACCCTGAGCGTTGCCGAGAAGGTCTACAGCATCGCCGGCTTCCTGGCGATCGTCACCACCTTCCTGCTGGTGATGTCGATCCAGTCGGTGCGCTTGCAGACGACCTATCGCCACATGCACGCCACCTCCGCGGAAGCTGCAATCAATGTCGGACGCATCAACGCGCTGATCTACGCGATCGTGATGGAATCCCGCGGCATCTACATGTCCGCAGATCGCGGCGCGATGAAGCAGTTCGCCGACGGACTGGAGCGCCGCAACCACGAGCTCGCCGACGCGGTGAAGAGCATGGAGCGCACTGTCGGCAGTGACGACGCCGAGCAGTTCGCGTCCTTCCGGCAGCGCATTTCCCAGTTCATCGAATTTCGCCAGGAGCTGGTGCGGCGCGGAATGGAGATCAGCGCGGCGGCCGCACGCGAATGGGGCGACAACGAAGCCAACCGGACGCTGCGCAACAAGCTCAACGTCGATCTCGAGACGCTCCAGCGAATCTATGGCCAGCGTGCCCGCGACGCCGACGATCTTGCCGACGAGAACCGTTACGCCGCTGCCTATCTGTTCGTGCTCGGGCTCGCGGCGCTCATCCTCGCAGGACTCAACGTCGTGGTGATGCGCGGCTCGGTGGTCGGCGCGCTCGCCGAGATCACGCAGGCAACCGACCGGATCGCGGACGGCGACGTCAAGAGCAAGGTGCCGCATCTCGGCCGTCACGACGAGATCGGACATCTCGCGCGCGCCGTGCAGCACTTCCGCGATGCGGTGGCGCGCATCTTCGAGCTGGAGGAGCTCGAGCTCGGCACCGCGCAGGCGCGCGACGCGGCGAGGACCGAGCGCGACAATTTCAACGACAAGTACCAGGCCAAGAAATGGCAGCTCTCGGCCGCGATCAACAGCATGCCGCAGGGCCTGATCATGCTCGACGGCAAGGCCAACGTGGTCGCCATGAACGCCAACTACCGGCGCATCTACAATCTGCCCGAGACGATCCAGGCGGGATCGACGCTCGAGGAAATCCTCCAGCATCGGGTCAAGAGCGGGCTGTTCAGCGGCGACATCACGAAATATCTGGCGGCGGTTCTCGACCGGATCGCGAAGCGCGAGCCGGCTGCCCACGAGATCGCCTTGAATGACGGCCGTATCATCAAGATCTATGAGCGTCCGATGGACGGCGGCGGCTGGGTGTCGGTGCAGGAGGATGTCACCGAGCTGCGTCAGCGCGAGCGCATGCTGGAACGGATGGAGCGCTTCCTCGCCACCATCATCGAGAACGTGGCCGAGGGCATCATCGCCAAGGACGCACGCAATCTGCGCTACGTCTTCGTCAACAAGGCGGCCGAGAAGATGATCGGGATGTCGCGTGGCGAGATCATCGGCAAGACCGCGCGGGAACTGTTCTCCCCGGAAGCGGCCGAACTGATCGAGCGGCGCGACCAGCAGCTTCTGGCGCAGAAGCAGCAGCTCGAGCCGATCCTCGATACCATCGACAATCCCGCGCGCGGGCGCCGCGTCATCTCGGCCCGCCGGGTCCAGATCGGCGGTGCCGGCGAAGAGTCCCACATGTTCGTGACTATGGTCGAGGACCGCACCGAGAAGATGGTGGCGGCCGCTTAGCCGACGGGAAGCGTGGCGTCAGCTGCCCTCGGATTCGTGCGCTTCGATGTTGCTTGCGACCTTCTCGTGGCCCGCAGCCCAGAGCGCATGCTCGTCGCTGCCGTCGAGGTGAGGATTGGCCTCCGCCGGAATGTTTTCGCGCGCGGCACGTTCGCCCTCTGCAAAGGGATCGCGATCGGTCATCTTGATTTGGCCTGTCTGGCTTTGGGCGCGGCCAGTTTACGCATGATCTTGGCCGCCTCTTCGTTTCAAGCTGATGCGACGGCATTTGTTCCGGAACGCGTCCTGGTCAGGACCGTTGACGGCTAAAGGGAGAATTTCCGATGGCCTCATCGCCCGCAACCGCCTCAATGAAATCCTTGATCGTGATCCTCAGTCTTGCCGCGATGCCCCCCGTCGCATTCGCACAGGCGAGCGGCGGCACAGCCGGTTCCTCCGGATCGACCGGAGGTGTCGGCAACTCTGCCTCGCCCCCGCCCGGCACCAACAGCCTCGGCACAGCGCAATCGTCCGGCGCAGGCCCCGGCGTCACGACCGGCACTGCCTCCGGTACAAATCCGGACGCTGATGCCACGGTGAGCACCGAAAACCGGATGCTCGACAAAAAGCTGAAGAGCATCTGCCGCGGCTGCTGATGCTCGCGCGGAAGGCCGCGGCTGCTGATGCTCGCGCGGAAGTGAGACAGGAAGGCTGTCGGGAGCGCCCTGGGGGCGCTAGCTTGATCCTGCTGTGAAGCGTGGAGCGTGTCCACGCGGAGGATCGAGTAATGTTACGGAAGATGATGTTGGCGGCGCTGACTGTTGCGGCAGTCGGGCTGTCGGTGCCGCAGGCGGCGCAGGCGGGCGGCTTCGGCCATGGTGGCGGCTTCCATGGCGGTGGTGGCTGGCACGGTGGCGGTGGCTGGCACGGAGGCGGCGGTTGGCACGGCGGCGGCTGGGGCCATGGCGGCCACTGGCATGGCGGCGGCTTCTGGCCGGGCGTCGGGATCGGGATAGGTCTCGCAGGTGCCGGTTACTACGGCGGCTATTACGGCTACGGGTACCCCTATTACAACGATCCCTATTACTATGGTACCGGCTATGACGATGGCGGTTATGGCGGCTGCTACGTCGTGCGCAAGCGCGTGATGACGCCTTCGGGATGGCGATACCGTCGGGTCGACGTCTGCGAGTGAGGCGAGAAGACTTGCTCGTCTACTAAAAAACAAGGTCGTTGACGCAGTATACCGTCAACGACCTTGCCAGCCCCGGATATTAAAATCGGCTCACGCCATCCGGTAGCGGCCAGCATGGCGCGGAATCACACGGGCGAATGTGATCCAGTTCACAAGTGGAAAAATTAAAGCCGAACGCTATCCGCGCGAACGCTTGCGCGCGCTGGCATGGACGCGGTGACGCGCCGGCTTCCTGCGGGTAACCGACGGCGTTTCGACCTCCGTCGGCCGGGCGCTGGCAAAGGATTGTCGCAGGCTGTCGATGGATTCGTTCAGCGTCGTGACCTGCTCGGACAGGCGCTTGGTGTCGGCCTGCTGCGCCGCCATCAGCCGCTTCATGGTCTGGAGCTGGTCCTGCACGACCTGGAGCTGGTCGATCGATTCCTGCTGGGTCGCCTCCAGCCCCTTGGTCTTCTCGACCAATTGCTCGGAGGCCTGGGCGGTGCGGGCCTGAAGCTGGCGCGAGGCCACCACGCGGTCGGCCTCGGGGGCAGAGCCCGTATAAGCGCGCCAGATCGCGATCGAGGTCACGCCGGCGATCAGCAGCAGAAGGGCCGCGGCGGTCAGCGCGATGGGCTGGGCGCCAAGGCGAAGCAGGGGGTTGGACGGTGTGTCCTCTGCGAGATCGATCATCGCTGACAAAACCCAAATTGAAACTTGGTGAGTGGCGAAGGCCGGCCGCCCGAATCCGGCGGCCGGGATGTCCCGAAAGTGTTACTGTTCGGCAACAATTGGGACCAAAAAGAGGCCGCGAGCCGAAAAACGCAGTTGTCCCAGTCTCCAGCGCTTGCCTGTTCGGGACAAGCGCAGCGAGAGCAGTGGCCGGGTATCAGGGTATGGCGGCAATGCTAGCGGCGAGCCAGCAGCACGCCGAGCATGAAGGCCACCGCGAGCGACGGAAGCGGTGCTTCGCGAGCCACATCGCGCAGGAAGGCCAGCGTCTGACCTGACGGCCGTCCCTCCGCGAGACCCCGTCGGACGCTGCGCGCGGTCTCGCGCACGCTCTCCGACACGTCCTTCACTTTGCCCAACACATCTTCGCTGTCCATCTGATCGTCCTCCAGGTCGCAGCACGCCAAGCGTGTCGAAGGTCAATCGTTCCTGCGAGGTGTCGCAATTCACGTCGCATCGGCAGCAGGACGTTGCCGCCTCAATGTCTCTGCGCCGCGGCACTCAGCAATAGGAACAAGCGCAATGCGGGCTCGTTCGAAATTCATCTTCCTTTCAGCCCAGGGCACTTCCCATGTATCACCACGTCAAGAAACTGATGTTCACCGTTCGCGTCGACGAGCCGGATCCGCGGTTCGGCAACATGCTGCTGGAGCAATTCGGCGGCGCCAACGGCGAGCTGGCAGCGGCCATGCAGTATTCGATTCAAGGCCTCAATTGCGAAGATCCCGATCGCAAGGACCTGTTGATGGATATCGGCACTGAAGAGCTGAGCCATCTGGAGATCGTCGGCACGCTGGCACGGATGCATCTCAAGCCTTCGAAGTTCGACCGGCAGGCCGCCGAGGCCGATCCGCTCATCGCAATCGCGGGCGGCGGCGGGGTCAACCTGTTCAATTCGCAAGGCAATGCCTGGACCGCCGACTATCTGAAAATCACCGGCGAGCTGGACGTCGACCTGCGCAGCAACATCGCGGCGGAAGCGCGCGCCAAGATCGTCTACGAGCGGTTGATTAATTTCTGCGACGACGCCGGCACCAAGGACGCGCTGCAATTCCTGATGACGCGCGAGATCACCCACATGAAGGCGTTCTCGCTGGCGCTGGAAAGCATGGGCAAGCCGGCCTTCAGCATCGGCCGTATCGCGCCGACACCCGGCCTCGTCGATCAGTTCTTCAACGATTCGACCGGCGCTGGCGATCACGGCGAAATCGACACCCGCGGCCCCTGGAACGAGGGCGGCGATTGGGTCTTCACGGAATCGCCCGCCATTCAGGCCGGAGAACCCGGTCCGGCAACGGCCATCGTGACCGAAAGCTCGCCGCCCGCTGACGAGGCCGGCCTCGGCGATCTGCTGATCGACGAGCTTCGCGACATCCTGCACGCCGAGAAACAATTGACCAAGGCGCTGCCGAAAATGGCGGAAGCGGCTCGCTTTGACCAGTTGCGCGAGCTGTTCGAGCAGCACCTCGGCGAGACCGAGACCCAGATCGAGCGCATCAATGAATGCTTCGAGCTGCTCGGCAAATCCGGCCGGGCCAAGCCGTGCAAGGGGATGATGGGTCTGGTCGAGGAAGGCCAGGAAGTCATGGCCGAGGGCGAGGACAAGGAAGACGCTGCCGCCGACCTCGCCTTGATAGGCGCGGCGCAAAGGGTCGAACATTACGAGATTGCGGGCTATAGCACCGCGCGCAACCTCGCCCAGCAGCTACGTCATAGCGCCATCGTCAGTCTGCTGTCGAAGTCGCTGGCGGAAGAGGAAAATGCGGATCAGTTGCTCAATCAGGTCGCTCGGTCCCTGATGTCGGTCGCGAAGATGCCCGCGGCGGTCGAGCAAACCGAATAGCGCACAAACCGAATAGCGCAGATGTCGATCGCCGGCAGTCCTCGGCAACGGGGACAGCCGGCCCGATCGGACTCAGGGCTGGAACGGCGAAAACGGCCCGGAATAGCTCTTCGGCCGCGGCGCCGCGTAGGGCCCGAGCCGGGAGGTCTTCAGTCCGAGCCGCACCAGCGATTCCGCCAGCGTGACTGCCGCGGCGACACCGTCGACCACGGGCAGGTCATGCGTGGCCGCAAGCTCGGCGGCGAGATCGGCCATGCCGGCGCAGCCGAGCACGATGGCCTCGGCCCGGTCGTCGCGGATCGCGGCGGAGATCTCCGTGGAGATTTTTGCAAGCGCGTCGGTGTTGCGCTCCTCCAATGCCAGCACCGGGACCTCGGCGGCGCGGACGCGGGAGCAGCGCTCGGCGAGCCCGTATTTCCGCAGATTATGTTCGATCGGCACGATGGAGACACCGAGCGTCGTCACCACGGCAAAGCGCGCCGCGATCAGGCTCGCGACGTGGAAGCCGGCTTCGCCAATGCCGATCACCGGCGCCTTCGCAACGGCGCGCGCGGCGTCCAGGCCAGTGTCGTCGAAGCAGGCGATGATGTGTGCGTCGGCGCCGTCGCGGTCGGCCTCCCGGATGCAGCCGAGCATGCCGGGGACGGCAAAGGCCTCGTCGTAAAAACCCTCGATCGAGACCGGGCCCATCGACGGCTGGCGGGCGTCAATCACGGTGTCCGGCCGCGCGATGGCGCGCGCCGCAGCAGCGATCTTCGCCGTCATCGACGCCGTGGTGTTCGGATTGACGACGTGAAGTCGCATCGCGATCAGACGAGTCCCTTTGTCAAACAAGCCCCTTGCCGGCGTCCGAGCCCTTGGCCGCCTGCCGCTTGTTGAGCACGTGGATGGTGCCAAGCGCAAGCGCGATCACCGTGAACGAGACCGCCGAGATCACGGTGCCGAGCGCATAGATGTCGGGGTTGGTCACCGTGGTGGTGAGACCCTGGAGATCGAGCGGCAGCGTGTTCACTGCGCCGATCGCCTGGCTGGAGCGAGCCAGCTCATCCCAGGACAGCGTGAAGCCGAACAGTCCGATGCCGATCACCGAGGGCAGGATGATCGGCAGCACGACATGGCGGAAGGTCTGCCACGGCGTCGCGCCGAGATCCCGCGCGGCTTCCTCGAGGCGCGGATCGAAGCGGTTGAAGATCGCGAACATGATGAGCAGGCCGAACGGCAGCGTCCAGGTCAGATGCGCGCCAAGCCCGGAGGTGAGCAGGCCCATCGAGGTCTCGAAATTCTCGTTCCAGTGCGCCTTGATCAGATCGTCGATGATGCGGAATTCCAGCGAGATGCCGAGCGACGTAATGATGGAGGGCACGATCAGGCTGGCGATCGCCGAGTAGAACAGGATGCTCTGCGCCTTGAACTTGCGGCGGAAGGCCATGCCGGCGGCAACCGACAGCACGACGGTCACGATCATGACGATGACGCCGAGCAGCAGCGAACGGCGGAAGGCCGCGCCGAGATCGACGATGCCGGTGCCCTGGAACAGTTTTGCGATCCAGAAGGTCGACACGCCGTTCATCGGGAAGGTGAGGCCGCCCTGCGGCCCCTGGAACGACAGCACGTAGATCGCAATCATCGGGCCGTAGAGAAACAGCGTGTAGGCCGCGAAGAAGATCGCGAGCACGTAGAACGAGCGCGGACGTCCTTCCTTCATGCGCTAGAGCTCCTTCTTGATGTCGACGATGCGCGACATCATGGTGATGATCAGGAAGGTGATGACGAGCAGGATCACGGCGTTGGCCGCAGCCGCAGGGAATTGCAGCGCGTTGACCCGCGTCTCGATGATCTTGCCGGCCGCCGCGATCTGCTGGCCGCCCATCACCCCGATGGTGATGAAGTCGCCCATCACGATGGTGATGACGAAGATCGATCCGATCACGATGCCGGGCTTGGCCAGCGGAATGATGACGTTGACCAGCGTCTGGAAGCCGGTCGCGCCCGCATCATAGGCGGCCTCGATCAGCGATTTGTCGATGCGCACCATCGAATTGAAGATCGGCACCACCATGAAGAAGGTGAAGAGGTGGACCAGCGCCAGCACCACGGAGAATTCGGAGAAGAGCAGCCATTCCAGCGGCTGATTGATCAGCCCCGTCTTCACGAGGCCGGAGTTGACGAGGCCGTTGCGGCCGAGCAGCGGAATCCAGGCGATCATGCGGATCACGTTGGAGGTCCAGAACGGGATCGTGCAGAGCAGCGACAATCCCATCTGCCAGGTCTTGGACTTGACGTGAAAGGCGAGGAAATAGGCGACCCAGAAGCCGATGAAGAGCGTGATGGCCCAGACCATGAAGCACAGCTTCAGCGTCATCACGTAAGTTCGCCCGATCGTGCAGAGATCGGGAAGCTGCGCGATGCAGCCTTCGAACGTGTCGGTGTAGCCGCGGCCCGAGAAGGCCGGCAGCAGCTGGTATTCGTTGTAGTCCCAGAACGAGACGATGACGACGAACACCAGCGGGATCAGGAAGAAGGCGAGAAACACCAGCATCATCGGCCCGGCCTGAAGCCAGGAGATGAAGGACGGCGACAGGCGCGTCGGTTTCGCGGCGCGCGCTGTGCCCGACCCCGGGATCAAGCCCGGGGATGCCTGTTGCAGGATGTCCTCTGACGTATCCATCAAATTACGCCGCGATGAACTCGTTCCACTTGCGGACCATGTAGTCGTTCTCGTCCATCACCGCGTTCCAGCAGGCGACGCTGCCCATGCGGTCCTCGTAGGAGCCGCCGTCGCGCACGGCGCCAGCCTTCTCGAGCAGCGAGCCGTCGGGCGCCTTGATGTCCTTCTCGGCCGGCTTGCCTTCCATCCAGTAGGCCCACTCATAGGGCTCCATGTGCGCCTTCGCGGTGGAGAGCACCGCGGAGTAGTAGCCCTGGCGGTTGAGATAGGCGCCGGCGTAGCCGGACAGGAACCAGTTCACGAACTCATAGGCCCATTCGAGCTTTTGACCCGATACACCCTTGGAAACGCAGAAGCCCGAGGCCCACGACCGGTAGCCTTCCTTGAGCGGCTGGAAGGTGCAGGCGATGCCCATCGAGCGTACCTTCGTCACCGCCGGCGACCACATCGACTGGATCACGGTCTCGCCCGAGGCCATCAGGTTGACGCTCTCGTTGAAGTCTTTCCAGAACGCGCGGAATTGGCCGGCCTTCTTCGCCTCGGTCATCACCTTCATGGTGAGATCGATCTCTTCCTTGGTCATGTTGCCCTTGTCGGCATATTTGTACTTGCCGGTGGCCTCCACGACCATCGCGGCGTCCATGATGCCGATCGAGGGGATGTTGAGGATCGAGGCCTTGCCCTTGAATTCGGGGTTGAGCAGCTCGGACCACGAGCTGATCGGGCGCTTGATCAGGTCGGGGCGGATGCCGAGCGTGTCGGCGTTGTAGACGGTCGGGATCAGTGTGACGAATTCGGTCGCCGACGTCGCGAACTTCTTGGAGTCCTTGCCTTCGAGATAGAGCACCTTCCAGGGCGCGGTGCCCTGGTTGCCGATCTTCTTGCCGCCGGGCGTCATGCCCTTGGTGAAGACCGGCGTGATGTTGTCGAATTCCTTGATCTTCTTGGCGTCGAGCGCAAGGATGTTGCCCGACGGCACCAGCTTCTTCAGCGAGAAATATTCGGTGTCCAGCACGTCGAAGGAGTTCGGCTGCGTCATCACGCGCTTGGTGACGTCGTCGGTGGTCGCGGTGATGTATTCGATCTTGATGCCGGTGTCCTTCAGGCACTGCTTGGAGATGTCGTCGCCCTCGTTCACGGCGGTGCCGAGATAG